>C688J18823_10001555_pt1 | contig 14222 bp, 6 predicted proteins | sample HopSoiMetagenom1_FD_18823 | JGI IMG/M metagenome (IMG submission 18823)
CATCTCCCAGCTGGAAGGTGCTGCTGGTAAGGGTTGTGGGATCAATAGCCTCATTAAACGTTGCACTCACTTTTGACCCAGTGCTTACACCTGTGGCTCCGTTAGCTGGTGTGATCGAGGTCACCGATGGACCAGAACTGGCAGTCGCAGTTGTCGTGAACACTACGTCGACCCAGTAGTAGCTGGATCTAAACGTGGAGGTGGGAAACGTAGTGCCCGTTCCCGACGCGAATACACCGTTGAAGCCATCAGCCCCATCTTGCAGTAGATGCAGCGGAACGTTATCCACTCCGGCATTCAAAAAGTAATCCAGATCCACTGAATAGTGGCCATTCGGGGCAAAGTACGACGCCACATAGGTAGTTCCAGCTGTGATCGCCACTGGGGTGCTAAACGTCAGCTGTTGCCATCCCGAAGCCGTCTCTCCGGTGAAGGTACCGGAAGCGAGAAGTGTCCCGGTGTTCGTCCACAGATGCGCAACGTGGGTGCCGGTATTTGCTGAGCTCTTGTAGAAGCGAAGGCCGGTAATAAAACCAGCCACGTCCGAACGGAATTTGACTCCCAGTTCCAGCGACCCACCCACTCCCGAATCCACCAGCGCCGGCGTCGTGCTCCCAGTTACCACTGAACATGGACACGTCACGCTAACGTTTATGCCACCTGATGGACTTTCGAGGTTGCCGCTGTCATCGGTGGCACGGCTCAGCACATTGAAAGTTCCAAGTTGCGGCGGTATCCAGGAATAGCTCCAGTTTTCTCGACCAACAGCCGGATGCCATCTCGCACCACTATCGGTAGAAATTTCAACTCCACCGACTACTCCGCCGCCTTGATCGCCAGCCGTACCGCTGATCGTGATCGGTGTGCCAGCCTGCACGGAACCACCTGACTGTGGTGAAGTAACCATGGAGCTGGGTGGAGTTGTATCCGTCGATTTGTCCGCTGCTTTTAAGCCGCTCTGCAGCGTTTGGGGCTGCACATTGGACATGTCGGCGAACAGGTTGACTGTCGCCTGTTGCATCCGACTGTCAACAGCAAAGGCTGGAAAGAGCGGTGCGTCGTGTACAGAATCCAGGCCCCAAGGCCACTGAATGGTGCCAGCTCCAAACACAAGTGCTCCGCTGGGCGCCCGATAGAGGGTGAGATGGTGAGTAGCTGTGCCAGTGGCATAGGTGGAACCGAAATCCTTTAGTACTAGCGCACTTGGAATGTTGTAAGTAGCCGTGGAAAGATCTATCAGGCCAGCTGGGCGAAACCCATTATCTGCGTCAGTATCCCATTCGAAGCCGAGAGTTCCAACGGGCAGAACCGCCTCCTGTCCTGGTGTCTGGGTGGCAACTGGGGTGCCTCGCCAGAAACGCATCTTGCCATCGGAAGCAGGAATTCTGATCGCCGACTCTTGGTCGCCGTTCACCAGAAACAACGTCCCTGTTAACCCGTTCTCAGGTCGGCCACCATCGGCTGGAGGACTGAAGCGAGGATCGCGCCAAGTGCCGGTCCAGGCCGGTGACGGATCAATCTTGCTGTTAGCTAAAGTCTCCTTGTAAGCGACTAGAGTCCGATACGGAGTGCCCGACCCATCGATGCTGTTTTCAAACCGTATCTTCCAGAACGCTTCATTGCCGCTAAAGAAACCCAGATTGACCCCGGCAGCTAACGCTGCTTCCACATTGGCGCGCTGCTCGCCGGACCAATACTCATCATGGCCAACCGAGAGAAATATCTTATGTTTCAAATTGCCGTTTGAATTGCGAGCTGATAAAAGAGACCCGCGGCGAGCTGTATCCACGCCAGATAAGTAGGCTACGTTATACCCATTCTCCTCCAGCCAACGGACCATCGGATACTCTGCGTGGAAGAAAAAGCTATATGCTTCGCCAGATCTCGTAAGAATAGGTCGATTGTAGCTCACCTTATATGAGCGACTTTTGTCGTTATCCGTCCCATCTTTAGGCCCGTAGAGACTTCCTAGGCCATAATAGTTATAGACTTGCCATGCCGTGTCTGACGTCTGAAATAGAATGTCGGAATCACTTGAATCATTGCGAACGATGAAGAAGATGTGACTTCGACCGTCACCTGTATGGCTGTCGGTACGAGTGAGCAGCGCAAAGTAAATTCCTGAAACTGAATCAGCAGGAATATTCCACGAAGCCGACACTGCCCAGATCCCGCAGTCCTCCAAGCCAGAGCCGTTCAGGCCGACCGTAGGATCATCCATACAGCTAGGCTGAACCTGAGGTAATTTGGCAGGAGGCGAAATCGAGGCTACCTTCCTCGCACCCGTACCCCCGTAGTAACCCAAGCGATAGATGTCAATCGTGTAAGCTGAAGCATCTGTCTTGATTTTGAGATCGACTCGGTCCCCGACGTTGTAGCTAATATCTGTAGCAAAGCCCTGAATTGAAAGGTCTCCGGCGCCATTAATGTCCCACTCTGCCTGGGGACTGCCGACACACCTATTCTCCATAACGATAGCGTTTGCGTTCGTCGGCGGATCCGGAAGACCCGGCTGAGTTATGCAGCTGGCGTGGAGACTCGGAGCGGCAACAGCCGCAATAAAGAGAATGGCAAACAGCAGGGAGCGACGATGGGGAGTAAGCATACTTCTACCTCGGGGCCTGTGGCCTTGGTCTGAAATAACATCAAGTTGTTCGAGCAGGAGTGCTACGTGAATTCACTGCAGTGGGGAGGGGCACCACAGTATCAGACCGTCTTAGTTGCGGTCATTGTAAGTGTCGCTAGGTCCGATCAAACATTGTTTGTGCAATCGGTTAGTGGACAATGGAAATATTTGCGGTTTACGGCGTAACTGTCAATGTCGCAGTCTGAGTAACTACGCGAGTGGCAGAAATCGTCACTGCAGTCGTGCTCACTACTGCTTTGGTCACGATTCCGAAGGTTGCGGTTGTCTGCCCAGCAGGAACCGTGACACTAGTTATTGCTTTGCCGTTGCCATCGACAAATGTAGCTACTGCTGTCGCACTGCTCGACAGTGTCACTGGCGTGCCTGTTGAGACAGCAGGACCGTCAAGTGTAACTGTACCCACTGACGATGTGCCTGCCCTGACGGTTGAAGGATTCAGCGTTACAGAAGCAACACGAGGTGGGCGCACGGTCAAGGTCGCATTACGAGTGACGGCGTTGTAGACGGCCGAGATCGTAACTGCCGTGTTCGCTGTCACGATCGAAGTATTGATGGCGAAGGTAGCGCTGGCTGAACCAGCGGGAACTACTACGGTCGCAGGCACGGTCGCTGCGGCATTATTACTGCTCAGTGTGACAGTTATGTCCGCCGCGGCTACGCCAGTGAGAGTCACGGTGCCGATAGACTGATTCCCTCCTGCCAGCGCATTTGGACTAAGCGCCAGTGTCGACAATGCCGGTGGATTTACTGTCAAGTTGGCCGATTTCGTGACTCTGTACGTCCCTGAAACAGTTCCGGTCGTCGCAGCGGTGACGGGTGCCGTGGTAATGGCAAACGTCGCTGTTTTTGCACCGGCCGGCACAGTCACACTCGCAGGAATCGTTGCAGCGGCGTTGGTGGTAGTTAACGTAACTACAGCACCGATATCCGGCGCAATGCCGTTCAGGGTAACGGTGCCGGTGGAAGAGTTACCTCCAACCAGTGTTGCGGGACTCAAAGTCACGGATGACAGCGCTGCAGCAGTAACCGTCAGATTCGCGCTCTTCGTCAGTCCCAGATAAGACGATGAGATAGCCACTACGGTGTTTGCGGAAACGGAAAAAGTAGTGACTGTAAATGTCGCGGTGCTTGCCCCCGCAGCCACGGTGACGGTCGGAGGTACAGAAGCGACACCAGCATTTGCGCTCGAGAGTGTCACGACAGCGCCGCCGGACGGAGCGATACCCGTCAATGTCACAGTTCCCGTCGATGTGTTGCCGCTTGGCACTGACGTGGGACTTAAAGTCAGAGTCGAATTGACCGCATTAGTCACTGTCAGCACAGCGCTTTGCACGCCGTTATACGTCGCAGAGATCGTCACTCCAGTAGGTGATGCAACTCCGGACGTGCTTACGGTAAACGTGCCGCTAGTTGAGCCGCCTGCAATCGTGATGGAAGCGGGTACCGTAGCTATCGCTGTGTTGTTCGACGATAGAGTGACGACCGCACCAGATGCAGGAGCCTTCGACGCTAGCGTCACCGTGCCCGTGGAAGAATTCCCACCGAGAACGGAGGTCGGATTTAACGCGACGCCCGACACGACAGGGGCGTTAACCGTCAACACAACAGTCTTCGTGGCATCGTAAGAAGCAGCGATTGTTACCGCAGTATTGCTAGACACAGCTGAAGTCGAAACCGAAAACGTAGCGCTCGTCGCGCCGCCCGGTACGGTGATACTGGCTGGCACAGAAGCAATCGCAGGATTATTGCTGCTAAGTTGAACAACTAAATCTCCCGCCGGTGCGGCCGCAGCCAGCGTCACGGATGCAGTTGCGCTTGTCCCTCCCGCAACCGCCGAGGGAGTTATTGATAGCGAAGCCAATTCAGCAGCAGTGCTAAATGACCAGGTAAAGTTCGTTGCAAGCGATGTTCCTGCCAGATTTTTGGCGCGTGGATCTGTCGTCCCGCCCTTGATCAGCCCGGTATAGGTGCTCCGGCCGGACAGCAGAGATGTTGGACTAAGCGTCGCCGTGTTCAAAGCGGAATCGTAAGTGATCGTTGCAGGGACAACAGAATTGAATTGGTCGATTAGGAGAACAGTACCCGTACTGATGCTCGCGGGATCCATTGGCATAGAGAATTGAACCGTCACTTTGGTTCCCGGATTGACATTGGAGTTTCCGTTGGCGGGCGCAACAGACGCAACCGTGGGCGCCGGTGGACCTGTTTCAAATACCGCATCTATCCAATAGTTACTCGCACCGAAGCTACTTGTGGGGAATCCGCCGGAGGCACCGTACGTAAACACGCCGTTGGCTCCATCTACTCCGTTCTGCAGTAAGTGCAGTGGAGGATTGTCCATTCCGGAAGTGGCAAAGTAGCTCTGATCCACTGAGTAATGGCCATTGGGAGCAAAGTACGACACAACATATGTCTGTCCTGCAACGATCGGAACGGGTGACGTCAGCGTTACCTGCTGCCAACCTGAGGCTGTCTCGTTCGAGAATGTGGCCGATGCTAGCAGCGTGCCGTCTGACTTCCAGAGGTGAGCAACGTGAGTGCCGGTATTCGCGAGGCTCTTGTAGAATCGCACTCCAGTAAGGGAACCATTCGTGTCGGAACGAAGTTTTACACCGAGCTCTACTGCCGCTGCATCATTCGAATCAACTACTGACGGACCAGCCACCGCGGTCCACACCGAACATGGACAGCTACCTGAAGGCGGCGGCTGCGTACTGAACAGCCAAGTCACACCGGAACGCATCGGATTACTGGAAGCGTCTGTTACCCCACCAACTTGACCCTTGATCACCGCTCGGTATGAGCTGCTTAGATTGAGAGGAGAGGCTGGCAGTAAAGTGGCCGCAAATGTGTCCGAGTCGTAGTTGATTGACGCTGAGATCGGATTTCCGGAAGCGTCCAACAACTGAAACGTCTGGCTATTCACGCTGGCGGGATTGATTGCTTTGCTGAATGCCGCAGTTACAGCGGTCGACACGTTAACCCCCGCCGAGGCTGAGTTGGGAGTGACCGTCGTGACGGTCGGACCAAACACCCCACCTATATTCGTAGTGAAGATTACGTCAACCCAATAGTTACTCGACTGGAAAGTAGACGCGGGAAACGTACCGCTCGCACCGTATGCGAACACGCCATTGGGGCCATCGATCCCGTTCTGCAAAAGGTGCAGTGGAGCATTGCCCGCTCCTGTCGAGGCGAAATACGCTTGGTCGACCGAATAGTGACCATTTGGAGCGAAATACGACGCTATATATGTCGTGCCAGCCGCGATTGCGACCGCATTTGCAAATGTGACCTTTTGCCATCCAGATGCAGTTTCGCCACTGAAGGTCGCGGAGGCAATCAATCTCCCATCTGCGGTCCATAGATGGCCGATATGAGTACCGGTATTCCCCGAACCTTTATAGAACCGAATACTCGTAACAAAACCAGCAACATCGGAACGGAACTTAACTCCCAGCTCGNTAGAAGACGGATCTCCGGAGTCAATGACAGAAGGAATCACACTTGCCGTCAATCCGGAACAGGGACAACTTCCAGCAGGGGCAGCTTCAGTGCTGAATGACCATGAGAGGCTCGATGTCATGCCGTTCCCTGACATATCTTTTACGCCAGTACTCCCGCCCACAAGCATCACTTGGTAGGAAGTTCCGAAATCTAGCCCATAAGTCGAATGCAGAGTAGCTGTAAGGGAAGCCGGGTCGTACAACACCGACGAGGGCACCGGAGCATTTGAGGAGTCGAACAGTTGGAAGTTATTGCTCGCAACAGTACTCGCATCTAGTGCCTTGCTGAACGCTGCAGTTGTCGAACTTGTAACGCTCACGTTCTTCTCGGCCGGAGACGGCGAAATAGCGGTGACACTCGGACCTGCGGCCCCACCCAAAGTCTTAATAAATACAACGTCGACCCAATAGTTGCTTGCGTGGTACGTTGACGCGGGAAAGGCGCTGCCGGAGCTATAAGTGTATACACCGTTGGCACCGTCAATTCCACTTTGCAGCAGGTGAAGGGGAGGAGTATCGAATCCACTGTTTGTAAAATAGTCTTGATCTAAAGCATAGTGTCCGTTTGGTGCAAAGTAGGACGCTATGTAGGTCGTGCCGGCAGCGATTGCAATCGCGGACGAAAACGTGAGCTCCTGCCATCCAGAGGCAGTTTCATCGCCAAAGGTACCGGTCGCCAGAAGTGTGCCGTCCCCTGCCCACAGGTTTCCCACATGCGTTCCCGTATTGCCAGGACCTTTATAGAAGCGAATACCGGTGACGAAACCACTCACATCAGAACGGAATTTAATCCCAAGCTCAACCGGCAGTGCATCAGTGGACGCGCTCATGCCAGGGACAATGTCCGCAGTCCATCCGGAACAGCACGTTGTAAATCGCCAGGACAGATTAAAACCTAGCGGAGTCCCTGACGAATCCGTAACACCCCCACCATTGCCGGTGATCATCGCTGTATAACTCGCTGCCGATCGCAGCAAGGAAGTTGGAGTGAGAGTTGCGACAAAACTGCCGCTATCGTATGTCACCACAGCAGGGACGACAGCGCCGAACTGGTCCAGCAGCTGAAAGGTGGTGCCATTGACGGTGGTTGCATCTAGTGGTCTGTCAAACGTCGCACTGACGCTAGTAGCGGCACTCACTGCTTTCTGGCGTTGCGGTGGTGTGACTGCCACAATAGTTCCTGTCACTAAGACGACATCCACCCAATAATTGCTCGCGCTGAAGGAGGAGTTCGGGAATCGGCTAGTCGCGCTATATGCGTACACTCCATTCGGCCCATCAACGCCGTTCCTCAGGAAGTGCAGAGGTGTGCTGTCTAAGCCGGACGTCGCAAAGAAGTTCAGATCGAGGGAGTAATGTCCAGCAGGCGCAAAGTAGGATGCTATGTACGTCACATTCGCCGTGATCGCAACTGCCGATGAGAACGTCACCTGCTGCCATCCAGATGCTGTCTCCGCAACAAAAGTGGCTGATGCGAGTAGCGTTCCGTCTGTTGACCAGAGATTGCCAACATGAGTACCAGTATTCGAACTTCCTTTATAAAAACGGATACCGGTAACGAAGCCATTTACGTCGGAACGAAACTTGACACCAACTTCGAGCGAATTGGAGTCGCCGCTGGCGAGTGTTCCGGGTTGAGAACTATCGAGCGCGCTGCAGGGGCACAAACGAGGTTGGACATTAACTGAGATGCCCGTGCTCGCGGACTCAAGATTGCCGCTGTCGTCGACAGCCCGCGACTGAATGGCTGTCGTGCCAACACTGGTCGGAGTCCAAGTGTAGGACCAATTGCTTCTGCCGGACGCGGGGTGCCAAGTGGCGCCCCCATCCACGGAAATCTCGACTCCGCCAACAGCCCCGCCCACATCCGATGCGGTACCGGCAATTACTGTGCCGGTCCCCGCATGAACGCTACTCGTTGCTGTAGGAAAGGCAATGATGGAGCTCGGTGCGCTCTTATCCGTTGATGCCGATGCGTTCACGATCCCAGGCTGCAGGGTCGCAGGCTGCGCACCCATATCCGCCAGCAAGTTTACCGTCGCTTGCTGCATTCGTGCGTCCGCGGGGAANGTTGGGCACGTAACAACGTCGTGCGTTGAATCCAGACCCCAAGGCCACAGAATCGTGCCTGCTCCGAACACTAGTGCTCCGCTGGCTGCACGATACATCGTCATGTGATGCGTAGCTGTACCGTTACCGTACTTAGAACCCAGGTCTAGCAGGTATAAACCCGAAACAGCGTAAGTGGCGTTCGACAGGTCGAAAAGGCCAGCGGGCCGGAAGCCGTTGTCCGCATCTACATCCCACTCGAACCCAAGGCTACTTACTGGCAACGCGATCGTCTGCCCGTTAGCTTGTCCCGCTGCGCTCGTATTCCGCCAGAATCGCAGATTGCCGTCTTCCGCCGGTACCTGAATGGAAGAACACTGTGCGCCATTCACCATGAACAGGGTTCCAGTTAGCGCATTCTCCGGCAGTCCACCAAACCTTGGATCGCGCCATGTTCCTGTTCCGTTCGGAGGATCCAGAAGAGCATTGGCGAGTGTGTCTTTGTAGACAACTAATGTGCGATAAGGCGTATTTGAACCATCTATGCTGTTTTCCCAGCGGGTTTTCCAGAACACTTCGTTGCCGCTGAAAAAAGCTAGATTAACGCCACTTGCGCGAGCCGCCTCTACGTTCGTTCTCTGGTCCACTGACCAATACTCGTCGTGCCCGACGGATAAGAATGTCTTGTGGTTCAGAATCAACGAACCAAAACGAGCTGCGTCAACCCCAGAAAAGTAAGAAACATCATAGCCATTGGCCTCTAGCCACCGGAGCATCGGGTATTCCGCTTCGAAAAACCAGCTGTAGCCGTGTTGGTCCCGAGTGAGGAACGGCCGGTTGTAGCTCACTTTGAATGCACGATCACTCTCACTTTCATCGCCGGTGTTCGAACCATATACGCTGCCGAGACCGTAATAGTTGTAGGCCTCCCAACTCAAATCTGATGTTTGAAACAGAAGGTCAGAATGGCTGCCCTCATTACGAACAATGAAAATGATGTGGCTTTGGCCGTGCGTGTCAGAACGCGTAAGCAATGCAACATAAATTCCCGAGACTGTATCACCTGGCATTTGCCATGATGCTGACACTGCCCAATTGCCGCAGTCTGCGAGGCCCGAGCCGCCCAATCCCGCTGAAGTGTCCGTTACACATGCAGGCTGACTTTGCGGTAATGGAACTGAAGGTTGCAGAGAAGCTACTTTACGACCTCCCAGTCCGCCGTAATATCCCATACGGTAGATATCTACTGTGTAAGCACTCGCGGTAGTGTTTATCTTGAACTGCACTGTACTTCCAATGTTGTAGCTTATGTCGGTCGCGAAGCCCTGAATCGAAGGATCGCCTGCGCCGGTGATATCCCACTCCGACTGGGGATTTCCTGGCTTGCAGTTCTCGGCTTCAATGGCATTCGTGGGAGCCACGCAGCTTCCAGTCGCCACCGGGACCAGGTTCAGGAAGAAAACAACAGCGATAATGATGAGGTAGTTTTTAAGTCTAGACTTGCCGTTCACTCGTCCCCCAGCTTCCTGATATTGCGCAACCAGCAGCTTGCGTCTGCACAACATTGATCGAACTGTACTCAGGAGCCTGTGTATTGGGGAGTTGTGAAATCGATGACTGCGCGGATCCGGCCGGCACATCTTTTAAAACCGACTCAACTGCGCGCGTAGCGATCTTAGTCATCGCATTGTTGTTCAAGTTGGAGTTGACTAACTGGGTTGTGTTTGCGAGGAACAGACCCGGGACGTTCGTCTTCATGTCTGGAACGGTCTCCGAGTACTTTAGAACTGGAACTGGCTGCACAAATCTTTCCCGGAAGAGATGCCGAGCCTCTATTTCGGAATCCTGGAGGTCTGGGAAAACCCGCCGCAATCCTGCACGAAACGCCTGCCAGAGATCCGCGTCCGATGCTCCAAACAATGGGTCTCCAGGTACCGTGTACTTGGGCAAATAGACAAGGTGATGGCCCGCGGTTTCCTCCCGCGAAACCAAGCTTGTCATTTCAATAATCCCGGTGAAAGGGAGGTCCTCATCGGTCAAATTCAGCACGTAGTACGGACTCAGTTTTCGTTTTAGCAACAGAGCGAAGCACAGTACGCCGAGATACTTCGTGCTTTGTAGTTTAGTTACGTACTCGAGTGTGAGTTGTGGCGCCATGGCTGCGAATGGGCGATTTGGAACAGTCGCAATCACTTTGTCGAAGTGATACGTTCCGCTCGGCGTGCTCACATGGATGCCGACATCAGAATCGCTCACCAGATTCGAGACAGGAGCGGCTGTTGCGACTCTTCCGCCCATTCTCTCGATTTCCTCTAGAAGCTTCTTGAAAACGGTGTGGTAACCACCAGTCACGTAGCCGAGCCGTTCTTTCTGGTTTGCTGTTTTGTCGCGCGTGGAGTAATAACGGGCGATGTATGTCCAAATGAATGCGGCCGAAGTCTCCTCGCGGCAGGCGCCCAGTTTGCATTTCAGCAGCGGACCCCACAGCTTGCTGTAGTTCTCGATTCCAAATATCTGCACTAGCCACTCTGATGCGAGCCGGCTCTCGAGCGAACGACCTTCGCGGATACGGGCGGCATAAACGATTCCAACACCCAAACGTATCTTTTGCCAGAGGCTCAGTGGTGGAAAGCGCAGGAAGTCGAGAGCACTGCTCATCGAATGGATCTTCCCGTTAACGAAAAAACCAGTCTTGGTTTCCGTCCAGTGCAATTCGTTTGTCAGACCTAGATCATCTAGCAGCTGCAGTAGCGCGCTGTCCGACGTCAGAATGCAATGGTAAAACTTGTCCCAGAAAAAAGGACCGAAGTTGTGAAACGTCGCCAAGCCCCCCGGCTGCGCCCCGGCCTCCAGCACTGTCACCTTCGCTCCAGCCCGAAGAAGATAGAAAGCAGAAGTAAGTCCAGTGAACCCGCCACCGATGATTCCCACGTGGAGGTCCTTTATGGATTTCGAGTGCGTCTGAGTCTTCANCTAAGGTTAGCTTCCGGCAATGAGACCAACACCCAAGCTAATCACTGCTACTGCGATCCAGCGATGCCGATCGACGCGTTCATGGAAGAAAACTGCCGAGAGTACGCTTACGAGTACATAGCCGAGACTGACTAACGGGTACGCGTACGAGAGGTCGAGCTTCCGAAGACCGACTAGCCACAGAGCTAAGGCGGCCACAAAGCACATGCCCCACATCCAGATGAATCCCTGGCGAAGGATGCCTGACGCAATTGCAACGAGATTTGAACTGCCGCTTCGGCGCCGAGCTTGAAACTTGGTCAGTCCGTGCTTAAGAAAAATTTGCGCTACAGCGCTCAAAGCCACGCTGCTCCAGATCATCAGCTTTGGATTCATCGGGACGACCCACCACTCGACTGACGATTCATGAGAGCCATCCCCACAACGATGATCACGATCCCTGCCGCACGGCGCGCGGAAATTACTTCATGGAACAACACAGCGCTTGCTGCTGCCACTAACACGTAATTCATGCTAGACAGTGGATAGAGGAAGCTGATTTCTTTCAGCGACACGGCACGCATCCAGCACACCGTGCCCAGTGAATAGATGAGCAAACCACCCAGCAGCTGTGGTTGAAGGATTCCAGCCAACGTGGAGCTGCTCTGCCCAGTCGCTAAGGTGGCTGCGGCAATGTTGTTGAGGCCCGCCTTGAGAAGCAAATGCCCACTTACCACAAATAGAGCAGACGCGAGAAAGGCTATCCACCAACTGCCTAAAAGACGGTAATACAATCCCGTATCGCAGTCCGGGGAGCTTAGCTGTGGAACAGCCCCTATAAGCTTTGGTTCTAAGTTGGTCGCCATGTTCGCTTCGCCCAGAGTTCAGACAGAACGCTACGCGCTCGCACTCGCTTTCAGTACTCGAGCGTTGCGTTCCTCCTGATTGACAACCATTTCGCGAACTGCCGAGGACATTCCAGGAGCAAAGCTCGCAGCCGCCTCAATTTTGTCCCAGTTCTCCATAAACCAGGCGATNGTNGGACGCAANCCAACTTCCAGAGGAGTCTGNGGNTTATAGCCGAGCAATTCTTTAGCACGGTCAATCGAAGCCAATCGGCGNCTGTGNGTGTCCCACTTGCGNCGGCTTGCNGANAGCACACCGGCTTCATTCCCTACTAATTTGTTTATCGTGCGAGCCAAATCTCCGATGCGCGTCTCGCGGTGNGTTGCAAGGTTGAANTCTTTTCCAATCGCAGCTTCTAAAACGCCACAGCGCAGNAGACCNTCGACNGTGTCGGCAACAAACGTGAAATCNCGTGTCTCTTCACCTTCGCCNGTAATCGGAAGAGGCAGGCCNTTCATTGCGTANTAAATNAAGTTCGGAACTACGTTCCGNTACTGNCCAGGGATTTCNCCNGGTCCATAGTTGTTGAAGAACCTCGTCTTTACGACCTTTAAGCCGTANTGATTGAAGAAAAAGTTACAGTAGAGTTCTCCCAGCATCTTGGTAACCTGATATGGGGTAGTCAGGTTCATCGAGACGTAATCTTCTTTGAGTGGGAGCGGAGCATCGCCACCGTATACGGTGCACCCGGAAGAGGCAAACACAAACCGCTCTACTCCTGTCATCTGCGAGTACTCGAGCATTCGTAAGGTGCCCATACCATTAACCATCAGATCGTGCTCGGGATGGTCGATGGAGTTCTGATTAGCAAAGAAAGCAGCTAAGTGAAAGACGATCTGCGGGCGTTCGAAAAACACACGCTTTACTTTCACCTCGTCGAGTATGTCACCTTCGGTGAAGAGCACACCTTGGCAAGAAGGAACGTTCCAACGCTGGCCTGAGGAGAGGTTGTCGAGTACCAGTACTCGCGCGCCAAGCCGGATCAACTCACGGGTGAGGTTTGAGCCGATTGCGCCCGCGCCTCCAGTTACGAGCACGGTCTTGCCGGCATAGCTGTCTGAATAGTTATTCACTTACGACCTCCTCTTTCCTCAAGGACTAATTCTGAAATTTGTTGCCGAGAGGTTTCTGACCTCTCTGACGTTGCGTACGGTACATTCGGCTGCGACATACGCCACCAAAGTGCCGTTGCCATTAATCGAAGGTGAATTCGAATTGTTTTTGCCACCTTCATTTTCGAGACGCCGATCAGCCTCGACTTAAGTATCATGGGCAGCTCTGCGACTTTGTATCCCCGCTGAGCAGCGCGCAACAGCATTTCTGTAACGGCGGGAAAGCCATTCGATTTGAACGGAACCGTCTCTATCACTTCTCGACGGTAGACCCGCATGAAGCTGGTGTAGGTGTAGAGCTTGCAACTACACACGGCGCGGTATATAGCCGATGCTCCTTTACTGAGAAGCAATCGCCAAGGTTTTACGTTCTCGACTCCGCCCTGTGGGTGATACGGCGAAGCAACAACTATGTCGACCTGCTGATGCTCCATCAAATCGAGCATCTCCGGGATGCGAAGTGGGTCGAAGGTGCAATCAGAGTCGATTGTGCACACTAACTCCCCGGTTGACCGCGCAAACCCATTACGCAAGGCCGCTCCCGGACCGAGATTGCGTTCGTGCTTTACGTACACCACCGATGGAAAGCCAGCAAAGCATTTTTGAGCTTCGTCGCTCGTGCCATCCTTGCTTCCGTCGTCCACGAGCACGCATTCAAGTTCATAGTTGGAACCCAGCCGAACCGCAAGCTCAGACATAGTGGCTGCCAACATCGGAAGTCCGTCCTTCTCGTTATAGAGAGGGGCGACTACGGAAACACGCTTCAAAGCTCCTCCTTGCATTGGCTCCTTCTAGACCTGGCCTGCGACATAAATCGGGAAGTTGATTTTCGCCGGAAGAACGTCAAAGCTTCCGTGCAACCGCTGTGCCTCAAAGGCTGCTTTCAGCGCCGGCGTGGACCGCTGCGGCACGCAATTGACCGCTGGAAACCCGCATATGATCGCTTACCGAACTCTTTTCTGCTGGATATACCTGAGCGCTAATCTGCAAGACGCCAAAATCTTCGAATCGGAGCCTCTGCTGCAGCATTGCACGAACCCTCTTTACGAT
>C688J18823_10001556_pt1 | contig 14220 bp, 10 predicted proteins | sample HopSoiMetagenom1_FD_18823 | JGI IMG/M metagenome (IMG submission 18823)
TGGCCCGCCGCGACGATCCTCTTCACCAGCGCCGGATGGCGCTGCGCGATCCAGCCCAGGGTGAAGAACGTCGCCCGCACCCGAGCGTCGGCAAAAAGCGCGAGGATGGCGTCCACGTTGCGCTCCACCCGGCAGGCGATGTGCTCCCAGTCGGCGCGCGGGATGTACGGTGCGAGCGCGGAGACCTGGAAATAGTCCTCGACGTCGACCGTCAACGCGTTGGCGATTTCGAAGGGTGGCTTCATCGATCCGGACGCCTCTCGCTCAGGGAAAAGCACTGGCCGCGCGGGCCCGGTGGAGCCACTTGCGGAGCGCGCTCGCCACGAAATAGGCCAGGGTCCGGGCGTGCCAAGGCCGCTGGCGAAGCGCCTCGCGGAAGGCCTCTTGCGCCGGCCCCAGGCGACCGAGGGTGAATTGGCCGTAGCCGAAATTGAAGCTCAGCTGCCACAGGCGCAGGCGAATCTCTCGGGGGCCCAGCCCGCGGCCGTCGGGGCCCGCCACGCCCCAGTTGCTCAAGGCCTTGCTGATGACGGCAAGCTCCCAGTTGGTCTGGACGAACTTCGTGCCATGTCCGCTGCCAATTCGATAGAGCGCGAGCGCGGCATCCAATCGATGGATGGGAGCGATCCGGGAAGCGCGCAGCCAGTAATCGTAGTCCTGGCCACGCCGCAGCGCCGGGTCGAAGCCGCCGGCCTCGTCGGCCAATTCGCGCCTCAACACCACGGTGCTGGTCCACACGTGGCAGTCGAGGAGCAAGTCGGCGTAGGTAAGGGTGGAGTAACCCGCCACGCGCGCCGCGCCGTGCCCGTATCTCGATGCGTCGATCGCGTAAGCTCCAGAGGAATCGGGGTGCAGCAGGTCCCAGCGCGTGCAGCACAGGGATATCCCCGGATGCGCTTCGAGGTGCGCGACCTGGGCGTCGAGCTTGCCCGGCAGCCATACATCGTCGGCATCCAGGAACGCGATATAGCGTCCTCGCGCAGCCCGCATGCCTGTGTTGCGCGCCACGGCGGCGCCGGCGTTCGCCTGACGGATGAGCGTGAGCGCGCTGCCGTAGCGCGCCAGAATCTGCGCCGTGTCGTCCGTGGACCCGTCGTCCACGACGAGGAGCTCCATTTCGGAACGGCACTGCGCCAGGACGCTTTCGACGGCATCGGCGATAAAGCGCCCGGAGTTGTAGGCAGGAATGACGACTGAGACCAGCCTTGGAAAAACTCGCGCGACGTTGTGCATGCCGTCGGCTAAGGCGTCTTGTGCGCGGCTTCCCGCTCGCGGATGAACTGGCGCAGCAGGTTCACCGTGATGTTCATGGCTTTCTCGACGCCTAGCACGCGCTTCTCCAGGCTGCCGAGGCTGGAGGTCTCGCCGTGGGCCGCGGCCCCATTGCCGTTGGCGGTAATAGCCTCGCCAAACTCCTCCGACAGCTCGGCCGTCACCCGGGCGACGTCCGCGGCAGCGATGCTGTGCCGTTCGGAAAGGAACGCCGCGAGGAGCAGCCGCGTGCACAGGGTGTTGATGCGCCGCGGGACGCCGCCGGTGTGGGCGTGAATGGCCGGGAACGCCGCGTCCTCGAAACTCGGGTCGTCCCGCCAACCGACGTGGTTCAGCCGGTGCTCAATATATGCGCGGGTCTCGTCCTGGTCGAGCGGCCCGAGGTGATAGGCAGCAATCACCCGCTGCCGCAGCTGCTGCATGCTCGCGCTTCGCATGAGCTCGCGCAGCTCGGGCTGTCCCACCAGGAAGCTCTGGAGGAGCGCGCGGTTGCCGACCTGGAAGTTCGACAGCATGCGCAGCTCTTCGACCGCCGCCGGCGCGAGGTTCTGCGCCTCGTCGACGATAAGCAGCGCCTTGCGGTTCTCCTGCACCAGGCCGAGGAGATAGGCCTCGAGCTGGGCGAGCACGCCCGCCTTGTCGCGCTCGCCCACGGCGATGCCGAAGGCGGTGGCCACGGCGCGTAGCAGACTATCGGCGTCGAGCTGCGTGGAGACCAGCTGGGTGGCGACCACCTTGCTCGCGTCGAGCTCGCGCAGCAGGTTGCGGATGAGCGTGGTCTTGCCGGCGCCGACTTCGCCGGTCAGCACGATGAAGCCCTCGCTCTGGTACATGCCATAGTGCAGATAGGCGTGCGCGCGCTTGTGCCCCCGACTGCCGTAAAAAAAGCTCGGATCCGGGCTGAGCTGGAAGGGGGCGGCCGAAAATCCGAAGTAGGGCTCGAACATGGCTGTCAGAAGCGGTGGCCCAGCCCGGCGAACACCAGGGTGGCGTCCTGGTTCGGCGTGCTGAGAGGATCCTCGGAGTGGAACCGGATAACCGACACGCCCGTGAACGCCGTAGTCTTGGGCGAGAGCGTCTGGGTCAGCGTCACGCGAAAGTCGTTGTTGATCGAATCGAACTCGGCCGGCTGCTCCTGGCGCGAAAGAATATGCGACGCCCGCACGCCGAGGCTCGTGGTCGGAGTAAGGTTGTGCTGCGCGTAGGCGCCGAAACCGCGCTGCTTGATCCTGCGCGCGAGGAGGATGGCGTCGGGCAACAGACCGAGAGCGTTCGCCGAGATGTCGCTGTTCTCCGTGGCGATGGCGGTGAAGGTGATCGAGTTGCGCTTGCCCACGAACGCGACTGAAGCGTCGATCCCCTCACGCAGATACACGCGCTGGGTGTAAAAGGCGAGTGAATTGGCGAGGGACGCTGGCGTGCCGCTCCCGTTCATGAACTGCTCGACGACCGCACGACGCTGGTCCGGGTCCGGGATGCGCGTGGTGAACAACTCGTCGAGCAGCGCCGTGGTGTTCCCCGGGGGCAGTCTCAGGACCTCCTGCTGGTAGGTGGACGTATTGCGGGAATAGCGCACGCTCCACGCGCTGAGGGGAGTACGATGGTTCAAGCCGACGAAACGCGAAGGGCCGAAGAACCGCTTCTCGTATTCGACGTCCGCGCTGGTGCGGGTGCTCGGGCGCCACGCGATGGCCGCCCCGTAGATGTCGGTCTGCTTCGTCTGCTGCAGCACATAGTTGTTTTCCTCCGCTCCGGCGCTTGCCGAGAGCCGCCATGCAGGGCCGGGCTGGTAGTAGAGGCGCCCCCGGTAGAGGCTGGCCTTGTCATCGGGACGCTCGACGAGGCTGTCGTAGTAGCTGATGTCGCTGCGGTCGAACTCCAGCGCCCAGCCGAAACGGCGCACCGGGCGCCGGATCTCTCCCTTCCATTGATCGGTGTGGAACTTGCCGAGTCCGGCGCGGGCGGCGTCGGTCCAGGTGTTGGCGTTGCGCAGCTCGTACGTCAACGCGCTCCCTTCGTGGCGGACAAAGGGGCTAACCGAGAAGGTCCGGGTTTCGAGCCGGTTGGGCGAAGCGATGGCGATCTCGCCCGGCTGGGGCGCAAAAGGCGTGATGAAGTTCTGGTTGATCCTCGCGCTCGCTTCGATGAAGAAGAACCTCTCGACGGCTTCGAGCCTGCCGAAGCCGTCGAGGTTGTTGACGACGTCGTTCAGCTCGCTGTTGCGTGCGTAGTACACCAGGCTGGGCGCGTAGTTCAGGCTTGCGCTCAACCGGGGGCTGCGCCCGTCGATCCGGATCGCGGGCGTCGCCTCAGTAACCCAATCGCTGCGCGGTGTTCCCTGGCCGATGAAGGCGTTGTCGGTGTAGATCTCGCGCAGCGTGATCTCGGGCTTCACGGTCCACTTGCGCGTTTCGATCTTGGTCTGGTCGAGCGTGCTTTCGCCGACCCGCGGCGTCGCCGGAACGACCGGATTCACGTACTGGCTCCTCGCCACATCCGCGGCGGTCAGCATGAGCAAAGCGGCAACGGCGCGCCATTTCCTAGCTGCCGTAGCCATAGGCGCCGTAGTAAGACCCGACCTTGGATTGCGGCGCCCTGTTGAGCACGGTGTATACGACGGGGCAGGACTCCACGGCGGAGAGCGCGGATTCCAGGGCGGCGTGCGTCGTGCGTTGCGCCTCCACGGCAACGATGACCTGTCCCACGTGCGTAGCCAGGACGCGTGACTCCGTGGTGGCGAGGAGCGGCGGCGAGTCGAAAACCACGACTCGGTCCGGATAGTGGCTCGCGAGCTCCGTCAGCATGCGGGCCATCGCCTCGCTCGCCAGAAATTCCGATGCGCTGGAGTGCGGCGTGCCGGCGAGCAGCACGCTGAGGCGCTCCACGTTGGTGCCCAGCACGGCCTCCTGCAACGGGGTGCCGGCGCCGGTGAGCAGGTCCATCAATCCGGTCGCCGGCTCGACTCCGAGCACCCGGGGAAGCGAAGGCGCTACGACGTCGGCGTCGACCAGCAGCACCCTGCAGTCGACTTCCATCGCAAGGCTCATCGCCAGATTGACCGCCACGAAAGTCTTGCCCTCGTTCGGCAGAGCGCTGGTCACCATGATGAGGTTGCGGTTGGGCGCGGACCTCGCCGATTTGCCAAGCGCATGCTGGATCAGGGGCCGCTTGATGAGCCGAAACTCGTGCAGCAGCTTGGAATCCCGCAGAGCGGGGGTGATGAACCCGCACGCCTGAAGCCGACCCAGGTCCAGCGTGCGCGTCTGCGCTGGACGCGCCTCGGCGGGGCGCCTGGCGGATTCCGGCGCGATGCGTCTGGGCTGAGTCGCGGCCGCGGCCTGTGCCGCGCGGGGTGTGCTCGCGACGCCTGCCGCTTCCAGCTGGCGTAGCCGCTTGGCCGCCTCTTCGATGAGGTTCATGGCGTCAGAACGGCAGCAAGGCGCGGAAGAAAACGAGCGTCAGTACGCCGGCGTAGGCGGCGCCGAGCCCACCGACACCGCCGAAAAAGGCGACCATGCTGCGCCGGCGCAGCGCAACCGCTTCGGGCGTGGCGACCAGCGATACCGTCCCGAGCAGCGGGCGCTGCGTGAACTTCTTGAGGTCGCGCCCGTCGTGAAAGGTCGGATGCAGCACGCTGAAGAAGTAGCTGACGCCGATTCCGGCGAGCAGCGAGGCGAGCAGGCTGGCGATCACCAGCATCTTGCGGTTGGGCGCGACTGGATTCGGCGCGACCTGCGGCGGATCCACGATGCGAAAGTTGGCTACCCCGGTCGCCGCCTGGACTTCGCCCGACATCAAGGCCGATTCGCGGCGCGCGACCAGCGCATCGTAGTTCTGCTTCTGGATCGCATAATCGCGGTTGAGCTGCGTGAGCTGCGCTTCACGCTCGGGAACGGACCGCGCCGCAAGGCGCAGCTTTTCGAGCCGCTGCTCCTGTTCGCTCACGCGCGCACGCAGGCGGGCGACCTGCGCCTCGGATTCGGCCATCGCGAGCTTCAGTTGCGGGTAGGCCGTGCCTTGGGCCGAGGCGCCGCTAGCGCGCCCACGCTTTTCTTGCTCCTCGGCGAGCCGCTTGCGCTCCTGGCTACGCTGCGTTTGCGCCTCGCGGAGGATGCGGCGCGTATTGAGCACATCCGGATGGTCGTCCGTAAAGCGCAGCAGCATGTCGTCGAGGCTCCTCGTCAGCGCGGCAATGCGCGCGTCGAGCTCGGGCGTGGCCGCGGCAGGACCGCCGTCGGCAAGGGAGCCGAACAGCACCGGCGGACGCTCGTCGTCGTCCGTGATCTGCTCTTTCAGAGTGTCGCGCGACTTCTGCGCTTCCTGCAGCAGCAGACGCGCCTCCTGCAGGCTCTCGGTGAGCGTCGCCATGGAGCCGAAGAAGTCGCGACCCTGCGGCACGTTGAGGTCGAGATTCTTCAGCTTGTATTCCTTGAGGCGGTTCTCCGCCTCGGACAGCTTCTGCTCGTAGTGCTTGATCTGCTCCTCGATGAAGCGCTGCGCCTGGCCGGTGTCCTGCGCCTTCGGCGCCAGCCCGGAGTCGACGAACATTGAGAGCAGCGATTGCACCACCCGCGTCGCTTGGGCCCGGTCGGTATGCGCGAAGCCGATGATGTACAGGTTCTGGCCGACGACCTTGATGTAGACCTGGCGGCTCAGCGAATCGAGCAGCTTCTCCCGCGCCTCCGGCGTGGTCGCCGCGAGGTCGAGGTCGGTGGTGCGCGCCAGCTTCTCCAGGTTCGGGCGGCTGATCAGGGTGCGGCTCAGCATCGCAACTTCCTGCTCGACGTTCGGCTGGACGGTGAGGCCGTTCAGCAGCGGCTTCAGCAGCGACTGCGTATCCACGTAGACGCGTGCCGTCGCCTCGTACCGGTCGGGTACGGAGAACACGAAAGCCGTCGCCGCGACCGCGGTCAGCCACGCGGCCGCGAGCCCGGCCCAGCGGCTTTGCCACATGCCGCGCAGCGTGTCCGTCAGCTGCGGTACGAACGAGGTCATGAAATCCGGCTCAGAACCAGCTTTGCGGAATGATGACCACGTCGCCGGGCCTCATCTCGATGTTGGCCGAGACGTCGCCGCGTCGAACGAGGTCCTTGAGACGCACCCGGTACTGGCGGCTGCCTTCGGAGGTGCGCAGCACGGAGGCGTTGTTGCCGTCGGCGAAGTCGGTGAGGCCGCCGACTGCGATCATGACGTCGAGAAGCGTCATCCTCTGCCTGTATGCGAGCGCCTGCGGGCGCGCCGCCTCGCCGACGACCCGGATCTGCTCGCCGTAGGGGCCGTTGAACTGGGTCACGAGGACCGTCACCACCGGGTCGCGGATGAACCTGCTCATCGCTTTTTCGACGTCGCGCGCGAGTTGCGTCGGCGTCTTGCCGATGGCGGTGAGGTCTTCGACCAGCGGTACGCTGACCTTGCCGTCGGGGCGTACCAGAACGGTTGTCGAAAGGTCGGGGTTGCGCCAAACCGTGATCTGCAGGGTATCGAGGGGGCCGATCAGGTACTGGTAATCCGGGGAGGCCACTTTGTCGGGTGCCGGCGGATACGATGCGCCGCAGCCCGCGACAAGCACGGCTGCAAATGCAGCTGCGAACCAGAAATATGCTGACCTAACGCTGTTCTTGCGCACCGTGGCCCCCGGTTGGATCGGACGTCCGATTTGACGCTAGCTCGTTGTTTTTCCTGCGTTACCGAACTAGATTGACGGGGCAGTGTAGCGGCTGCAAAACGGCCCACGCAATGGCTCCTTCTAGCTAACCTGCCGGGCCTCCGGCAAAAGAATGAAAGGGCGTCTGCCCGCGGCAGCCGCCGTTAGGCGCGCCGACACCCGTCAGCGCCCGCCTTGCAACAGTTCGACCAGCTTGCGCGCGGGAATCGCGTAGGTGATGCCGCTCGGTTGAGCAAGCGCGGACTCGCGGGTGCCCTTGATGAACACGCTGTTCACGATGCCGATCACGGCGCCGCTTTCCGGATGGTAGACCGGGCTGCCGCTGTTACCGGGATACGCGGTCGCGTCGAGCTGGAATACGGGAAATAATGCCTCGCCGAGTCGTCGCACACTGCGCGCGTCGAGCTGATCGGCGCGCGCCGCCGGAATTGCAATCGGCGTCACTGCGGCGATCATGGCTCGATGCGTCACCGGGAATAGGCCGAGCACCGAGCCGATCGGGAACCCGGTGAAGAGATACGACTCGCCTTCCCGCACTGCCTGCGCCTCGCCCACGGCGAGGGCGGGAAGCGGCTTGCCGTCGATCCGGAGGAGCGCGAGGTCGCTGTCGGCGTCCGCGGCTATCCTGCGTGCGACGCGGATCTGCGCCGGGCCTCCCGCGACCGGAACCGCCACCGCGATGGCCTCGCCGCGCTCGATGTTCACCGTTTTCGGCACCACATGATCGTTCGTCGCGACGAGCAGGCCGTCGCCCACGACGAAGCCCGTTCCGGCGAAGCTGAATTGCGGGTTGCGCAGGCGCTCGAAGGTGCCGACCGCGACGATCGATGCCTTGACCTGCGCGATGGTGGCCGGGGCGCCGCCGTCGGCCGCAGCTGGCGTGGCCGCGGCCGCGAGGCTCAGCGCTGCAAGGCCGGCGCGCCTTCGAATCGCTTCACGTACCAAGGCAGAGCCTCTTTGAGACCGCTCGCCAGCGTGTGCGTCGGCGCATAGCCGAGGCGCGCTCGCGCGAGCGAGATGTCGGCAAGCGAATGGCGCACGTCGCCGGCGCGGAATGGCCGGTAGATAGGCTGGAACTGCGGCTGCTGGCCTTGCGCCGCGAGCAGGACGCGCACGATCTCGAGCAGGCGGTTGAGCGAGGTGTTCTCGCCGACCGCGATGTTGTACACCTCGTTCAGCGCGCGCGGCTCGTCGGTGACCGCAGCACGCAGATTCGCCTGGACCACGTTCGCGATGTAGCAGAAGTCGCGCGAAGTCTCGCCGTCGCCGTTTACCTCGACCGGCGCGCCGGTGAGGATGGCGCGGATCCAGCGCGGAATCACCGCGGCATAGGCACCCTCCGGGTCCTGGCGCGCGCCGAACACGTTGAAGTAGCGCAGGCCGATCGTCTGCATGCCGTAGCAGCGTGCGAAGACATCGGCGTACATCTCGTTCGCCTGCTTGCTTGCGGCGTAGGGCGAGAGCGGCTCTCCGGTGATTCCTTCCACCTTGGGCAGCGTGGTGTCGTCGCCGTAGATGGAACTCGAAGACGCGTAGACGAAGCGCTGCACCTTCGCTTCGCGCGCTGCCACCAGCATGTTGACGAAGCCGGTGACGTTGGTCTGGTGGGTCGGAACGGGATCGGCGATCGAGCGCGGCACCGAGCCGAGCGCAGCCTGGTGCAGCACGATGTTGACGCCGCGGCAGGCTTCACGGCAGGCGGCGGCGTCGACGATGCTCGTTTCGATGAAGCGGTGCTGCCGCCACGCCTGCGGCCCGACCGCGCGCTCCACCTCCTCCAGGTTGCCGCGGTGGCCGGTGGCGAAATTGTCCAGGCTGACCACCTGCTGGCCGCGGCGCAGCAGGTGCTCGACCAGCTGCGAGCCGATGAAGCCGGCGCTGCCGGTCACGAGCCAGGTGCGTTTGAGATCGTTCAGAGCCGCCATACGTCCACCCCGCGAGCGCGCAGTGCAGCCGCGTCCGCCCGGTTCTTCACGTCCACGTAAACCCCGTTTGACGCCAGCTTCGAAACCAACGTGTCGAGTGGCCGGTTGCGGTATTCGTCGTGCGCCACCGCCGCCACGATGGCCGCCGCCTGAGGCAGCTCCTCCCATTTCGTGAGGCGGATGCCGTACTCGTGCTCGGCTTGTGCCGGGCACGCGATCGGGTCGTGCACGTACACCTTGATGCCGAACGACTCCAGCTCGCGCACGACGTCCACCACGCGCGAGTTGCGCGTGTCGGGAACGTTTTCCTTGAAGGTGAGGCCGAGCACGATGACCTTTTCCTTGTTGGGACAGAAGCCGCGCAGGATCAGGCGCTTCACGGTCTGCTCGGCGATGTATTTGCCCATGCCGTCGTTGATCCTGCGTCCCGAGAGGATCACCTGCGGGTGGTATCCCAACGTTTCCGCCTTGTAGGTGAGGTAATACGGATCGACGCCGATGCAGTGCCCACCGACGAGCCCGGGGCGGAACGGCAGGAAGTTCCACTTGGTTCCAGCCGCCTCCAGCACCTCGGTGGTGTCGATGCCGATCTTGTTGAAGATCAGCGCCAGCTCATTGACCAGCGCGATGTTGAGATCGCGCTGCGTGTTCTCGATCACCTTCGCGGCTTCGGCCACCTTGATCGAGCTTGCGCGGTGTACGCCCGCGGTTACCACGCTGCCGTAGACCTCCGCCACGCGCTCCAGGGTTCTGGGCGTATCGCCGGACACGACCTTCACGATCTTGGTGAGGGTGTGCTGCTTGTCGCCGGGATTGATGCGCTCCGGCGAATAGCCGACGAAGAAGTCCTGCATCCACTTCAGCCCGGAGTGCTTTTCGAGCACCGGGATGCAGACCTCTTCGGTCGCGCCCGGATAGACGGTCGATTCGAATACCACAACCGCACCGGGCGCGAGATTCTGACCTACGGAGGTGCTCGCGCCGACGAGCGGACCGAAGTCGGGATTGTGCGCCTCGTCCACCGGCGTGGGCACGGCGACGATGATGAAATCGGCTTCGCGCAGCGAGCGCGGGTTGGTCGTGACCTCGAGCTTGGCCGCGGCCTTGAATTCCTCGCCACTCACCTCGCCGGTCGGATCGAGCTTCTTGCGGTAGGCGTCGATCTTGTCCTGCGACAGATCGAAGCCGATGGTGCGGTATTTCTTGCCGAACTCGATCGCGAGCGGCAGGCCTACATAGCCGAGGCCGACGACGGCGACGGTAGTCATCACAACCCTCCCAGCAGTTTGACGGCTTCCTGCCGTTCCGGAAGCTTTTCATCGAGCGTGGCGAGACGCTCGAGCTCCTTGCGTGCGGCGATCTTGCGGTCAGTTTTGATCAGCGATTTGGCGAAGTTGAGCCGGATCTGGTATGCGTCCGGCGCCGCGTCGGCGGCGCGCCCGAGCAGTTCGAGCCCCCGTTCGACCTGTCCGGCTTTCGTCAACATCAAGCCCAGGGTATCCATGATGGCGGGATTGTCCGGCGCGAGGTCGTGCGCGCGCTCTGCGTACTCCAGCGCCGACGAGCGCCCGAGCTCCTGGCTCACCCACGCGAGATTGTTGAGAAGGAGAGGGTGGTCGGGTACACGTTGCAGTGCGCTCCGATAAAGCGTCTCCGCGCGCGCGTAGCGCTTGGCGGCCAGGTCCCGGTCGGCCAGATAGGCGAGCATCATGGCGTCCCGTGGATGGCGCCTAATCCAGTCCTCGGCCAGCGCGTCGGCCTCGCTGGACTTGCCCGCCGCTTCCAGGATCGAATGCGTGCGCACCGCCAAGGCGGCGCGGTCGAATTTCTTCAACGCCCGACGATAGGTCTGCTCGGCGAGGTGGACCTTCTTCTGTGCGAGGTAGACCTCTGCCTCGAGGACCTGGCCTAGAGGATCCTGCGGTCTTTGCGCCTGGACGGTCCTTGCTTCGCGCAAGGCGTCTTCATGGCGGCCCATCGCGACATACAGGGCGGCGATGTCGCGTTGCGCGGCCTCGAGATCCGGCCGGATGGCGAGCGCGGCCCGCAGTGACTTGAGGGCGTCGGTGGGCTGCTTCGCCGCAATGTAAGCCCTGGCGAGCAGGAGCTGCGGCTCGGGGACCGCAGGGAGCATTTCGGCCAGGCGCCTGAGGCTGACGATGGACTGGCGTGTGTCGCCGGCGGCGAGCTGCGTCATCGCCACGACCTGTTGCATTCTGGACTCGTTCGGCAGCACGATCTGGGCCGCCTGGGCCGCGCCCAGCGCGGCGCTGAAGTTGCCGCTTCTCATGTAGAAATGGATGAGCGCGCTGTGCGCCGAGGCGGACACGGGATTGCCGGCCACCGCTTGCTTCAGCAACCTTTCGATTTCGATCGCATCGGCCCCGGTCGTACGCAGCACCCCGGCGAGCCCGATCAGCGCCGGCTCGTTGTTTGGGTCCCTGTCCAGGAAGACCTGGTAGCGCCTTGTTGCTGCGTCCCGGTCATTCTCACGAAGGTCCAACCGGGCTAGGTTGTTGACTGCGGGCATGTAGGCCGGCTGCAGGCCGAGCGCACGCTCGAAGTTCGCGCGCGCTCCGGCCAGGTCCTTCTTGAGGATCAGCGCCGCACCCTGGAGGTTGTAGGTCATCGGGTTCTGCGGCTGCTTCCTCTCGAGGCTCCGGACGGCGGCGAGCGCCTGGTTCGCTTCGCGCTTGCCGAGGTAGTTCGCGATCAGGGCAAGCTCAGCCTGGTAGTCCTTCGCGTCGAGGGCGGAGGCCGCCTCGAGCTCACTGATCGCACGCTCCGGCTCGCCAGCGGCAAAGCGGACCAGCCCCAGGCGTGTGCGCACCGAAGTGTCCTTCGGCGCAAGCGCCTTAGCCTGCTCGTAATACCGCGCAGCCGCCGCCACGTCGCCGCTCGCGAGATACGCTTCCCCGGCGAGTGCGAGGGTGCTCGGGTCCTGGCTCAGTTTGAGAAGATCATGCACCTCGTTCAGCGCCACATCGGTCTTGCCCATACGCAGGTGCGTTGTCACCAGAAGCCGCTTCGCACCCAGCGCCTGTGGCTCGTTGAATACCGCCCTGCGCAGGTGGCTTTCCGCTTCCCCAAGCGCTCCCGTATTGAGCGCCGCTATTCCTGCGAGCGTCAGGCTAGGCACGTCGTCCGGGGCGGCCTTCAGCACTTGGAGAGCGGCTTGCTTGGCGGCGGGAAACTTCTGCTGACGAACGAGGACCAGGGTCTTCGCATACAGCATCCGGGGGTCCCGAGGTGCGGTCGCTTCCATAGCCGCTACTTCGGCGGCCGCCTTCTCGGGCGACCCGATGTTCAGCAGATGCATGATCAGGGAGAGCCGCGGCGCCAGCCGGCGCGGCGCGGCGTTGATGGCTGCGCGATAGGCGCTTTCGGCGGCATCGTCGCTCGACTGCCGCGCAAGCAAATCGGCCTTGAGCAAGAGCGCGGGCACGCTGTAGGGCCCGGCGCCGAGGGCGTGCTCCACGCCGGCAAGCGCCTCGGCAAGGTCCGCGCGAGCGGCGGCCAGGCGCGCCGCTCCGAGGTGGGCCGTGACGTTAGACGCATCGAGCCGCAGCGCGTCGTCGAAGGCGCGCGCTGCGTCCTGCGTCTGTCCGCGCACGAAATACGCCGTCCCGACGAGGGCGCGCAGCTCGGCCTGGGCTTTCGGCGCCGGCAGCGCCTTCGAGCCGAACCGCTCGAGCATCTTCTCAGTCTGCCCTTTGGCGAGCGCCGCCCGAGCGAGCGCAACCTGCAGCTCGTCTGAAGAGAACGCCAGTGCCACAGCCTTGTCCAGCTCGATCTGCGCCGCGCCGGGATTGTCCTGCTCGAGAAATGCGACTCCGAGCAGGAACCGCGCCTCGCCGTCGTCGGGGGTCGTCTGCAGCAGGTTCTTCAACTGGATAATCGAGGCGTTGAAGTCGCGCCGCTGCGCGTACTGCTTTGCAGAGGCCATGAGCGCAGCAGGATCGTCGCTGCGGCACGCGCAGATCGACGCCGTGAGCGCCAGTGCTACAGCGGTGGAGAGCGTCCTCACCGGCTTGCTTCCTTGAGACCGAATCGGTTCAGCAGGTCGTAGAGCGTGGGCCGGCTGATCCCCAGCACCTCGGCCGCGCGGCTTAGATTTCCGTTGACGCGGGACAGCACGCGCAGGATTGCGTCGCGCTCGGCTTCGTCGCGCACCACCCTCAGGGTGAGCGGCGGCTCATCGGGCCGTGCCGCGAGGCCGAAGTCCGCGGCGCGCAGGACCTCGCCATCCGTCATGATGACCGCGCGCTTCACGCAGTTCTGGAGCTGGCGCACATTACCGGGCCAGGTATGCGCCTCGATGGCCGCGGCTGCTTCCGGCAACAGCGACAGCGTGCCTCGCTTGTGTTCGTCGGCGTACTGCCGCACGAAACTGTACGCGAGGAGCGCGGCGTCGCCCTTGCGGCTGCGCAGCGGCGGAATCTCCACCACGATTTCGGCGAGGCGATAGTAGAGGTCCTCGCGGAACCGCCCCTGTGCGCTCATGGCGCGCAGGTCCTGATGGGTCGCGCACACCACGCGCACGTCCACGGTGATCTCCTGCCGGCCGCCCAGGCGCTCGATGATGCGGTCTTGCAGGAAGCGCAGGATTTTCGCCTGGAGCGCCGCCGACAGGTCGCCGATCTCGTCCAGGAAGAGCGTCCCCCGGTGTGCCAGCTCAATCTTGCCAGGCGTCTGCTTCACCGCGCCGGTGAACGCGCCCTTCTCATAGCCGAACAGCTCGCTCTCCAGCAGGTTCTCCGGAATCGCGGCGCAGTTAATGGCGACGAACTTTCCATCCCGGCGGGGTGAGAGCGCGTGCACGCCGCGCGCGAGGAGCTCTTTGCCGGTGCCCGACTCGCCGAGCAGCATCACCGTGGCGTTGGTGCCGGCGACCTTCTCCACGGTGCTGCAGACCTTGAGCATCTCGGGGTCGCGCGTCAGCAGTTCGCCGAGCGGTCCGGGACCGCGCTTTACCTGCAGCCTTCGGCTCTCAGCCTGCAGGGTGTGCAGGCGGAAGGCGCGCTCGATCATCAGCCCGAGCAGCTCGGGCTGGAACGGCTTCGAATAGAAATCGCAGGCGCCAAGGCCGATCGCCTTCAGGGCATTGGCATGATCGTTCTGGCCCGTGAGAACGATGACCTTCGTGTCCGGGGCCACCGCGAGGATGTCCTGCAGGAGCTGAAACCCCTCGGTCGGCGCCTCGGGATGCGGCGGCAGCCCGAGATCCATGGTGATTACGGCCGGGCGATGGCGCCGGATCTGCACCAGGGCTTCTTCCCGGCCTGCGCAGCACACCGGCGCATATTGCTCGAATGCCCAGCGCATCTGAGTGAGAAGCGCGGGATCGTCCTCGACGAT
>C688J18823_10001557_pt1 | contig 14217 bp, 13 predicted proteins | sample HopSoiMetagenom1_FD_18823 | JGI IMG/M metagenome (IMG submission 18823)
CCGAATTACCGCTACAATCCGGACTACAAGTTCAAGGGCGTCAAATCCAGGGAAGCTTTTACGATCAAGCCCGGCCCCAACAACCCCGCGGGCTCGCACTGGATCGGACTTTCAGCCGAAGGGTATGGCATTCACGGGACTCCCAATCCGTCGAAGGTCAGCAAGGCGGAGTCGCACGGCTGCGTTCGTCTGACCAACTGGGACGTCGACAAATTGGCTAAGCTTCTGAAGAAGGGCACGGAAGTGTCGTTCATCGAGCGCGCGGCGGCGAACAAGAAGTGATTCTTCCAGGCGAAATGCTGCCGGATCAATCGGTCGTGGCGAATGCGTCGTAGACCAGTTTCCTGAACGCGGGTGTGATGCGTCCACGTTCGTTCTGGGTCTGCTCAAGCAGGATGTAAATCATGTCCAGCTTTGGATCGACACCGAAATAGGTCCCGCTGCCGCTATCCCATTTGAGTTCGCCGATCGAGCCAGGCGGCGGCGGTCTGGCATTTCCCGGATCGGTGCGCACCGCAAAGCCATAGCCGTAGCCAAAGCCATCGCCGGGAAAGTAGTAATAATCCCGCGCAACGCCGGAACCGGGCCCGATATGGTCCGATGTCATTGCCTTGAATGCGGCCGGGCTAAGGTACCGTTTGCCGTCGAGTTGCCCGCCGCCCAGGATCATCTGGGCAAAACGGGCGTAGTCGGTCAGGGACGAGACCAATCCGCCACCGCCGGACTCCCATTCCGGGTGGGCGCGACGTTGAGTCTCCGCGAGTTTCAGGATGGTATCGCTTGGCAGCGGCTCCGCCATCCGCGCGCGTTCGTCGGCGCTTTCCAGCACGAATTTCGTGCTGGTCATGCCGAGCGGATCGAAGATGTGCTGCTTTTCAAATTCATAAAGTGTCTGTCCGGACACGATCTCAATGATGCGCCCGAGGACATCAGTTGAATGTCCGTAACGCCAGAGCGTCCCGGGTTGCCGCGCCAAAGGCAATCTGGCGATGCGATCGGCAAACACCTTGTTGTTGTAACTCTCATCAAAAAGGCCGGCTTCCGAATAGGCCTTCATGATCAGCTTGCCGCCGATATAATCATACGTGATGCCTGACGTATGGCGCAGCAGGTCCATGATGGTCACCGGCCGATCTGCCGGGACATGCTTTAGAACGCTCCCGCCGTCAGGAGTGCCGGAACTGACGCCTACNTTCGCGTCGGCAAACGCCGGAATGAATTTGGACACGGGATCGGCGAGCGAGAGCTTGCCNGCGTCGATCAACATCATCGCCGCAACACTGGTGATCGGCTTCGTCATCGAATGAAGCGCAAAGATCGTGTCTGACGTCATCGGAATTCTGGTCNCGACATCCTGCACGCCGAAACATTTCAGATAGACCGGCTTGCCATGCTGCTGGATCAACACGACGGCGCCCGGCAACTTCCCGGTCGCAACCTCATTGTTGAAAAATTCGGTAATGCGTTCGAGCTTGTTTGGAGACGGGGCGGGGACGTTGGCCGCCTGGTTCGCCGCGACCGTGTTGGTCCAGATCGCCAATGACAAGGCTGCAGCANGAAGTCGCCCGGCACGCGACCTCGCGGTGCAATGCAATATCCGTTGAGTCCGCGTCTTCATCGCTGGTTTGTCCTGCGGACAGAGTGGTTTGCCGGAGAAACTCGACGAGTTGGCGAATGATTAGCATGTCGCCCACCTTGTAGCCATGTGGGCAATCGCCCCCAGCGCCACGATGGCGGAGCCTCTGACATGCGGTGGTCGAGGTAATGCCATCATCGACTGCAAGCTTGAACCGGGANCTGAATTGAAAGCAGCTCTCGCAACCGGAANCGGACCGGACTAACCTCAGTTTGCCAGGTCGGATCAACGACCGGCACAGACATTGGGAGGATGCGATGCAACGACCGGAACAGCGCGATCCAGAAACCACGATATCGCGACGAACGCTTGTCCATGGTCTGGCGGTATGCGCCGGCGCCACCGTGGCGGGGGCAAGCGCCGCACTGGCCCAGGCACCCCAGGCCGGCCCTCAACCCGTCCCGGCAGCGCCGCCGTCGACGATCACTAACCCGCCACGCGATTTCAGTCCGCGTGGCGCCCCGACCACCTATTTCTGGGACCCCGACATCATCGCGGTCGACCCATCCTTCAACGACCTCGCCCAGCCCAACACGGCGATCAAGCGTCTCTATACCGGGGTATTGTGGGCCGAAGGTCCGGCCTGGAGCGCGCAGGGCCGCTATCTCCTGTGGAGCGACATTCCCAACAACAGGCAGATGCGATATTCCGAGGATGATGGCCACGTCAGCGTCTTCCGGACGCCCACCAACAACTCAAACGGCAACTCGTTCGATTTCCAGGGCCGCCAGCTCTCCTGCGAACACCTCACCCGCCGGGTGGTGCGCTATGAGCATGACGGCACCGCGACGGTGCTGGCCGATAATTTCGGCGGCAAGAAGCTCAACTCGCCGAACGATGTCGTCGCTCATCCGGACGGCAGCTACTGGTTCACCGATCCGCCCTATGGAGGTCAGCTCTATGAAGGCGAACCCGACGTCGCGGGAGGCGCGACCAATCCCGGCGGCAAGCTCAATCCACGGATCGGCCAGCCGGCCGGCTTCGTGCCGGGCAAGCGCGAACTGCCGACCAATTGCTATCGCATCGATCCCTCCGGCCGCATCGACCTCGTGGTGACCGAGGAGCAGGTGCCCGATCCCAACGGCCTCTGCTTCTCACCCGACTACAAGAAGCTGTACGTCGCCTCGACCGGCAAGGGACCGGGCGACACCGGTGCGGGCGGCAAGGGTGACATGTTCGTGTTCGACGTCGGCACCGACAACAAGCTCAGCAATCAGAAGCGGTTCAGCGATTTCATGGTCGACGGTGTGAAGTGCGGACCGGACGGCATGCGCTGCGACGTCAACGGCAACGTTTGGGCCGCAAGCAATGCCGGCCGCGCCGTCGGCTATAGCGGCGTGACGGTATGGTCGCCCGAAGGCAAGCTGCTCGGCCGCATCCGCCTGCCCGAGGTGTGCGGCAACGTCACCTTCGGCGGCCCCAAGCGTAATCGGCTGTTCATGGCCGCGAGCCAGTCGCTTTACGCCGTGTACACCGCCACGCAGGGTGCAGGACCGGGCTAGCTCATTCTGCCAGCACGTCATTCCCCGATGCGCAATTGCGCATCGGGGTTCTCGCTTGGCGAGCCCGGAATGACCAAAGAGCGATTCATTAAAATTCGCCATAAATTGGCAACCTCCAACCAACCGCTCCGGCAAAAGCTGGGCAGGTCTAAACCCGGCTTTTATGGCGCGTGGTGCACCCTCCTTTTCAAGCAAGGGAGAGGCGTGTGTACCAATGCCTGTATTCAAGTATTTTACCGTCGTAGGATCGGCGCTGTTCGTTCTTTTGTTTATTTCGAATGCCTATCTCACCGACGACGAGAGCAATTTGCGGTTTGACGGATCGCTGTACGCCAGCGCGCTTTACGCGCCTCGCGTGGAGGAAACCCGGACCACCGCAGAGCTTCGCTTTACCCGCGATGTCACGCCTGCCGTTCGCGTTAGGGAGGTGTTTGCCGTATTCGTCCCCAATGAGCGGCGACGCAACAGGCGTGATTCATAAAGCCGGCGTGATCTGCGGTCGAAGCCGGCGGGCATTCCAGACGGCAACCATCCGGTAACGTCATCAGTTTCTAAACGCCGGATAATGCAGACTTTTCGGAACGCTTCCGGGCTTCCGCCGTTATCTCCCGGTTTATCAATTTCGCTTCAATCCGGATGCGAACCATCCCCGAAACCCGTGCGTTTCAGCTAGAATGAGCTGTCGTTTGGCCCAGGTGAGGCGCGACGTCGCGCCGCAGACCAGGAGAGTTCGCCATGAGCTTCCGCCGCGATTTCATCAGCAAACCGATTTTCTCCTGGGCACGCGGCGTGTTGCCGGCGATGTCCAACACCGAGCGTGAGGCGCTCGAAGCGGGTGACGTCTGGTGGGACGCCGATCTCTTCACCGGCAATCCCGACTGGTCGAAATTGCTGGCCGTCGCGCCGGCGACGCTGACTGAGGAAGAGAAGGCCTTTCTGAACGGCCCGGTCGACGAGTTCTGCGCCATGCTCGACGAGTGGAAGATCAATTGGGAATGGCGCGATCTGCCGCCGGAAGCGTGGGCCTTCATCAAGCGCCACAAATTCTTCGGCATGATCATCCCCAAGGAATTTGGCGGGCTCGGCTTCTCGCCCTATGCGCATTCGGAAGTGGTGCGAAAGCTTTCCTCGCGCTCGCTGACCGCCGCCGTCACCGTGATGGTGCCGAACTCGCTCGGGCCGGGCGAACTGCTGATGCGCTTCGGTACCAAGGAACAGCAGGATAGATGGCTGCCGCGGCTCGCTGAAGGCGCCGACATTCCCTGCTTCGGCCTCACCAGCCCGGAAGCCGGCTCCGATGCGGCTTCGATGGTCGACACCGGCATCATTTGCAAGGGCAATTTCGAAGGCCGCGAGGTAATCGGCCTGCGGCTGAACTGGCACAAGCGCTACATCACGCTGGGCCCGGTCGCGACGCTGCTCGGTCTCGCCTTCAAGGCCTATGACCCCGATTATCTCGTGGGACAGCAGGAAGACCTCGGCATTACCGTTGCGCTGATCCCGACCGATCTGCCCGGCGTCGAGATCGGCCGCCGCCATCTGCCGGCGATGCAGGTGTTTCAGAATGGCCCGAACTGGGGGCACGACGTGTTCATCCCGATGGACTACATCATCGGCGGGCAAGAGCGGCTCGGGCAGGGCTGGAAGATGCTGATGACGGCGCTCGCCGCCGGCCGCGGTATCTCGCTGCCGTCACTCTCCGCTGCGGGCGCAGCCTATGCCGCGCGCACCACCGGCGCCTATGCCCGCATCCGCGAGCAGTTCGGCATTTCCATCGGCAAGTTCGAAGGTATCGAGGAGCCGCTCGCCCGCATCGCCGGCACCGCCTATCTGCTCGACGCTGCGCGGCGGCTGACCTGCGCCGCGCTCAACCAGGGGCACCATCCCGCCGTCATTTCCGGCATCATGAAGCTGCATGCGACCGAGCGGATGCGGATCGCGATTGACGACGCCATGGACATCCATGGCGGCAAGGCCGTGATCGACGGACCGCAAAATTATCTCGGCAATCTCTATCGCTCGGTGCCGGTCGGCATCACGGTCGAGGGCGCTAACATCCTGACGCGCAATCTCATCGTGTTCGGCCAAGGCGCTATTCGCGCTCATCCATTCCTGCTTGAGGAAATGAATGCGCTGGGTGAAGCCGACCGCGCCAAGGGCCTCGACGCCTTCGATAAGGCATTCTGGAATCACGTCGGCCACAGTTTTAAAACCATGTTCCGTGCCTGGGGCCGAAGCTGGAGCGGCGGCCTGTTTGCACCCGCGCCCGATGCCGGCGAGGCGACGCAGTTCTATCGCCAGCTCTCGCGCTACTCTTCGGCGTTTGCATTATGCGCCGACATGGCGCTGCTGACGCTTGGCGGCGCGCTCAAGCGCAAGGAAATGCTGTCCGCGCGGTTCGGCGATATCCTGTCCGAACTTTATCTGCTGTCGGCGGCGCTAAAACGCTGGCAGGACGAGGGACGACAGCAAGCCGATTTCGCGGCGCTTGAATGGTGCATGGCAAGTGGTTTCCGTACCATCGAAAATCGCTTTGCGGAAATCCTCGCCAACCTGCCGAACCGGTTCGTCGCAGTCATCCTGAAATTCCTGATCCAGCCGTTCGGCGCAAAGGTGACCGGCCCGTCGGACCGCGTCGTGCATCAATGCGCGCAGCTCGTGCTGGAGCCGTCGGCGGCGCGCGACCGGCTGACATCGGATCTTTCCGCGGTCGACGATGATGCCGGCGTCGCGCGGCTGGAGAAGGCGTTCCTGCTGGTCACGGCGGCGGAAGATGTTTCCAAACAAATGCGCGCGGCGCGCCTGCATGACTGGAAAGAGGCGGTCAAGAAAGGCGTCATTACGCAGGCTGATGGCGAGAAGCTGCAGGCTGCGCACGAAGCCGTTGCGAAGGTGATCGAGGTCGACGATTTCGCACCCGAGGCGTTGTCGCCGATTTACAGGAAGGCGGCCGACGTGCATCAGTTCTTCCAGGAACTGGGTGAACAGAGGGCGGCAAGCTGATGGCAAAACCGGTCTTTATCGTCGACGGCAGCCGGACGCCGTTCCTGAAAGCGCGCTCCGGTCCCGGGCCGTTCACGCCGGTTGATCTCGCCGTGCAGTGCGGCCGGCCGCTGTTGGCGCGGCAGCCTTTTGCGCCTGACGTTTTCGACCAGGTCATCCTCGGTTGTGTCAACGTGATTGCCGACGAGATGAACCCGGCCCGGGTCGCCGCGCTGCGGCTCGGCATGGGCGAGAAGATGGTGGCCTTCACGGTGCAGATCAATTGCGGCTCGGGCATGCAGTCGATCGACACGGCTTACCGCTACATCCGCGAAGGCGTCTCGGACCTCATCCTGGCCGGGGGCGCCGAGGCGCTGAGCCACGCGCCGCTGGTGTGGCCGCAACAGGGGGTGCGCTGGTTCGCAGGCCTTGCGGGAGCCAAGGGTATCGGCGCAAAAATCATGGCGGCGCTGAAGGCGAGGCCGAGCTATTTCAAGCCGATCATCGGGCTGGAACGCGGACTGACCGATCCCATCACCGAACTCAATATGGGGCAGACCGCCGAAGTGGTCGGGCATCTCTTTGGCATCACCCGCGCGCAATCGGACGCCTATGCCGTCGAAAGCCACAAGCGGCTGGCAAGAGCGCAGTCTGAAGGCTGGCTCAAGGGCGAGGTCGAGACGGCGTTTGCGCGCGACGGAAAATGCTACGATCACGACGACGGCGTCCGCCCGGATTCGACGCCAGAGAGCCTGGCGAAACTGAAGCCGGTGTTCGAGCGCCCGTGGGGCAAGGTCACCGCCGGCAATTCCTCGCAGATCACTGACGGCGCGTCCTGGGTGATCCTCGCTTCCGAAGAAGCCGTGGCGAAGCACGGCCTGACGCCGAAGGCAGCCATTCTCGACAGCCAGTGGTCGGCGCTCGATCCTGGCATCATGGGTCTCGGCCCGGTGCTGTCGGCAACCGAGCTGTTGAAGCGCAACGAGTTGACACTCTCCGATATCGAGACCTGGGAATTGAACGAGGCGTTTGCGACGCAGGTGCTGGGCTGTCTTGCCGCCTGGAACGATGAGAAATTCTGCAAGGAGATTCTCGGCCTCGACAGCGCCGCCGGCGAACTCGACCAGAGCAGGCTGAACGTCGATGGCGGTGCGATCAGCCTCGGCCATCCCGTGGGCTGCAGCGGCAACCGTATCGTGCTGCACCTCGTCAATGCCATGAAGCGATTGGGCACGCGGCGCGGCATCGCCACCGAATGTATCGGCGGCGGGCAGGGCGGCGCGATGCTGATAGAGATGGTGTGAGCATGGATAGCCGAATCATGAACGCTCTCGGCGATCGCGTGCTCGAACTCGGGCCCACGCCCGATGCCGCTGGCCCATACAAGAACTTCAAGCTGACCCGCGATGCCGACGGTGTCGCCTGGCTGTTGTTCGACCGCGAGGCACCAGCGCCAATACGCTTTCGGCCGACCTGATCGAGGAGCTCGACAAGGTGCTGGCGGAGCTGGAAAGCCAGCGCCCCACCGGCCTCGTCATCCGTTCCGCCAAAAAATCCGGCTTCATTGCCGGCGCCGACGTCAACGCGTTTCGCGGCGCGACCGATTCGAGTGCGGTCGAGACCGAGATCGGCCGCGCACATGCCGTGATCGACCGGCTTGAGGCCTTGCGGGTTCCGAGCGTGGCCGTGATCCACGGCTTTTGCCTCGGCGGCGGCTTAGAGGTGGCGCTGGCCTGCCAGATGCGGATCGCGATCGAGGACGCGCGATTTGGCTTTCCGGAAGTGATGCTCGGCCTGCATCCAGGCCTCGGCGGCACCGCGCGGTTCACACAGCTTGTCAATCCGATGCAGGCGATGCCGCTGATGCTGACCGGCAAGACTATCGACGCGCGAAAGGCAAAGTCGCTTGGGCTGGTCGACGCCGTGACGCACGAGCGGCACGTCAGGAATGCGGTAAAGGACGCAGTGTCCGGCCGCCTGAAGCGCGCGCGGCCAGGGATATTCAATACCGTCTTCGGCTTCGGTTCCGTCAGGGGCTTTGTCGCCTCGCGCATGCGCCGTGAGGCCGGCAAGGCCGCGCCGGCAGAGCATTATCCCGCGCCCTATGCGCTGATCGATCTCTGGGAAAAGCATGGCGGCGACCGGCGGGCCATGCTGCGGGCGGAGCAGCCGTCGTTCGCGAAGTTGATGGTGACGCCGACCGCGCAGAACCTGATCCGCGTCTTCTTCCTGCGCGAGCAGATGAAGAAGCTCGCAGGCAGCGGCAACAAGATCGAGCACGTTCACGTCATCGGTGCCGGTGCGATGGGCGGCGATATCGCCGCCTGGTGCGCCGGTCAGGGCATGCGGGTGACGCTTGCCGACATGAAGGCTGAGCCGATCGCGGGCGCGATCAAGCGCGCCGCCGATCTCTACGGCAAGATTTTGCGCAAGCGCCCCGCCGTGCGCGATGCGCTCGACCGGCTGATGCCGGACATGCAGGCCGAGGGCGTCCGCAACGCCGATCTCATCATCGAGGCGGTGCCGGAAAAGCTGGAGCTGAAGCAGAAGGTCTATGCCGGACTCGAACCGAAAATGAAGCCGGGCGCGATTCTTGCGACCAATACCTCGAGTATTCCGCTACAGGATCTGCGCACTACGCTCTCGAGGCCCGAGCGGCTGCTTGGGTTGCACTTCTTCAATCCGGTATCGCGGCTGCAGCTCGTCGAGGTCGTCAGCCACGACGGCACCGATGCGCAGTTGCTGAAAGAGGCGCTCGCCTTCGTCGGCGCCATCGACCGGTTGCCGCTGCCGGTAAAATCCTCGCCCGGCTTTCTCGTCAACCGCGCGCTGACGCCGTACATGCTGGAAGCGATGGTGATGCTGGACGAGAAGATCGACAAATCAGTCATCGACGCCGCCGCGAAAAAGTTCGGCATGCCGATGGGACCCATTGAACTGGCCGACCAGGTCGGCCTCGACATCTGCCTCGATGTCGGCGACATGCTGCGCTCGAAGTTCGGCGACATGCTGCCGCCGACGCCGGCGTGGCTGCGCGACAAGGTCGCGAATGGAGAGCTCGGCCGCAAGACCGGCAAGGGTTTTTACACCTGGAAGGACGGCAAGGCCGACACCGGCGGCATGACCGCGATCTCGGAGCCGTCGGCGGAGATGATCGACCGGCTGATCCTGCCGATGTCGAATGTCTGCGTCGCCTGTTTGCGCGAGGGCATCGTCGACAATGCCGACGTGGTCGACGGCGCCGTCATCTTCGGCACCGGCTACGCGCCGTTCCGCGGCGGTCCTCTGAACTATGCGCGAACCCGCGGCGTGGAGAACGTGGTCGCGACACTGCGGGCGCTCACGGAAAAATTCGGCGGCAGGTTTACGCCCGATGCCGGCTGGGAGACTTTCAAGTGACCGAGACTCACGTGCACGCGCCGACCGCCACCGAGACCGAGCCGCGTGGCGATCTCTGCATCCGCACGCTGGCAATGCCGGCGGACACCAACGCCAATGGCGACATTTTTGGTGGCTGGCTGCTCAGCCAGATGGATATCGGCGGCGGCGTATTCGCCTCCAAGATCGCCAAGTCGCGCACGGTGACCGTTGCGATCGAGGCGATGAATTTTCGCAAGGCCGTCTATGTCGGCGATCTCGTGTCCGTCTACGGTCATCTGGTGCGGGTCGGACGCACCTCGATTACCGTTCGCCTCGAAGCGTGGGTCGTGCGCCGCAAGGAGTTGCAGTCGATCCTGGTGACCGACGGCAACTTCACGTACGTCTCGATCGACGATCAGGGCCATCCGCAGCCGGTCCGGCCGGATGGCCTGATCAAGACGTGATTCTTACGGGCAGGGACGCTCGTAGCCGTCACGGCCGATGAACGTGCCGCGGCGCGAATCGTAGCTCGGCGAGCGCATGCAGCGCGGCGTATCGTCATAGTAGCGGGGCGGCGGCGCGTACTGCGCCTGGACACCGCAATAGCGCGGCGAAACCGCGGCCCAGCCGCCGGGCTGCTCAAGATAGCAGCCGCCTTGGTACCAGCGGTAGCCGCCGGGCCGGGGCTCGCCTTGGGCGCCGATGGCCGCACCTGTGCCTGCGCCGACGATGGCGCCGATCGCGGCCCCGCGGCCGCCACCCAGTGCGCCGCCGACAATGGCACCCGCGGCACCGCCGAACAGCGCGCCGCCAAGCGTGCTTTCCTGCGCCGCCGCCTCCTGGACAGGTCCGCAAACCGCAACGGCAACCAGCATCGCGAGCACGAATTTCGACGTCATGTCAGTTCTCCGGCCAATGGAACGATTTGGTCGTTACTCTGTGACCAACCTCGCTGTTCTGTGAACAGCTTTGACATAGGTTGGCCTTGCGGCGCAACGGTGGGAGCGGAACAATCCGCCATGCAACCCGTTGTTGGCCCGGAAGAAACCAGAGGCTGGGCTATGTCGGACACCTACATCATCGAAGTCAGCTCGCAGGCGGCGGGCATTGTTGTGCGGGCCCCCGGCGGCTATCGCTTCTTTGCCGCATCGCATCGTTTCGCCCGGCTGGAAGGGCAGATTTTCCGCAATGCACGCGAGGCCGAGCGCGCTGCCCGGCGTCTTGTCGTCGGAATGCCGCTGGCGGCCTGACCGCCAGCGACCGGTTTCCTGGCCGTCAGAGCTTGGTGGCCGCTCGCGACAGCAGTTTCCAGTCCGAACCTTGCTTCTGCCAGTTCATCAGGATGTGCAGGTTCTGCGGCGTCTTCTTGCCGTCATTGAATTCCTGCTCGCCGACGAAGGTGAAGCGCACGATGGCGGTCGGGCCAACGACGCGGATCGTCGGATCCTTGTATTCGAGCGAAGTCCATTTGTAGTTGGCCTTGGCGGTGCCGTCGAGAAGCGACGCCTTGGTGTCGACCTTGGCATTCGAGTGGCTGTAGCTCATCTCTTCGGCGCAGAGCGAGGCGAGCCCCTCGGCATTGCCGGCGGCCTGAGCCACACGGAAAGCTTCCACGTTTTTCGCAACCGCATCCTCGTCCGCACCGGCGAAAGCCGGAACCACGCTTAATAGTCCGAGCGCAAGGGCGGGCAGGGCCAGCTGGCGTCGATCGATGTTCATTGTTTCCTCCATTTTTGTTTGTGGGGGCAGTCTTGCAGCCACATATTGTTTTGTCGAGCGCCGTAGCTGGTACGGCGCCAATGGCTTCCGGTTCGGCCGCCTTAACCAGAATGATGGTTTCGACCGGCCGGTAGCCCTCGCGGCCGATCTCCCTCGTTGACCGCGGCCCCAATCAGCCGCACCATAACGGCAACTTTGTGCCCCAGACCTGTTTCTCAAGGGTGCCCGCCGTGGCCGGACTGTCCCACCGCCAGACTGAAATTCTCAACATCGCCCGCGCCTTTGGTCGGGTGATGGTGGAAGATCTCTCCAAGCGTTTCGAGGTCTCGGCGCAGACCATTCGCAAGGATCTCAACGACCTCTGCGACCAGCGCTCGCTGACCCGCATCCATGGCGGCGCGATCATCGCTTCCGGCGTCGAGAACCTCGCCTATGAGGCGCGGCGGTTCGTGGCGGCGGAGGAGAAGCGGGCGATCGGCATCGCAGCGGCGTCGCGCATTCCAAACGGCTGCTCGCTGTTCATCAACATCGGCACCACGACGGAAGAAGTCGCCAGCGCGCTGACCTCGCACGAAGATCTGCTCGTCATCACCAACAACCTCAACGTCGCGATGCTCTTGTATCGCCATCCGCGCATCGAGGTGATCGTGGCGGGAGGTGCGGTGCGCCGCGCCGACGGCGCGGTGATCGGCTCGACGGCGATCAGCCTCATTGGCCAGTTCAAGGTCGATTACGCCATCATCGGCGCGTCCGCGATCGACGAGGAGGGCGCACTGCTCGACTTCGACTATCGCGAGGTACAGGCGGCGCAAGCGATCATTGCCAACGCACGCAGCGTCATGCTGGTCGCGGACGCGACCAAGCTTAGGCGCAGCGCACCGGTTCGCATCGCCCATCTCAGCCAGATCCAGACCTTCGTGACGGACGCGCCGCTGCCCGCGGGCCTCGCCAGCATCTGCAGCCATCGCGGCATCGAGGTGGTCGAGGCGATGGACAAGCCGGCGGCGGATATCGACGAGCCGGTCGGCGAGCCGGCTTCCACTGTCACGCGCCTGCGCTGATACCTACATACTGTTTCCCCGATCTTTTTAAGAGCCGAACCATGACCGAGCTGGCTGCCGGCGGACGCAGCGCTGCTGAATATGTTCGCGGCGCCCTCTATGGCCTCGCGGCGGTCAGCATATGGTCAGGATGGATCGTGGTGGCCCGCCTCGGTCTCAAGAGCAGTCTCACGCCGTGGGATATCGCTGCGCTTCGCTTTGGTGTGGCCGGCTTGCTCCTGTTGCCTTACGTCGGGAGCCGAGGTCTTGCGCTCGATCGCCTCGGCTGGGTCGGGCTGGCGGCGATCGTGCTCGGCGGCGGTGCACCCGTCCTGTTCGCGAATGCTGGCCTGATGTTCGCCCCGGCCGCGCATGCCGGAGCGTTGTTTCCCGGCGTCATGCCGCTGATGGTCGCGCTTCTTGCGGCAGTCTTCCTGCGCGAACCGTTTACGGCCGCGAAAAAGATTGGCTTCGTGCTGATCATCTTCGGCGCCTTCGGAATAGCCTGGGGCGCCGGCGGCGATGCGATCGAGTCCAGGCAGACCATCGGGCATCTGCTGTTTCTCGGCTCTGCTCTGGCCTGGGCCTTCTATACGGTCGCGATGCGCCGTGCGCGGCTCGATGGGCTGCATGCCGCGGCTATCGCAGCAGTCGGCGCCGTGGTTCTCTACTTGCCGGTTTATTTGATGGTGGCGGGTACGAGTCTCGCCCTTGCTCCCTGGAGCGATATCGCTCTGCAAGCCTTCGTGCAGGGAATTCTGACGGCGATCGTTTCACTTATCTTCTACGGGCGCGCGGTCGGCATCCTTGGCGCCTCCAGCGGGGCCGCGTTCGCCGCATTGTCCCCAGCCATGACGGCTATCATGGCGATTCCAGTCCTTGGCGAGTGGCCGACCATGATGGATTGGATTGCCATCGCCGCGATTTCCGTCGGCGTCTACGTCGTGAGTGGCGGTCCGCTGCCACGAGGACGGGCCTGATACGGTCATTTTTCGGATTCAGGCCGCCCGGTCCTCGACATTGCCTCTTTCGTCTTGCTTTCGTTTTTCTTTGTGATTAACTCCCATCCGAAAGCAAAATCGCCGAAGTGAAGAGGCGATCGCCGGGGAAGCGTTTCGTTGGACAGGGTATTCGATCTCGCCATCGTCGGAGGCGGCATCAACGGCTGCGGCATCGCGCGCGATGCGGCGGGCCGGGGGAATTCCGTTTTCCTGTGCGAAATGAATGANTTGGCGAGCGGGACGTCGTCNTGGTCGACNAAGCTGGTGCATGGCGGGCTGCGCTATCTCGAATATTACGAGTTCCGGCTGGTCCGAGAGGCGCTGATCGAGCGCGAAATCCTGTGGCAGATCGCGCCCCACATCATTAGGCCCCTTCGTTTCGTTTTACCGCATCACGCTGGGCTGCGGCCGGCCTGGCTGCTCCGGCTGGGGTTGTTCCTCTACGACCATATCGGCGGGCGCCATCTGCTGCCGCCGACGCGCTCGGTCGATCTCGTCCACGACGAGGTGGGAAAACCCTTGATTGCCAACCGCTACAAGCGCGGTTTCGAATATTCCGACTGCTTCGTCGATGACGCGCGCCTGGTCGTGCTGACCGCACGCGACGCCGCCGATCGCGGCGCCGAAATCCGCACCCGCTCCCGCGCGGTCGAGATCCGTCAGGTCGAAGGCATCTGGCAGGTCACCGTCGAGAATACGATCAGCGGAGAGCGCACCACCATGCAGGCGCGCGCGCTGGTCAATGCCGGCGGCCCGTGGGTCGAGCAGGTGCTGTCGTCGGGCTCCGGCGTCAACGCGCGGGCAAAAGTGCGGCTGGTGCAGGGCTCCCACATCGTGGTGCGCAAGCTCTATGAGCACGACCGCGCTTACATGTTCCAGAACGCCGATGGCCGCATCATCTTCGTCATTCCCTATCAGGACGACTTTACGCTGATCGGCACCACCGATCGCGATTACGACGGCGATCCGGCCAAGGT
>C688J18823_10001558_pt1 | contig 14216 bp, 12 predicted proteins | sample HopSoiMetagenom1_FD_18823 | JGI IMG/M metagenome (IMG submission 18823)
GCGGCGACGGTCGTTGTGAGAGTGGGTGCGGCGGAGGTGGCCGCCGAGGGCGCGCCCGAGTTGCCCGTGCCCGCTTCACATGCCGTCAGCAGTACCAGCGCNGCCAGGCACCAAATCGAGTAACGCCAAATATCTTCGAAGACCCACATCGGATGGTGTCAATTGTGCCTGACCCCACGCCAATCAAGGTGGCGGCGCTCGCAGCTTTAGTGTTGGGCCCACACGCCGTACGGGACGTACGGGTCGACACCGTAGGGCGTGTACGGGTTCGTCCCACCGGTCGGCGTCACCGGGTAGACCGGGGCGGGCGCCGGCACGTTCGAACCGCTCCCGGCGTCGGCCAGGACGGGGCTTGCAAGTCCGATCGCCAGCGCTGCCAGTGCGCTCCAAGCTACGGTGGCAAAGGTGATCTTCTTCATTTCAAACCGCCTCCTGTGCTCTTTTGGCGGAGGCTGGGGAGCCCTCGCCCGCCGATCTACTCTTGAAAACACGCAGGTCAGCGCTGCTCATCCCGTTGGCAGAATGTTTACCGGGCGTGGCAGGATCACAACGACACATCAATAGCTGCCACACGTGCGCTGGGCGCCGCCCGGCGACCGCAAGCAAGTCGCTAATCTCGATCGCAACAGATTGAGATCTGATCCTGCCCCGGTGCTCATCGTCGACCTGCCGGACGGAGCAGACAGTCGTGTAATTGAGGAGCACCCTCTTGACCCTCGACACCGTCGCGTTCGAGCTCGTACCGCCCAACGCGGATCTCGGTCGTGAACAGGCAGTGGAGGAAGCGCGCAAGGTGCAGCGCTTCGCCAAGGAAACCGGCATCGATGACCGGATCGGGCACGTCATGATTCCGGGGATGATCGAGGAGGACGACGACCGTCCCGTCGAAATGAAGCCCAGGCTCGACGTATTGGACTTCTGGACGATCATCAAGCCGGAGCTACCCGGGGTGAAGGGGCTGTGCACCCAGGTCACCGCGTTCATGGATGAGGCGGCACTGCGTCACCGGCTGACCGATCTGCGCGAAGCCGGTTTCGATGGCATCGCTTTCGTCGGCGTGCCGCGAACCATGAACGACGGTGAGGGCTCCGGCGTTGCGCCCACCGACGCGCTGTTGATCTACGACCGACTCGTGCCCAACCGCGGTGCGATCCTGATTCCCACCCGCGATGGTGAACAGGGCAGGTTCAACTTCAAGTGCAACCAGGGTGCGACCTACGGCATGACTCAGCTGTTGTACTCCGACGCCATCGTTGCCTTCCTTACCGAATTCGCGAAGACCACCGACCATCGCCCCGAGATCCTGTTGTCATTCGGCTTCGTGCCGAAGGTCGAGTCGCGCATTGGTTTGATCAACTGGCTGATCCAGGATCCCGGCAACGCCGCCGTCGCCGACGAGCAAGCGTTCGTCAAGCAGTTGGCCGAAACGGACCCCGCGCAGAAGCGCAAGCTGATGATCGACCTGTACAAGCGGGTCATCGACGGCGTCGCCGACCTCGGTTTCCCGCTGAGCATCCATCTCGAGGCGGCGTATGGCGCATCGGCGCCGGCATTCGAAACGTTCGCGGAGATGCTCGACTACTGGTCACCCGACAAGGCCTGAGTGTCCGGTCCGCCGGTCCCGGAGCTACGCGCACGTCTTGACGGGCTGACGATCCGCGATGCCGCCCGGCTCGGCCGTCGCCTCAGGAATCTGCGCGCCAAGCCCAGCCCCGAGAAGCTTCAGCAGATCGCCGAACAGGTCGCCGCCGCCGAGGCGCTCGTCGCCACGCGCAACGCCGCCGTCCCGACGATCACCTATCCCGATCTGCCGGTAAGCGACCGTCGCGACGAGATCGCCAGGGCCATTTCCGAACACCAGGTGGTCGTCGTCGCCGGTGAGACCGGTTCGGGCAAGACCACTCAGCTGCCAAAGATCTGCCTGGAGCTGGGCCGCGGCATCCGCGGCACCATCGGACACACGCAGCCGCGCCGGCTCGCCGCCCGCACCGTCGCCCAGCGCATCGCCGACGAACTGAGCACCCCGCTTGGCGAGGCCGTCGGATACACGGTCCGCTTCACCGACCAGGCAAGCGATCGCACGTTGGTGAAACTGATGACCGACGGCATCCTGCTCGCCGAGGTCCAGCGCGACCGGCGACTGCTGCGCTACGACACCTTGATTCTCGACGAGGCACACGAGCGCAGCCTCAACATCGACTTCCTTCTCGGGTATCTGCGTGAGCTTCTGCCGCGCAGGCCCGACCTGAAGGTGATCGTCACGTCGGCGACCATCGAGCCCGAACGGTTCGCCGCGCACTTCGGCGGCGCGCCGATCGTCGAGGTGTCCGGACGGACGTACCCGGTCGAAATCAGGTACCGGCCACTCGAAGTCGACGTGCGATCAGACGATGACGCCGAGGACCCGGACGACCCGGACCACGACATCGTCCGCACCGAAATGCGGGATCAGACCGAGGCGGTCGTCGACGCAATCGCTGAGCTGGAGAAGGAACCGCCAGGCGACGTACTGGTGTTCCTGTCCGGCGAACGCGAAATACGTGACACCAGTGAAGCACTTCGTGGCATTGTCGATAATCACACCGAAGTGCTGCCGCTCTACGCCCGGCTGCCAACCGCGGAGCAGCAGAAGGTTTTTCAGGCGCACACCGGCCGACGTGTCGTGCTCGCCACCAATGTCGCCGAGACGTCGCTGACCGTGCCCGGCATCCGCTACGTCGTCGACCCCGGCACCGCACGAATCTCGCGCTACAGCCGCCGGACGAAGGTGCAGCGGCTGCCCATCGAGCCGATCTCCCAGGCGTCTGCCGCGCAGCGCGCGGGGCGCTCCGGCCGTGTCGCACCAGGCGTGTGCATCCGCCTCTACTCCGAGGCGGACTTTGAAACCCGGCCGCGGTTCACTGACCCGGAGATTCTGCGAACGAACCTCGCCGCAGTCATCTTGCAGATGGCTGCACTGCAACTCGGCGACATCGAGGAGTTCCCGTTCCTCGATCCGCCGGACAAGCGCAGCATCCGCGACGGCGTGCTGCTGCTGCAGGAGCTCGGCGCCTTCGACAATCATGGCGCGATCACCGACCTCGGCCGTCGCCTCGCGCGGCTGCCGGTCGACCCCCGGCTCGGGAGGATGATCCTGGCGGCCGACGCTGAGGGATGCGTGAGTGAAGTGCTGGTGCTGGCGGCGGCGCTGTCGATTCCCGACCCGAGAGAGCGGCCCGCGGAACGCGAGGAGGCCGCGCGTCAGAAGCATGGCCGGTTTGCCGACGAGCGTTCGGACTTCATCTCATATCTGAACCTATGGCGTTACCTGCGCGAGCAACGGAAAGAGCGCTCGGGGAACGCGTTTCGGCGGATGTGCCGCGAGGAGTTCCTGCACTACCTGAGGATTCGCGAGTGGCAGGACCTCACCGGGCAGCTGCGCAGCATAGCCCGTGGCATCGGAATCCGTGAGTCCGACGAAGAGGCCGATCCCGGTCGTATCCACGCCGCGCTCAGCGCCGGTTTGCTCTCGCATATTGGCTTGCGGGAAGGCGATTCACGTGAATACACCGGTGCGCGCAACACGAAGTTCGTCCTCGCGCCCGGCTCCGTTCTCACCAAGCGGCCGCCGCGCTGGGTAGTCGTTGCCGAACTTGCCGAAACCAACCGGCTCTACGGCAGGATCGCGGCGCGCATCGAACCGGAAGGCCTGGAATCCGTTGCCGCGCACCTCGTTCAGCGCACCTACAGCGAACCGCACTGGGACGCGCAGCGCGGAGCCGTCATGGCATACGAGCGGGTTACGCTGTACGGGCTGCCGCTGGTGCCGCGCCGCCGCGTCAACTACGCGCAGATCGAGCCAGAGCTGGCCCGCGAGCTGTTCATCCGGCACGCGCTCGTCGAAGGCGATTGGCATACCCGCCATCACTTCTACCGTGACAACGCCCGGCTGCGCGAGGAACTGGAAGAGATCGAAGAGCGGGCACGTCGCCGTGATCTCATCATCGGCGACGACGAGATCTACAACCTCTATGACGCCCGCATCCCGGCCGAGGTCGTCTCGGCACGCCACTTCGACGCGTGGTGGAAAAAGCAGCGGCACCGCACGCCGCACCTGCTGACGTTCACTCGCGACGACCTGCTGCGCACCGAGGGGGCCGACGCCGACCGACCGGACACTTGGCGGGCGGGTGACCTGACGCTGCCGGTGACCTATCGCTTCGAGCCCGGCGCCGAAGACGACGGCATCACGGTGCATGTGCCGGTCGAGGTGCTCGCGCGCCTCGGCGGCGACGAGTTCGCCTGGCATGTGCCCGCGCTGCGCGAGGAACTGGTCACCGCGCTGATCCGATCACTGCCAAAAGACCTGCGCCGCAACTTCGTTCCTGCGCCCGACACCGCGCGTGCGGTGCTGGCGACCCTCGAACCGGGAACGCAACCGCTCTTGGAATCGCTGCAGCGTGCGTTGCAGCGGCTTTCCGGCGTGCTCGTGCCGACCGATGCGTTCGACCTCGACAAAATCCCGTCACACCTGCGGGTCACGTTCGCTGTCCAGTCCCCGGACGGCACCGAGGTGGCGCGGGGCAAGGACCTCGAGGCGCTGCAGGAGAAGCTCGCCGCACCGGTCAGGCAGGCCGTCGCGGAAGCGGTCGCCGACGGGCTGGAACGACGCGGATTGCGCGGCTGGCCTGAGGAGCTCGCCGAGGTGCCGCACACCGTCGAACGGGTCAGCGGCGGCCACGCCGTCCGCGGCTTCCCGGCATTCGTTGATGTCGGGAGCGCGGTTGATGTACGGGTATTCGCCACCACGGCCGAGCAGGACGCCGCGATGGCGCCCGGCATCCGCCGGTTGCTGCGCCTGTCGATTCCGTCGCCCGTCAAAACCATTGAGCGGCAATTGAATACCCGCGCTCGCCTGGTCCTCGGCGCGAATCCCGACGGCTCATTGGCGGCGCTGCTCGACGACTGCGCGGACGCCGCGGTGGGGGTGCTGGCTTCGGCTCCGGTGTGGACGCGATCCGAGTTCGCGGCGCTGCGGCAGCGGGTGGCCGACGCGCTGGCATCGACGACGCTCGACATCGTGGGGCGCGTCGAGAAGGTGCTGGCCGCCGCGAATGAAGTTCAGGTCGCGTTGCCCGCTTCGCCGTCCGCGGCTCAGGCCGACGCGATCGCCGACATCCGGGCGCAGCTCGACCGGCTGCTGCCGGACGGTTTTGTAACCTCCACCGGCGCAGCCCATCTCAGCGACCTGACCCGCTACCTCACGGCCGTCGGGCGACGCCTCGAGCGGTTACCGCAGGGCCTCAACGCCGACCGCGAGCGGATGGCGCGGGTGCATGCTGTGCAAGATGCGTACGACGAACTGCGGCAGGCTCTGTCGCCGCCACGGGCGGCCGCGGACGATGTTCGCGACATCGCGCGAATGATCGAGGAGCTGCGGGTCAGCCTGTGGGCCCAACAGCTCGGCACTGCCCGGCCGGTCAGCGAGCAGCGCATTTACCGGGCGATCGACGCGGTCACACCCTAGCGTTTCGGCTCGAGTGTGGGCTTGGGTCACGCTATTTCCGGGCGGACAAGCGTGCGGGTAACCCAGTGCGGCGGCTTGTCAGAGATCCAGGACGAGATCGCTGTGTGGTGTGGCCGTGCACAACAGCACCGCGCCGTCGGCGGGTTCCTCCAGCGGGGGCTGGCTGTAGTCGGCCGCGCCTTCGATCACCGGCGTCTCGCATGTGTGGCAGACGCCGCTTCGACAGGAATACCGCGTTGGCACGTCGCACGCTTCCGCGAATTCGAGGAGGGTGTGGAAATCGGGTGACCAATTGACGCTTAGTCCACTGCGGGCGAAGGTGACCCGCGGCCCCGATCCGGGCACGCCCGCCGGAGGGTGTGGCCGTGTGGGCGTTGCGGCGCCGACGATACCCGGATTGATCGGTGGCAGAGTGCCGAACAGTTCGGTGTGGATGTGCGCGGGATCGACACTGGCCGCCGTCAGCGCGTCACGCATGTCGTCCATGAATGCGGCGGGGCCGCAGAGGTATGCGGTGGCGTCGGTCGGCAGGCCCAGCGCGGCGATCGACTGCCGGTCCAGTCGCTTGGGTGTGTCGCCACGGGTGTAGAAGACGTGCTGATGGACGTCGGGCATGGAGTCGAACAAGGCCATGACTTCGGCGGCGAACGCGTACGTCTCGGCGCTTTGCGTCGTATGCAACCACCAGATCTGGCGCGGCGTATTCAGCGTCGCCAGTGCATGCGCCATAGCCATGACCGGGGTGGCACCGATGCCGGCAGACGCCAGGATCACCGGGCCGCTGTCATCGATGAGGTAGAAATCCCCTCGTGGCGCGGCAGATTCGATGATCGATCCGGCCTTGACATGACTGTGCAACCATCGGCTCACCTGCCCGTGATCCTCGCGTTTGACGCTGATGCGGTAAAAGCCCCCAGCCGGATCTCCTGACAGCGAGTAGCTGCGCATCGGTGGCGGATCGCCTGCGTCGGGGATCTTCACAGTGAGGTATTGCCCGGGAAGCGGTACCGGAAGGGCGCTGCCGTCGTCGGACTCGAGTCGAATCGACAGAACTGTCGGGCTCTCAGGATGAGTGGCCGTCACGCGTAATCGTCGGAAGCCCTGCCACCCGGGCTCGACGCCGACTGGCAGTTGTATTGGGGCGGCGAGCATATCGCGGAACGACTGCTGCCATCCGGGGCTCAGGGCGGGCACCTCGACAACCTTGCGTAAGAGGTCCATGTCGCGGTCGGGTAGGTACAGCAACGCGTCGACGTCCGCGACGCTGAGCTCGTGGCGACCGCGCCGGGTCAGCACGATGTCGTCACCCTGGTGGACCAGGCCCTCCCTGATGACTCTGAAATAGAAGCCCGGGCGGTGTTGGGACACAAGCAGATTGGGCATCTCGGGCACGCCGAGACGCATGCCGACACGGAAGCAAGTGACGCGGGGCTGGGTGACTTCGAACTCGGCATGGCCGATACGGTAGCGGTCACCGATGCAGACGTCACGATCGGCGAGGCCGCTGACGGTGAAGTTTTCGCCGAACTGCCCATGCTCCAAGTCGTCGCGGTGCAAGTAGTCCCGCCAGTAGTCATACGACTCGGTCTGGTAAACCATGACGGCGCGTTGCTCCCCGCCGTGCCCGGCGAGGTCACCCTGACCGTCGCCGTCAATGTTGAGCCGGCGCACCATCACGGGTCCCTCCACCGGGGACTTCCAGATACCTGTGTGAACCGTCTTGCCGCGCCACGGCACATCCTTGGGCATTCCGACGTTCACCGACACCAGCCTCGCGGCCATGCCGCCTCCTCAGGTCAGCGGTTCACACCGTCGATCTTCAACGTAACACCGGTCAGGAAGCTGTCCTGCAACGCATTACCCACCTGTTTCTCCCTCGAGCGCTGATTGAAACTGGGCTGCACGACCCAGAATGACATCTGAATGCCGGCCGGGTCAATGTGCAGGCAAAAGATTCACAGGAGTAGGCCAGCCAACCCGCAATCTATTGCCGAGACGCTCAGATGATGCATACCGGGTGGTTGCTGGAAAAGCATGTTGGACATACTGGGTCAAATATCCCAAAATGTGGGAGTCCGGCGATAACCTGACGCCATGGCGACCGCTGGGGTGCCCGATGAACAGCGGCTGACTGCCAAGGGCCGCGCCACGCGCGAGCGGATCGTCAAGGCCGCTGCCGAACTGATCCTGGCCGAAGGTCTTTCGGCATTCAACATGGTCAACGTGCGCAAGGCCGCCTCGGTCAGTGGCTCTCAGCTGTCGCACTACTTTCTCGACAAGCAGGCGCTGATCCGAGCAGTACTTCAACGCCAGATCGGCGTGGTGCTCGATTTCCACCGCCAACCCAAGCTGCACGGACTGGGGACATTCGACGACTTCGAACGCTGGATCGATCTGAACATGCGCTATCTGCGACAGATCGGTTACGCCGGCACACCGACATACCACGCGCTGGCCGGCCAGCTCGCCAAGTCGGACGCCGACACCCGTCGGACTCTCGGGGCCGGCTACCGGCAATGGGTCGAGCTGGTCGAGGGGTCCCTGCAGCGGATGAAAGACCGCGGGTCACTGACCGCCGACGCCGACCCACGCCAGCTCGCATTGGTTTTTGTCTGCGCCCACCAGGGCGGCGGAACGATGGCCTTCACCTACCGCCAGGAGTGGCCACATGCCGACGCGGTCCGCTTCGCAGTGAATTATCTGCGGCTGTTCGCCACAGACCCGGCGGAACGAAATCCGCGACCGCCCAAACGGCCCCGCGGACGCACGGTCCACGCGGTGCCCGCCGAGGGCGCCGCGCAATTCACCGACAAGGGGCTCGAGGTCCGTTCTCGCATAGTCGATGTCGCTGCCAAATTGATGTTCGAACAGAGTGTGGCGGCGACCAGTCTCAAGTACCTGCGTGACTCTGCGGGCGTCAGTGGATCGCAGTTGACCCACTACTTCCAGGACAAGCGCGACTTGACACGCAACGTCATCGCCGCGCGCCGCGACGACGTGATCGCATTTCACACCCGACCCGAACTGGGTCGACTCGACAGCCTCAAAGCCCTGCAAGCCTGGGCCGATGACTGCGTGGCCGACATTGAGACCGTCTATCGCCGCGGTGGCTGCGTCTACGGGTCACTGGCCGGCGAGCTGCTCGAAGCCGACGACGCCGTGCTCGATGACCTGGCCGCCGGCTATGACCAATGGCTGAAACTCTTCCGCGATGGCCTGCAGACCATGCGCGACCGCGGCACAATCCGGCCAGATGCCGATCTCCGCCATCTCGCCGTTGCGCTCGTGGCTGCGCACCAGGGCGGCACCATGCTCACCTACGCCACCAACGGCGCAGAGCCCATGCGCGCGGCGGTCAACGCCGCAGTCGACTACGTGCGCTCATTCGCGCCCCAAGCCCAGCGGCGGCGGCCCCGGAAAAGCTCGAGAGGCACACGCAGAGGTTGACAATCGATTCTCAGGGCCTGAGACCTCGACATACTGGGTTGGATAGCCCAGAATAATGGGTTGTACGACCCAAACGACGAAAGAGACCAATCATGCCTCATGGAAGCCAACCGCGACATGCAACACAGCGTTCAAGGGAGCAGCAGTGACTAGATCGCAATGGCCGTCGCCTGTTGGCCCCCGCCGGAGGTGCCGCCCTCATCGCCGACCGAACCCCCTGGAGTTCACCGCCACCGCAAGGGGTAGGACTTTTCGACCACCGTCGTCGCGTTGATCATCGTGGGCGCACTAACCGCCGGATGCGGAAACAACGTCAATCAAGGACCGCCGGCGACAATCAACTCCACTACCGCCACGACCTCACCATCATCAAGCGCAGCACCGCTGCCTGCGCCGACAGAAAATCGATCAGTCCCACCGACGGCCAACATCCCGGCCTGAACGGCATTCCCTGGACCACGGAACATCTCTGGACAACTCTGGGTTGGATAGCCCAGAATAATGGGTCATATACCCCATTCTGTTCGGCGTCACCAAGGAAGGACAGAGACGATGGGACTGGCATGGCAGCAAGGACCTTTGGCTACAGCACGGGTCGGGCAATTCCTCACTGCGCAACCGATGCCGGCGCGGATCCTGTACGCGGAGCCACTGCGCCGCAGAATGCGCGTCAAGTTCGGCGGGCAGTACGTCGCCGACAGTGAGGACGTCGTGCTCCTCCACGAGCCGGCGCGGTACCCGGTTGCCTACTTTCCGCGCGACGATGTCCAACCCGACGTCCTGACTGTGGAAGAGCGAGTCACCGAACATACCGACCTCGGTGAGACGCGATGGTTCACCGTCGGCGTCGACGGGCGGGAGGCCAACCACGCGGCATGGGAGTTCACCACGGTACCTGAGTACGCCGAGGTGTTGACCGGCCGCGTTGCATTCGCGTGGCGGGCAATGGACTCGTTCTACGAAGAGGATGAACGCATCGTCGGACACGCGGCGGACTTCTACCACCGCATCGACATCCGTTCCACCTCACGGCATCTCGTGGTTCGCGACGGCGACAGGGTCATCGCCGACACCCACCGGCCGATCGCCCTCTACGAATCCGGATTCGCGCCGCGCTGGTATGTGCTGCGCGACGATGTGGACGAATCGGCGCTGCAGCCCGTGGACGGGCAGACCTTCTGTCCCTACAAGGGCTTGGCCAGTTACTACACCATCGGAACGCGTAAGCGCGCCGCGTGGTCGTACACCAACGCGTGGCCGGAGGTGGCTCGGGTCAGCAACCTGCTGTCATTCGAACCCGACAAGATCGATGTCTACCTTGACGACCGCCAGCTTCACCTCGAGCCGGGCCAGACCGTGGTCCCTCACGGAGTCGACCGCGGACTGGACGCCGACGAGATCCTGACGAAGACCTCCGCTTAGGGGCTGCAATGAAGGCACTGCTCGAAGTCGTGATTCTTCCGGTGGCCGACCCCGACCGGTCGCTGCAGTTCTACCGCGATCAGGTCGGCTTCGGCCTCGACGTCGACTTCGCGCCGACGGCGGAGTTCCGTGTTCTCCAGCTGACGCCGCAGGGCGCGAGTGCCTCGATCCAATTCGGCATCGGGTTGACCGACGCGCCTGCGGGTTCGGTGCGAGGCCTATATCTGGTGGTGCCAGACATCGAGGCGTGCAGGCGGGAACTGACGGAGCGAGGTGTCGACGTCAGCGAGATCCGGCACAAGGACACCACTGGCGGCGGGTGGCGTGGGGCGTACGTGCCGGGCGTCGATCCGAACCGGGCGGACTACGCCAGCTTCGCCGATTTCCGCGATCCAGACGGGAACGGCTGGGTGCTGCAAGAGCGTGGCCGCAGCTGAGCAGATAATGACGCGATGACTGCAACACCCCCCGTGTTGGTGTTCGATGTGAACGAAACCCTCATCGACATTGACGCCATGGCACCGCTTTTCGACGAGATCTTCGGCGACGCGCGGGTGATGCGTGAGTGGTTCGGCCAGGTCGTCATGTATTCGATGACCACCGCGCTGTCCGGTTGCTACGTCGACTTCTTCACCCTTGGCCAGGGGATGCTGCGGATGCTGGGGGACATCCACGGAATCGCGATCTCCGACGCGGACGTCCAACGCATCAAGCAAGCGATGCTGACGATGCCCCCGCACTCCGACGTCGGTGACGGGCTTGCAGCGTTGCACCACAACGGCTTTCGGTTGGTGACGCTGACAAACTCACCGCCCAATCCGGACGGCCCGAGCCCATTGGAGAGTGCCGGACTCGGCGGGTACTTCGAGCGCCAGTTCAGTGTCGACGCATGCCGCACCTACAAGCCGGCCCGGCATGTCTACGACTATGTATGCCGCGAGCTTCAGGTTGCACCCGCGGATTGCATGATGGTCGCTGCGCACATGTGGGACACCATCGGCGCGCAGAGCGCCGGCTTCAGCGGGGCGCTGATCACCCGGCCGGGCAACGCGCCGCTGCCGCTCGACGGGCTGCCGCAACCGACGCTCATCGCGGACGATTTGCGCCAACTCGCCCAGCAGCTCATTACGAGTGGAGTCGCAGACCCGCGGTGATCTTGTCGACGGTCTTGCCGTCGGCGCGGATGGCAATGCCGGCCAAGTCGAGATTCGCGCGAGGCACCGCCGCGACGGCGGCGCGGTTGGCCGTGTCATTCCCAGTGGAGAAGAGGTCGGTGGTGAACACCGTGGGAACGACTCCGCGCGATAACGCACGCTCAAGCGTGCGGGCCAGGCGTCGTTCATCGGCCGCGAACACCATCACCGGTTGACCGAACATCGGCGAGTAGTGCGTACCGTCCGCGTCTGCATAGTCCGCGCCGATGGCATCCGGCGCCGACGCCGCGACGCCGCTGGCCAGGAACGCGGTCATGTTCAGCTTCTGCCACACCGGCAAGTCGTCGCGGATCACGACGGCGATCTTGGTGACAACTGCCGCGGGCGTTGCGGCTAGGCCATCGTGCATGGCGACCAATTGATCAGTCATGGCTCTAGAAGCTAGTGGAATAGACGGCATTACCCGCGAGCTGCCAAATATAATTCGGGAAATCGGTCATGGGAGGGGCGATGGATGAACTTGATTCGGCGATCGTGGCCGCCTTGCAGAGCGACGGTCGGCGCAGCAATCGCGACTTGGCCCAGATGCTCGGCGTCGCGCCGTCGACCACCCTCGAACGAGTCCGCGCCTTGCGGGCGCGCGGTGTGATCACCGGGATTCACGCCAGCACCGACATGGCCAAGATGGGTCGGCCGGTCAAGGGCATGGTCACCGTGCAGCTGCGCCCGCAGTCCCGCGAGATCGTGCAGGGCTTCCGGGATTTCGTGATCGGGCTACCAGAAACACTGCAGGTATTCGTCACGACCGGGCCCGAGGATCTTCTGATTCTCGTGGCGGTGGCATCCACCGAGGCGCTCCGCGATTTTGTTCTTGACTCGCTGACGAAGCGACGTGAGGTGGCAGGCGTTCGCACCGAAGTGGTGTTCGACCACCTCCAGAACCACGTCGTGACGCCTGCGCAACCGGCGTAGAACGTTTGCCGAATGTGGCCGGCGACACACCGCTGCCAGCATCACCGACCGATCGCGGGGCGAAAAGGTGGTCGATTCCTGCCAATCGCCGATCAATTTCTGCCATCGGAATTAAACGTCTGAGCACTGTGTTTGATCAGTCAGACCGGCACGAAGAACTGATAAGAAGCACCAGACCGGCCGACACGAACCGACACAGAAGAAGGCACCAAGATGAAGAAGTTCGGATTTGCCACCATTGCCGCCAGCGGACTGGCCGCCGCGGTCATCGGGCTCGCGGGTCCCGCCCAGGCTGACTCCTTCCACCACGACTGGATCTATGACATCCAGCCTCAGGTGACCGTGCCGCACGTCGACACCAGCGTCCACCAGAGCCACTGACCAACGAGTCGCACAAGAGGGGCATCCCGTAGCGGATGCCCCTCTTTGTATGTCAGCGTGTCGTCATGGATTCGCGCCGTGTGGTCATCGCCGGGCTCGGTGACAGCGGCGTGCTCACCGCCATCCGACTGGCCCGCCACGCCGAGGTGGTCGGAATCTCGGCCAAGCCGGCGCTGGTCAGCGGGCAGGAGCTCGGGTGGCGGCTCTCCCGTCCGCACGATTGGGCGCGCGCCAACTGGATCCCGTTCGACCGGTTCCGCGGTCTGGACCGGGTGCGCACCGTCCACGGCACGTTGACCGGACTCGACCTTGATGCCCGCGCGGTCCTCATCCGGCACGACGACGGCTCGACCTCGGCCGAAAAATACGACGCGCTGGTCATCTCGACCGGAGTGACCAACGGATTCTGGCGCCAGCCGACCTTCCAGTCGGCCGAGGACATAGGTACCGAGCTTCGCACCGCCCACGACCGTCTGGCCCGAGCCGGTTCGGTGGTCGTTGTCGGTGGCGGCGCGGCAGCCATCAGCAGCGCCGCCAACCTGGCGAGGGCCTGGCCGGACAAGCGGGTCGATCTCTACTTCCCCAACGAGCGCGCCCTCCTTGGCCACCACCCTCGGACATGGGAGCAAGTCCAGCGCCGACTCGTCGGGACGGGGGTGGTGCTGCATCCCGGGCACCGCGCGGTGATACCCGACGGCTTCGCGTGCGATCGGATCACCAGCGAGCCGGTCCACTGGAGCACCGGTCAACCGCCTGCGTCGGCCGATGCCGTGCTCTGGGCGACCGGACGGGTGCGACCCAACACCGACTGGTTGCCGTCGGAGCTGCTCGACGAACGCGGCTTCGTTCGGGTTACTCCGGAACTACGGGTCCCCGGTCACGCGGGCGTGTTCGCGGTCGGTGACGTCGCGGCCACCGACCCGCTCCGAAGCTCGGCCCGCAACAGAGCGGACGGATTGCTGGCCAACAACATTCGTGCCGAGTTCGCGGGGCGACCGTTGCGCAGTTACCGCCCGCCGAAGCGGCGGTGGGGCTCGGTGCTCGGTCCGCAGCGCGACGGTCTCGAGGTCTTCGCACCGAACGGGCGCGCGTTCACCTTCCCCGCATGGTCGTTCGACCGAGTGCTGATGCCGCTGATCGTCCGCTGGGGGATCTATCGCGGAGTGCGCGAAAATCGCCCGCTTCCCTAGACCTGGTGTTCGCGTAGTGCGGTGAGCGCCTTGCGTTCCGAGGTGTGTGCGGCTTCGGTGAGCGCTTCGTGTTCGGCGATCGGGTCGGCGGTCAGGAAGCTGCCGCTGCCCGGAGCGCCGGCCGAGCCGAGCTTGTTCATCCGC
>C688J18823_10001559_pt1 | contig 14212 bp, 8 predicted proteins | sample HopSoiMetagenom1_FD_18823 | JGI IMG/M metagenome (IMG submission 18823)
TAGTTCGACGCCGATATGGCGGCCGAGCGCCTTGAGATAGGCGTAGGTGAGGGGATCGTCTTCGGCGCGCACGATCTGGATGCGGCCGGTACCGTCGGCGTGAATGACGGCTGGAATTTTTTCGCGCGCATGCGGCTTCGAATGCGCCGTCAGCACCATATAGTTGTAGGCGTTGTAGTCGGCATCCGTCGCGCCGGGCAGCAGTTCGAAATACTTCCGCGCAGCTTCCAGCGTCGCCATCGGCGCCAGTGGACGAATGGCCTCGCGGTATTTGACGCGCTCGTTGAGCCACTCGCGCGCTTGCGCGTCGCAGGGGTTGGCCAGGATCGAACGGTGGCCGAGCGCGCGTGGACCGGTTTCGGCCGCGCCTTGATAGAGCGCGATGACGCCGCTTTGCGCCACCATGAAGGCCATCAGGTCGGCAATCGCATCGAGACCTTCAGGCGTCGAGATATCGCCGATCCTTTGCGAGGCGATGTCGTCGGCCTCAAGCGCGACCGCAATGTCCTGTCGTGTCGGCGGCGTGCCGCAGTAGAAAGCATGCGTCATCGGCGCGCCGCGCGGGGCGCCTGCGAGATGCGCGAATAGCCAGGCGGCGCCGATGGTGACGCCGGAATCGCCGGGTACCGGCGGCACCCACAGCTGCAGGCGCGTGTTGCGCTGCTGCGCCTCGGCGAACCAGGCTTCATCGAAATATTCGAGCAGCCGCATATTGCCGACCGCGTTCAGCGCCACGCCGCCGGTCAGCACCAGACGATTAGCGCCCGTGACGCGCAACAGATGATCGACGACATGGATCATCGCGTCCTCGAACACCAATTGCGTCGCGGCGGCCTTGTCGAGGCGGTCCTTGGTGTCGGGACGGTGATGGATGTCCTCGACGCGCAGCACTGCATCCGGATTCCAGAGCTGATCCGGCCGGAGTGGTTCGCCGAGGATCTCGGTCAGCGCCTGCTTGTAGGGATGATCGAAGGGGTCGCAGTACCAGTTGGCCATCGCGCGATTGAGCCTGATATCGCCGTTCGCACCAAAATGCAGCACGTTCCGCAACCGCGCATAATAGGGGTTGCTGGCGCGGTCCATGTCGCCCCACGCGGCGGCGCCCATGTAGCGGCCCTCGCTGGACAACCAGGTCCAGCCGCCCTGCGTCGACGAGATCACGCTGTAGAACGCGCCAAGTGAATCGAACATGCTGTCGTTGCAGTAGAGCCGGCGCATCGCGCCATTCTCGACCGTGTAAAGCGAGATCGAGCCCTGATCGCCGGTGCCGTCGAGCACCGCAATCGCCGTCGGCTCGCCGTCATCGGCGAAGGGCGAGGCGGCGTAGGAAAACCAGGCGTGGTTGTCGTGATGCGGCAGGCAGATCAGCGGCACGCGCTCGGCAAGGCCCAGTTGGCGGGCGAGAATTTTTGGCGTCCGCGTCATCTGGTCGAGGCGGCGGCCGTCGAAGCCGGCGGCCTCCGTGGTGCGCACGAGCTTGAAACTCTGCGGCAGTTCCTCGATCACCGAGCGCGCCAGCGTGCCGGCGAGCGTCGGATAATCCCAGCTCGTGAGCCAGGCATCGACATCGCCGATATCGCGCCCCATCTCCCGCAACGTCGCCACAACAGCGTCGACCGACAGTTTTGGATACTCGGTGGTGTGCTTGTTGCCCGAGAAGCGCTCTTCCTCATTGTTGACGATCAGCCGCGGCCCATGCGCCTGCGTCACCTCGACCAGCGCCAGACCTGAATTATGCGTGCCGGGTGCGCCGAGGCCCGCGAGATAGACCGTCTCGCCGCGTGCGAGCTTGGCGCGCACATGCGCGATCCGCGCAGCGGCGAATTCCGAGCCGAGTTGGTGAAATCCCGCAGCCCCCATGGTTTTTACCGCCATCCAGCGCGCGAAGCGGAAGCCAATGTCAGCGAGCCTGGGATGCCGCGGACCAATTCGTATATCTGGTTTCAACCTGTCCAACCTCGGGGCCTTGCACGCCCGATAAGGGCGCGAACCTGCATCAATCACAATTGGCGCCGGGCAACAATGCCGTTTCGTCATACGGAATAAGCACATGCTTGCAAGCGTTGATGCGACTTGCGAGACTTGGCGCAACAAGACTGAAAAAATAAAGGGAGAAAACGATGCCGGTTCGCATGCAAAACCTGGTGGCCCTGACGGCGCTCGCGATGGGCGCCATGGTTGCCACCACGGCCCACGCGCAGAAGAAATACGATCCCGGCGCCAGCGACACCGAAATCAAGATCGGCAATATCATGCCCTATAGCGGCCCGGCCTCGTCTTACGGCGTGATCGGCAAGACCGAAGAAGCCTTTTTCAAGATGATCAATGCCGAGGGCGGCATTAACGGCCGCAAGATCAATTTCATCACCTACGACGACGCCTACAGTCCGCCGAAGGCGATCGAGCAGGCGCGCAAGCTGGTGGAGAGCGATGAGGTCCTGTTGATCTTCCAGCCGCTCGGCACGCCGTCCAATTCGGCGATCATGAAGTACATGAACGCCAAGAAAGTGCCGCAGCTTTTCGTCGCCTCCGGCGGAACCAAGTTCGGCGATCCCAAGAACTTCCCCTGGACCATGGGTTTTCAGCCCAACTACCAGAGCGAGGGACGAATCTACGCCAAATACATCAAGGACAATTTCCCGAACAGCAAGATCGCGGTGCTCTGGCAGAACGATGACGCCGGAAAGGACCAGTTCAAGGGCTTGAAGGACGGCCTCGGCGACAAGCTCAACATGATCATCGCGGACAAGTCTTACGAAGTCAGCGATCCCAGCATCGATTCGCAGATCGTGGCGCTGCACGATTCCGGCGCTGACATCTTCTTCTCCTGGGCCGCGCCCAAGGGATCGGCGCAGGCAATCCGCAAGGTGGGCGAATTAAACTGGAAGCCGAAATTCTTCCTGGCCAACACCGCAACGTCGGTGGCTTCAGTGCTCAAGCCGGCCGGTCTTCAATATGCCAAGGACATCATTTCGACGTCCTATCTGAAGGACCCGACCGATCCGACCTGGGATGCAGATCCGGCAGTCGTGAAGTGGCGGGCGTTCATGGACAAGTATTATCCCGACGGCGACAAGGCCAACGCCAACAACCTCTATGGCTACGTGCAGTCGGAGGCGATGCTGCAGGTTCTCAAGCAGTGCGGCGACAATCTCACCCGCGAGAATGTCATGAAACAGGCCGCCAGTCTGAAGAACTTCCACTCCGACCTGATGCTGCCCGGCATCATGGTCAATACCGGGCCGGATGACTATTTTCCGATCGAGCAGATGCAGTTGATGAAGTTCAACGGCGAGGCGTGGGAGCTGTTCGGTGACGTCATCACCGGTGAGGTCGGGCACTAAAAAATACTGGAAAAGGGGGCGCCACGGCGTGGCGCCTCTCTTCGCCGTCTCTATCCCGGAATGTCCGGCTCGACGAGCAGCGCCAGCTGCGCGAGCGACTGTTGCCAGCCGAGATAGCAGGCTTCAACCGGAATCACCGTCGGCAGGTTCGCCTGCTCGATGTTAATTTCGGTTCCGCAGGTAACCGCTTTCAGTATGACGGTGACTTCGATGACGCCAGGCAAATTGGGATCGTCGAAACGGTCGGTGTAGCGGATACGCTCGTTGGGCACGATCTCCAGATATTCTCCGCCGAACGAATGGCCCGTGTTCGTGGTGAAATTCGAAAACGACATCCTGAATGTGCCGCCGACCTTCGGCTCGAAATGATGAACCTTGCAGGTGAAGCCGTAGGGCGGCAGCCACTTGGCCATGGCTTCCGCGTCCAGGAAGGCGCGAAAAACCTTCTCCGGCTTGGTGGCGAGAACACGATGCAGACGAACGGTATTGCCTTGGGACATGACGCTGGTTTCTCCATTACTGAGCGGAGTATATCGCAGGATCGACTTGGGTTTGCTCAGTCTCTGCCACAAGGACGCCTGGCCCGAAGGCGAGCCGACACGGGGCCAAAAAAATTTCACGGACACGGCGCAGGCCGGTTCCGTTCAGGTGGGTGTGGAATAGCGAGGTTAGAACAGGGGGAATGTTCCGCGCGCGGTCGAAACAAGACGCGATGCTAGCCCGAGCTGAGTCTGACGCCCGCGCGCAAGAACTTCTGCGGGTCGACGGCATCGCCGTCGATCCGGGTTTCATAGTGCAAATGCGGGCCGGTGGAGCGGCCGGTGGAGCCGACTGCGCCGATCACCTGTCCGATCTTGATGACGTCGCCGACCCTGACGTGAATTTCAGAGAGATGGCCGTAACGGGTCGACAGGCCGTTGCCGTGGTCGATCTCCACCATGCGGCCGTAACCGCCCGCCCATCCCGACGATATGACCTTGCCGTTGGCGGTGGCGCGGACGGGATCGCCGGTGGCGGCGCGGAAATCGAGGCCGGTGTGCATGGCGGGGCGGCCGAGGAAGGGATCGCTGCGGACCCCGAAGCCCGAGGTGAATTCGACCTCGCCGACGACCGGCTTGCGGTACGGCACCAGCGCCAGCGTCGCGTTGAGGCGCTGCATCTGGGTGCGGGTGAGGTTGATCCGGTAGAGCTGGCGTTCGAAAGCGCCGGCATCCGCTGAAAGCTTCACCGGCACGAACGGCCCGCCGATGGCCGAGCGCGGCGTCGCCGCCTCGAGCTGCGCCACGTCGAGGCCGAGATCGTTGAACACGCCGCGCATCCGGCGGAGGCGCGATTCCATGCCGTCCTCGACGGAACTCAATGCCGCCATCTGCCGCCGCTCGACCGAATCGAGCGAGGTCTGCAGTCGGACCAGCACGTTGTCGACGCCCTGAACCTTGGCGAACTGATTTGGCTGCGGCTTGACCAGGGTGGGCGCGCGCGATTCCAGCCGCGCTTCGCGATCCGGTGGCGCCACGAAGATCACGGTGTCACTGATCGGAGAGGGTTTTGGGGTGCCGGAAGCTGGCGTCTCCACGGCCGCGCCGCGGGCGGTCGGCCTGATCGAACCGGTGGCGGCGGTATCCGGGATCGTGCCGAGGGCGGTCGCGCGCGATTCGAGCGCGGTCTGGCGGCGCATGATCTGGTCGAGCTTCTGGTCGAACTGTTCCTGGTCGAGCAACTGGCGGCTGGTGGTGCGATCGACCTTGGAGCGCAGCTCCGCGATGCGGTCTTCATAGGCGTATTGCATCTCGGCCTGACGGGCGATCAGCCGGGTCAGGACGTCGTCGCGAAACGCGAAATAGGTGGCGGTCGCCGCCGACCACATGCCGAGCAGCACGATGGTGCCGACAACGATCCAGAACACGACAGGGCCGAGCCGGACCTGCTTGCCGGCGTGCACGATGGTGTAGCCTTCACCGTCTATCGCAGCCGCCTTTGCCGCATAATTGGCGGGACGGCGGGGTGGCGCCCGGCCATGGTCGTGGGGATGGTGGTGGTCGGAATAGTGATGACCGGAACGGTACGACATCGGCACTCCCGCGCCGGTCGGAGAGGAGTTCCGTACGGCTTACTTTGCGTGCCGATTTGACCCTTTCATGGTTAATTTTTGGGAAATGGAGCATCCCAAATCATAAGGCGCGCACGGCGGCCAGCACGTCGTCGGCATGGCCATCGACCCGCACGTTGCGCCAGATCTTGGCGATCCGCCGATCGGCGCCGATCAGAATCGTGGTTCGAATGATTCCCATGAAGTTCCTGCCATACATCGATTTTTCGCCCCAGGCGCCATAGGCCTCCAGCATCTCATGTTGTTCATCCGAGATCAGAGGAACCGAAAGCTGGTGCTTGGCGCGGAAGGACTCCTGGGCTTTTACGGTGTCTGCAGAGATGCCGAGCACCGCGGCGCCCTCGTCGGCGAACGCGCTCTCGAGTCGCGTGAAATCGATCGCTTCCCGGGTGCAGCCGGGGGTGTCGGCGCGGGGATAGAAGAACAGCACCAGTTTCTTGCCCGCATAGTCGGCCAGCGAGACATTGCCGCCGCCATCGCGGGGCAGACTGAAGGAAGGAGCTATCGCGCCCTCGACCAGTTCGGCCCCCGGAACCGGTTTGGGCGCGGCCGATAGATTGGATTTTAACGATTTCGATGGCGGCTTGTGCGACGCTTTGGTCGAAGCGGTTTTGGCCGGTGTTTTGACGGCCCCCTTGGCGACTGATTTGGCCGGTTTGCCGGCGGCCTTGGCGGCAGACTTTTTGGCCGATGGGGTGTCGCCGCGGCGAGTGGCTTTCGGGGCAGTCTTGGCCGCGGGTGGTTTTCGGGCGGGCGTCTTGCGGCTTTTGGGGGCTGGCTTGGAGGATTTCTTGCGCGTTTTCTTGGACATACGCCTTCCTTTCGTCGCTTTCCGCAGATCAACCATTAGGGTATTGCGGGTCTCGCCTCTGACCGTCGGATTCGCTCCGGCCGCTGGGCAAGTTTGATGACCCGGGAGTATGGTTACAAGGAATTCGACGCTACCCCCGTCCGCTCGTCGATGGGACCACCCAATCAATCCTTGGGCCCGACCACGAGTAACAGTATTAATCGAGGATTGGCAGCGATGCCGGCACAGGAGCGTTCGATAACGATCGAAGAGCGCGCCCCTGACGGCAATCAACCTCAGCGCCGGCACCGAGAGGCAATGGCTAGGAATACTTCGCCCAAGGGGTCGAATCCGCGTGCCGAGGCCCACACCTCTCAGTGGGATGATGCGGCCGGCTGGGATCAAGAGTCCGACGAGGCGGCGCGCCATCGGACAAAGCGGCTGTTGTCCCGCTCCCATTCCAGATTCCACCGGTTCGGCGACAAATTTGCAGCGCTACAGCTATGGATATCAGGCGGACGCTGGGTCAAGCGCGTGGCGATCGTGATCGCGGTGCTGGCGGTCATCTTCACCACTTGTTTCGGCGGTCTGTGGTGGCGGCTCGGCGCCGGGCCCATCAATCTCGATGTGGCGACGCCTTGGCTGGCGGCCGCGATCGAGGACAACATCGGTAATGGCAATACGGTCGAGGTCGGCGGTACGCAGATCGAGCGGGCCGGACGGATTCGCATAGCGGTGCGAATCCGCGACATCGTGGTGCGCGACCGCGACCAGGTCATCGTCGCTACCGCACCGAAGGCCGAGGTGAAACTGTCGGGCACGGCGCTTCTGATGGGACGGTTGCGTGCCGAAAGTCTCAATCTGGTCGATGCGGAACTCGCGGTACGAATCACGCCGGACGGCCAGGTCACGGTGTCTGCCGGCGATACCGCCAAACCGCTGGCCACCGGCGTTGCCTCCAAGCGCGATGCGGGCATGGCGCCGACATTCCCCCGTTCAGCGGCTGCGCCCGCCCAGGGCGCGACGGCGCCCGACGCGACGCCGAACGGATTGTTGGCCGGCCTCGACTGGCTCGACAGCCTCAGCCTGACCGGCCTCGATGGGCAGAATCTTAACGAGATCGGCCTCAAGAACGGCAATCTCGTCGTCGACGACCAGCAGCGCGGCAACAAATGGACGTTCGAAAATATCAGCCTCAGCATGCGCCGGCCGCGCGGCGGCGGGGTCGCGGTCAGCCTTGGCGAGGAGGGCGCACGCCCATGGTCGCTCAAGGTCGTGATCGGGCCGCCGCAGAACGGCGTGCGGTCGGTCGATCTTCGCGCTGACAAAGTGCCGGCCGCCAATATCCTGCTGGCGATGCGGGTCAAGGATCTCACCTACAGCGCCGAACTGCCGCTTTCCGGCGAGCTGAAAGGCGAATTGGGCCGCGACGGCCTGCCGACCTACTTCCGCGGCAAGGTCACGGCAGGCGCCGGAAATCTNATCGACAGCGATACGCCCGATTATCCGATGCCGATCGATTCGGCAGAGATGAGCGTCGAATGGGATGCCGGACGGCGCGTGCTGGTCGCGCCCTTCAAGGTCGTTTCCGGCGCGAACCGGATTACGCTGCTCGGCCATCTCGAACCGCCGAACGGGGCCACCACCGAATGGCAGGCCGGCCTTAGCGGCGGCACGATCCTGCTCGCCGGCACCGACAATGAACCGCCGCTGATCTTCAACCGCATCGCGATCGGGATGAAGTTCGACACCGACCGGAAGCGCGTGGTGCTCACCCAGGCCGATATCAGCAATGGCGAGATCGGCATCGCGGGCACCGGCAGCATCGACTATGCAAACGAGGCCCGCCTCCAGCTCGGTTTCGCGGGTACGCCGATGTCGGCATCCGCGCTGAAACGGATGTGGCCGATCCTGATCGTGCCCGAAGTGCGCGAATGGGTGATCGAGCGGATCGAGAAGGGTACGCTTCAGCGCATCGAGGTCGGCGTCAATTCGCCGGTACGTAATCTGCCGCGCAAGGGGCCCCCGATTCCGGATGANGGCCTCGCCGTCAACATCGTTGCGTCGGGCGTCACGGTTCGCCCGGTCAACGGCATGCCCGCGGTCCGCGATGCGGATTTGAAAGCGCGGGTTACCGGGCGAACGGCAACGGTGACGATCGGGCAGGGAATTGCCGATACGCCCGCCGGGCGCAAGATCAACATTTCCGATTTCTCGTTCGAGGTGCCGGACATGGCGCCGAAGCCGTCGCCCTCGAAGGTGAAGTTCAGGGTCGACGCTTCGGTGCCGGCGGCGGCCGAGGTCCTGGCTTCCGACCGCATCAGCGATCTCTCCGGCACGCTGATCGATCCGAACGCCAGCAAGGGAACGGTTGCCGCCACCATCACGCTCGCCATGCCGGTCACAGGCTCGATGACCAAGGCCGACACCACCTACGCCGTGACGGCTGATCTGGCCGGGTTTGCCGCCGACAAGCTGGTGATGAACCAGAAACTGGAATCCAACACGCTGAGGCTGGTCGCCAACAACGCCGGCTACCAGGTCAAGGGCGACGTCAAGATCAACGGCCAGCCGGCCTCGCTCGACTATCGCAAGCAGAACGAGGGCGACGCGGACATCAGGCTGCAGGCAACGCTCGATGACGCCAGCCGCCAGCGCCTCGGAATCGATCTCGGATCCGCCGTCAGCGGCTCCATTCCGATCAAGGTGATCGGCAAGATTGGCGAGAACGACAGCCGCGTCGGTATCGAGGCCGATCTGACCTCGCTGCGGCTCGACAACATCCTGCCGGGCTGGGTCAAGGTGCCCGGCAAGTCGGGCAAGGCCACCTTCATCGTGGTGAAGAAGGAACAATCGACGCTGTTTCAGGACATCGTGGTCGAGGGCGGCGGCGTTTCGATCAAGGGATCGCTGGAAGTCGACCAGAATGGCGACCTGTTGAACGCGAACTTCCCGACNTATGCGCCATCGGACGGCGACAAGACCTCGCTGAAAGCCGAGCGCGGCACCGACGGCATCGTGAAGGTCATGATGCGCGGCGACGTGTTCGACGGCCGCGGATTCCTNAAGTCGGCGATNTCNGGCAAGGAGGCCGATCCCAAGAGCAAGTCCAGGAACATCGACCTCGACATCGACCTCAAGCTCGGCGCGGTGGCNGGATTCAANGGCGANGCGTTGCGCAGCGTCGATAGCAAGTTCTCGCGCCGCAACGGTATCGTGAGAGCCTTTACGCTGAACGGCAAGGTCGGGCGCGATACGCCGGTGGCGGCGGACTTGCGCGGCCGCGGACAGGGACAGGGCCGGGACATCATTGCGCTGCAGACCAATGACGCCGGCGCCTTCTTCCGCTTCACGGACATGTATTCCAAGGTAACTGGCGGCCAGCTCGAACTCTTCCTGGAACCGCCGACGATTGAACCCAGCGCCAAGGAAGGCCTGATCAACGTCCGCAATTTCTCCATCAAGGGTGAGGCCTCGCTCGACCGTGTCGCCGCAGGCGGTTCTACCGGCACCCAGAGCGGCGTTTCCTTCACGGCATTGCGAGCCGAATTCACCCGGCAGAGCGGACAACTCACGATCCGCGACGGCGTCGTGAGTGGGCCGATGATCGGTGCGACCATCGAAGGCAGCATCGATACCGTCGCCAATCAGGTTCGGATGAGCGGTACCTTCATTCCGATGTATGGATTGAACAACATGTTCGGCCGGATTCCGGTGCTCGGCCTGGTCCTCGGCAATGGCAACAATGAAGGCTTGTTCGGCGTGACCTATGAAGTGGTCGGCACCCCCGGCCAGCCCGTGCTGCGCGTCAATCCGATCTCGGCGATGTTTCCGGGCGTGACGCGCAAGATCATGGAATTCAACACCGGCAAGCAAAACAACCCGATCGAATTGCCGCCGAATAATTAGCGCCGCAGCGCCGGCACGACCAGGAACGGGATCAATCCCAGCACCAGGTTGACCAGCGCGAATATGAACAGCGCGTTGTAGCTGTGGGTCCAGTCATGGATCAGGCCGCCGGCCCACGAACCCAATCCCGATCCGAGGCCGCTGCCGATCGAGATGGTGCCGTAGATGGTGCCGACACGTTTGCCGCGAAAAATATTCAGCGCTGTCGCCGTGATCAGAGGGCCGCGCGAACCGATCATGCTGCCGAAGGAGACGACGAAACCCGTCAGCAGCCAGTAGTTCGGATAATACTGCAGTAGCCAGAGCAGGATGATGCCGACGATCGAGACACCGTAGCTGAACAGCACGGACGGCCGGCGCCCGATGATGCCGTCCAGCGTCGAGACGCCGAGCATGCCGAACAACAAGATCACGCCGGAAAAGCCCCATGCGGTGGCAGCCTGCAACGGCGGGAATCCGGCATCGATCAGATAGGCGACGATCTGCGCCGTGATCGCGTACATCGCAATCGCGGTGAAGAAGAAGGTCGAGAACAGCGCCCAGAAGGTGTGATGCAGCATCGCGCGCTTCAGCGTCCAGCCGTTGTCGACGAAGCCGGTGTCGGCCTTCTGCGCCACGCGCGGCGAGCCGGCGGCGAACATCCGCCACGGCAGCAGCAATAGCGGCGCCAGCATGCACAGTGCCGCGATGCCGAACCATTGATAGGCCTCGCGCCAGCCGATCCCGTCGATCAGCAATTGCGAGGCCGGCAACAGCATGAGGATGCCCACGCCCGTCGCGGAGTAGAGGACCGCCATCGCGGTCGGCAGGCGAGGGCCGAACCAGCGGCCGAGCAGGATCGAACTCGGCACGTTGCCGATCAGCGCAATGCCGATCCCGACACACAGTCCGGTCGAAAGCTGGAACTGCCAGAGCGCCTGCGCGCGCGAAGCGACCAGGAAGGAACCGCCGAGCAGCAAGAGCCCGAGCGAATAGGTGAGGCGGGGTCCGGAGCGGTCGAACAGCCGGCCGACCAGCGGCGCCATCAAGCCTCCGGCGAGCCAGGTCAGCGAATAGACCGAGACCACTTCGGCGCGGTCCCACGAGAAGCTTTCTGAAATCGGCTTGAGGAAAACCGTGAAGCTGTCGCCGAGGCCGCGACCGAGCATCTGGAGCACGAAGCACAGCGCCAACACGCTGAGCGCGGTGCGCGCTGGTTCCGGCGCACCGGCCGTCGAGTCTCGCCCCGGCTTCTCATTGCTCATGCAGCTAGGGAGCGCATTTCCGCGATCCCTAGCAAGGCTCAAAAACGAATGCGCCTATGCAGGCTCAACTAGGCCGGCTTGAGCAGGACGTGCTTTTTCTTCCCCATGGAAAGCTTGATGACGCCTTCCGGCGTGAGGTCGGACGGCGTCAGCACCATCTTCTCGTCGGTCACGGGCGCGTCGTTGACGCGCAGGCCGCCGCCCTTGATCTGGCGGCGCGCTTCGCCGTTCGAGGCCACGAGGCCCGCTTTCACGAACAGCCCCAGTATCCCGGCGCCTGCTTCGAGTTCGCCGGAGGAAATTTCCACAGTCGGCAGGTTTTCCGCGATCGCGCCTTGCTCGAAAGTCTGCCGGGCGGTGTCGGCGGCGGTGTCGGCGGCCTCGCGGCCGTGCAGCAGCGCGGTCGCTTCCGTCGCCAGCACCTTCTTGGCTTCGTTGATCTCGCCGCCTTGCAGCGCCGCCAGCTTTGCGATCTCGCTCATCGGCAGGATCGTGAACAGCTTCAGAAATTTGACGACGTCGGCGTCCTCGGCGTTGCGCCAGTATTGCCAGAAGTCGTAAGGCGAGAACTGGTCGGCATTGAGCCACACCGCGCCCTGCGCGGTCTTGCCCATCTTGGCGCCGGAAGCTGTCGTCAGCAGCGGCGTCGTCAGCGCGAACAATTGCGCCGTGCCCATGCGGCGGCCGAGATCGACGCCGTTGACGATGTTGCCCCATTGATCGGAGCCGCCCATCTGCAGCCGGCATCCGGTGCGCCGCGCCAGTTCGACGAAGTCGTAGGCCTGGCAAACCATGTAGTTGAATTCGATGAAACTCATCTCCTGCTCGCGTTCGAGACGGAGCCGCACCGAGTCCATCGTCAGCATGCGGTTGACGGAGAAATGCCGGCCGATATCGCGCAGCATCTCGATCCAGTTCAGCTTCGTCAGCCACTCGGCATTGTCGAGCATGACGGCGTCGCTCGGGCCGGAACCGTAATGCAGTACCTTTGCGAACACGCCGCGGATCGAGGCCTTGTTGGCCTCAATCTCCTCGATCGAGCGGATGGCACGCGATTCATCCTTGCCGGAGGGGTCGCCGACCATGGTGGTGCCGCCGCCCATCAGGGTGATCGGCTTGTTGCCGCTCTGCTGCAGCCAGTGCAGCATCATCATGGTGAGGTAGTTGCCGATATGCAGCGACGGCGCCGTGCAGTCGTAGCCGACATAGGCGGTCGCCTGGCCCTTGGCGGCAAGCGCGTCGAGGCCCTCGAAATCGGAACACTGGTGGATGAAGCCGCGTTCCTGTAAAATGTTCAGGAAATCTGATTTAAATGCGGTCATGGGCGGGCTGCTTTGATCATTGTATTTTCACTGTAATTGTAACGATTTGCGGAAACCATGGCGGAACAGGCTGCCGCAAGGCCGGGCGCTGTGGCATTATAAGATGTCCGTGTTTGGCACAAGCTGGTCGTCGTCGGCGGGACGAATCGAGCAGGGCGTCGCAAAGGCACGATTACAATGATGTTGACGGCACTTGGTCTGATGAGCGGCACCTCGCTGGACGGGGTCGATGTCGCTATGATCGAGACCGACGGCCGCCGGGTGAACGCCTTGGGGCCGTCCGGATACCGGCCCTATACCGATACGGAGCGCGGCCTGCTGCGACAGGCGCTGTACGAGGCCGCCGATCTGCCGGATCGCGCGGCGCGACCGGGCTGCCTGCGCGAGGCTGAGCGGATCGTCACGGCAGCGCACGCCGAGGCGGTGGCCGCCTTTACCGCGCAACACCGGATGCGCTTCGACGACATCGATATCGTCGGCTTTCACGGCCAGACCGTGCTGCACCGGCCCGAGAAAAAGCTGACGGTCCAGATCGGCGACGCGCTGACGCTCGCCAAGCTGATCCACGTTCCTGTCATGTACGATTTCCGCGCCGCCGACGTCGATGCCGGCGGGCAGGGCGCGCCCTTTGTGCCGGTCTATCACCGCGCGCTCGCCCAATCGCTGGATTGGGAGGGGCCGACCGTCGTGGTCAATATCGGCGGCGTCGCCAACATCACCTATATCGACGGTGACACGCTGATCGCCTGCGACACCGGCCCGGGCAACGCGCTGCTCGACGACTACATGTTCCGCTGGCTGAACCAGCGCTTCGATAACGAGGGCCGCACCGCCGCGCTGGGCAAGGTCGATGCGGCCTGGATCAACCGCGCGCTGCAGATGCCGTTCTTTTCGGTGCCGCCGCCGAAATCGCTCGATCGCAACGATTTCGTGGGGCTGAAGCTCGGCGATGTACCGCCGGAGGATGGCGCGGCAACGCTGACCGCTTTTACCGTCGCTGCGATCGCCCGCGTGGTGCCATTGCTGCCGAAGGAGCCGAAGAACTGGATCGTGGCCGGCGGCGGCGCCCGCAACCTGACCATGCTGCGAATGCTGCGCGAATGCCTGGAGCCGGCCACCGTCCGGGCCGCGGACACGCTGGGCTGGGCGTCCGACGCCATCGAGGCGCAGGCCTTCGGATTCCTGGCCGCGCGCGGCCTGAAAGGCCTGCCGCTGAGCTACCCCGCCACCACGGGGGTGCCGTTTCCCATGACCGGTGGGATGATCGCGCGGCCGTAGGTCAGATACCCGTCGGCGGTGCACCGCGGGCTTAAAACACAAAACTTCGAAAACAACCCCATGCAAAGTAGGACTGGGGCGCCTGTTTGCGCCACCCACTCCGTTTGCGTCCGGGGCACGCGACGGCGCGCACACGCCTTGTTGTTCGACCATGGCGGGCGGCGGGTTGACATATCAATGCATTTGCATTTAAATAGATGCAGATGCATTGATCT
>C688J18823_10001560_pt1 | contig 14203 bp, 11 predicted proteins | sample HopSoiMetagenom1_FD_18823 | JGI IMG/M metagenome (IMG submission 18823)
CCCGCATCATCGCCGTAGGCGTCGTCGCGCTGCTGGCCTTCGTCTGGTTCCTGCGCTATGAGTCGCGCCGCCGCGATCCGTTCATCGATCTTCGTTTCTTCCGCAGCATTCCGTTCGCGTCCGCGACGATGATCGCGGTGTGCGCGTTCGCCGCCTGGGGTGCGTTCCTGTTCCTGATGTCGCTGTACCTGCAGGACGAGCGGGGCTTCTCTGCGATGCACACAGGCCTGATATTTCTGCCCGTTGCCGTTGGCGCGCTGATCTTTTCGCCGCTGTCGGGGCGACTGGTCGGCCGCTTCGGCAGTCGGCCGTCGCTGCTGGTCGCCGGCACCCTGATCACAGCCGCTACGGTGATGCTCACCCGGCTGACCGCGACGACCGCGGTTTGGCAGCTGCTCGTGATCTTCGCGGTGTTCGGCGTCGGCTTCTCGATGGTGAACGCACCAGTCACCAATGCGGCGGTGAGCGGCATGCCGACCGACCGGGCCGGTGCCGCTTCGGCAGTGGCCTCGACCAGCCGACAGGTGGGTGTGAGTGTCGGTGTGGCGCTGTGCGGTTCGGTTGCGGGGGCCGCGATCGCGACGGCCGGCGCGGACTTCGCGGTCGCGGCCAGGCCGCTGTGGCTGGTGTGCGCCGGACTCGGCCTGGTGATCATCGCCCTTGGCGTCTACTCGACCTCGGCACACGCACTGCGCTCGGCCGAACGGCTCGCGCCGTTGATCGCCGGTCCCCATGTGCGACGGGAGGGCGCCGATGTCACGCAGTGATCTGGCCGACGAAGTCTGGCGCACCATGGCGTCGCTGGTGCACGACAACCGCGACCGGTGGAAGCGGGCCGTCATCGAACAGACGGGCCTGCCGTTCAGCAGAATACGGATCCTCACGCGGCTGAGCCGGCAGCCCATGTCCGTGAAGCAGGTGGCGCAGGCAGCGACCATCGATGCGCCTGCGGCGACGGTCGCCGTCAACGACCTGGAAGACCGCGGGCTGGTGGTGCGTGAAACCGATCCGACCAATCGGCGGTGCAAGGTCGTCTCGTTGACCGACGCCGGCCGCGAGATGATCCACAAGATCGACGCGGTCGACGATCCCGCGCCCAATGTCCTGGCCTCACTGGACGAAGTCGAGCTCAAAGAGCTGAAGGCGATCATCGACCAAGGTCGCGCCGAAATAGAATTCCCGGTCGTTAATCCGCCGATTCCACAGCCCTGGCTTCTGTCTCGGCGTGAGGATTGAGTTGTGGCGATACCGTGCCGCACATGCGGCGCCGAACCCCGGGACGGCGCCCGGTTCTGTGACGCGTGTGGTTCGCCTGTCGTCGCCGTGGACACTCACGCCGAGTACAAGCAAGTGACAGTGTTGTTCGCTGACGTCGTCCACTCGATGGACATCGCGGCGGCCGTCGGAGCCGAGCGACTCCGGGAGCTCATGACCGATCTGTTCAATCGCTCATCGAAGGTCGTCCAGCGATATGGCGGCACAGTCGACAAGTTCACCGGTGATGGGATCATGGCGGTGTTCGGCGCGCCGATCGCGCTCGAGGACCATGCCGTTCGCGCCTGCCGAGCGGCACTGGACATCCATAAGGACCTCAAGCAGCTCGCGACCACACTTGAGACGAGTGACGCAATCCAGCTGGAGCTGCGAATCGGACTGAACTCGGGTGAAGTGATCGCCGGCGAGATCGGCTCGGGTCCTTGGGGTTACACCGCTATCGGCGAACAGGTCGGCATGGCGCAGCGAATGGAATCGGTAGCAGCGCCGGGCGGGGTGATGATCAGCGGGTCGACTGCGCGGCTGGTCGAAAACGCGACCATCTTGGGCGAACCGGAGTTGGTGAGCATCAAGGGCGCCGGTGCTCCTGTGCCCGCGCGCCGTCTACTGGCGATCACCACAGGGCGCGGGCCGAACCGAGTGGAGACAAGCTTTGTTGGCCGTCAGTGGGAGATGGGCGCGCTGCACGGACTTCTCGACCGCGCAGTCAACGGCAATGGGTGTGTGGTCGGCGTGGTCGGCCCGCCAGGAATCGGCAAGAGCCGTATCGTTCGCGAAATCGCCTCACTTGCAACAGATACGGGCTTCGAGATGTTCACGACCTACTGTGAGTCTCACACCACCGACGTCCCGTTCCATGCCGCGGCCGGCCTGGTGCGGGCCATCACCGGTTCGAACGGTTTGGACGGCGCTGTGGCCCGGACGCAGGTCCGGGCGAGGTTTACGGGGGCGGACGACGAAGATCTGCTGATTCTGGAGGATCTCCTGGGCATCGGCGATCCCGCGGCCACGTTGCCGCAGATCGATCCCGACGCCCGTCGGCGTCGACTGGCCGCAATGGTGAACGCGGCGGCACTGGCCAGGAGAACGCCGACGGTCTACGTCGTCGAGGATGCGCACTGGATCGACGGGATCAGCGAATCGATGCTTGCGGACTTCCTTGCCGTCATACCCCGGACGCGGTCGCTCGTCATCATTACGTACCGTCCGGAATACGGTGGGGCACTTGCCCATGCGCCGCGATCGCAGACGATAGCTCTTGAGCCGCTTGACGACTCCCAGATGAGCCAGCTCAGTACTGAACTGCTCGGCGACGACGGGTCGGTGACCGGTCTCGCCGACCTTGTCGCCGAGCGCGCCGCGGGCAATCCCTTCTTCGCAGAAGAGATCGTCCGGGACCTGACCGAGCGGGATGTGCTCATCGGTGGCCGCGGATGTTATCTGTGCATCGAACCGGCGAACGACGTCAGCGTGCCAAGCACATTGCAGGCGGTGATCGCCGCACGCATCGATCGCCTCGATCCCGCCGCGAAGCGCACGTTGAACGCTGCGGCGGTGATCGGATCTCAGTTCAGCCCCGAAACGCTGGGCGCATTGGAGATCGAACCGGTGCTGGGCGACCTCGTCCTAGCGGAGCTGATCGATCAGACCACGTTCGGCCCACGGCCTCAATACGCCTTCCGGCATGCCCTGATCCGCGCCGTAGCGTACGAGTCGCAGCTCAAATCGGACCGCACTCAGCTGCATCGGCGGCTTGCCGAGACCATCGAACAGGATGACCAAAACGCAGCGCTGATAGCTGAGCACCTCGAGGCGGCGGGCGACCCGCGCGCCGCCTACGCATGGCACATGCGGGCGGGGGAATGGTCAAGGGTTCGTGACATCACCGCCGCACGGATGAGTTGGGCACGCGCGCGCGATGTCGCCGACGCCCTGTCCACCGACGACCCAGATCGCCTGGCGATGCAAATCGCTCCTCGAATGCTTCTGTGTGCAACCACATATCGATCGGCGGCCAGCTTGGTCGATTCGGGATTCGAGGAGCTACGTGAACTGTGCGCCGCAGCTGATGACAAGCGGTCGCTAGCCATGGCGATGTTCGGTCAGATGACGGAACTCATGGCGCAGGCCCGCGTGCGCGAGGCAGCGCGGCTGGCCAGCGAGCACGAGTCGTTGCTGGAGTCGATCGGAGATCCGGATTTCATCCTCGGATTGTCCTGGGGGACGATGGCCATCAAACAAGAGACCGGCCAGTTCGCCGACATCCTCCGGTGGTCGCAGGCCTCCATTGATATCGCCGGCGGTAATCCCACCAAAGCCGACTTCTTTGTCATGTCACCGTTGTCGGTGGTGTTGGTGTTTCGCGGTGTCGCGCGAGCTGTGCTCGGTCTTCCCGGTTGGCGGGCGGATTTCAACGACGGCCTCGCGATGGCCCGGCAATACGATCCGCTTAGTTTTGCCGTTTCTGTCGCCTACAAGTACGGAGCCGTCATGCAGCACGGGCTGCTCGTGATCAATGACGTCGCGGTCGGCGAGATGGAGGAAGCGCTGGAGGTAGCCATTGATTTCGGTGACCACAACGGCCTCGGGCTTACGAAGTACATGCTGGGTGCTGCGCTCCTGGAATCTCGCGCTGACATCGAGCGTGGGCAGCAGTTGCTCGCCGAGATCCGAGAAATGTGCGCTCGCAATCAGTTCTGGAGAACCGAGCTTCCGATCATCGATCTCCTCACCGGTCGCGAACTAGCACTGAGCGGAGACATCGAAGCGGCGCTACGGGGGATGCGCGAAGCGGTCGACGCGATCTTCGAGAACGGCCAGCTGGCGTTTTGCATTTGGGCAACCCGGGTGCTGGTCGTTGTGCTCCTGGACCGCGGCACCGAGGGTGACGTGCGGGAGGCCGAGACCGCGATCGCGAGGCTTGCTGCCGCGCCTATCGACGATTTGGTGGTTCGTGATGCGACGCTGTTGCGCCTGCGCGCGTTGCTCGCCAAAGCGAATGGCGATGAGCCGCCTTACCGCGACTTCCGAGACCGCTACCGCGCGATGGCCAACGATCTCGGATTCGAGGGGCAGATGGCGTGGGCCGCGGCGATGCCCTAGACAACGCCGGATTGCCCGCCTCTACGCGACAACTGTGTTTACCCAGGTCAACGGCATAGCGGCAGTGCTTTGGTCATCGACAACACAGCCCTTCCACCGCAGGTCAGCCGGTTGTCGCTCAGAGCCGGGCACAAGGCCGTCCGCTAGTTTTCCAGCACTGCCATTGCGGCGTTGTGGCCGCCGATGCCCGACACCGCGCCACCGCGGCGACAGCCCGAGCCGCACAACATGATTCGGTCATGGGCCGTCGCCACTCCCCAACGCCGCGCAGGCGTGTCCAACGGCTCGTCATCCTCCGCAAACGGCCACGACAAAGCGCCATGGAAAATGTTGCCCCCCGTCATCCCCAGCATCTGCTCCAAGTCGACCGTCGTCTTCGCCTCGATGCACAACCGCCCCGCCGAATCTTCCATCAACACGTCTTGAATCGGTTCGGCAAGAACGGAATTCAGCGAGTTCAGCACCGCAGAGGTCAACGCGTCCCGCATGCGATCGCGATCCCCGTCCGCGATCAAGCTGTGCGGGGTGTGAAGGCCGAACACCGTCAACGTCTGTGCACCCGATTCGCGCAGCCGATCCGACAAGATGCTCGGGTCGGTCAGCGAATGGCAGTAGATCTCGCACGGCAGCGGATCCGGCACCACCCCGTGCTCCGCCCGGGTGTATGCAGTGTCGAGCTGACTGAACGTCTCGTTGATGTGGAACGTGCCGCCGAACGCCTGCTCTGGTGTGACGCTGTCGTCGCGCAGCCGCGGTAACCGCCGCAGCATCAAGTTGACCTTCACCTGCGCGCCCGGGACCAGTGTCGGCTCCGGCTCACCCAACAGCCTCGCCAGCACAGCCGGTGTCACATTGGCCAACACGGAATCGGCGTGCACCCGATGCTCCCGGCCGTCGCGGCGGTACCGCACCTCACCGTCCGGGTCGATAGCGTAAACCTCTGCACCAGTGAGGATTTCGGCTCCGTGCCCGGCCGCCACCGCGGCCAGTGCGCCGCTGACCGCGCCCATGCCGCCGACCGGGACGTCCCAGTCGCCGGTGCCACCCCCCAGCAGGTGATACAGAAAGCACACGTTCTGCGTCAGCGTCGGATCGTCGGCGCGGGCGAATGTGCCGATCAACGCATCGGTCGCCATCACACCGCGAACCAGGTCGTTCGAGACAGCGTCCGTGATCGCATGCGCAATGGGCTCGTCGACCATGAACCGCCACGCCGCATCGTCGCCCACATGCTTGCGCGCCTCGTCGCGAGTACACAGCGGCTGAATCAACGTCGGCCACAGCTGCGAGGTGACGACACGGCAGCGACGGTAGAACTCGCCAAAACCGGCCTCGTCATCGGCGGCGCCAACAGCCCCGAACGTCGACCGCGGCCCGATCAGCAGCCCCGTGCGACCCGCCGTCGCNGGATCGGGCGTGTAGGACGAGTAGCGGCGGCGCACCAGCCGCACCCGCGCACCGAGCTCGTCGACGATGCGCCGCGGCAACAGGCTGACCAAGTACGAGTAGCGCGACAGCCGCGCGTCGATGCCGTCGAAGGCATGGGCGGACACCGCAGCACCTCCGACGTGATCGAGCCGCTCGAGTACCTGCACCCGGCGACCGGCGCGGGCCAGGTAGGCAGCGGCCACCAGGCCGTTGTGCCCGCCGCCGATGATGACGACGTCAGGCCCAGTCATTAGGTCAGCCAGCCAAACTAGCCAAGGTAGCCCTCGACCTCGCCGGGCGGGCGCACCCGCGCCTCTCGGGGATCCCCACCGGTTTCGCGCAGTGCCCTGCGCTGCCGCAGCAGATCCCAGCACTGATCGAGTGCCACTTCCACGGCGCGCAGCCGCTGGTGTTCTTCGGATTCGTCGATCTCGCGGTTCTGCAGCTTGGCGCGCAGCTCTTGTTCCTCGGCGACCAGGTTGTTGACCTGATCGAGAATGTCTTGGTCCTTAGCCACGGCTCCAGTCTGCCCGACTACCGTGAGTGCGGTGACTACCAAGCCAGAGATCGAATTTCCCGACGGGCCCGCGCCGACCAGCCTGGTCATCAAGGACCTAACCGTCGGCGACGGTGCGGAGGCTGTGCCCGGCGGCACCGTCGAGGTGCACTACCTCGGCGTCGAGTACGACACGGGCGAGGAATTCGACAGCTCGTGGAACCGCGGCGAATCCATCGAGTTCCCGCTGCGCGGACTGATCCAGGGCTGGCAGGATGGCATCCCGGGCATGAAGGTCGGCGGCCGTCGTCAGTTGGTCATCCCGCCCGAACAGGCCTACGGCCCGGCCGGCGGCGGGCACCGGCTCTCCGGCAAGACTTTGATTTTTGTCATCGACCTGCTGGACACCCGCTAGCGCGGCCCTGGAAGCCGCAGCAGCAGGCGCACGCCGCCGAGTGGGCTGTCCTTCAAAGACGCTGTGCCGCTGTGCAATTCGGCCTGTTGCGCGACGAGCGCCAAGCCCAGTCCGGAGCCGGAGTGCGACGCCGTGGACCCGCGAGAAAACCGGTCGAACACCACCTTGCGCTCTTCTTCGGGGATGCCGACGCCGTCGTCGTCGATTGCGATTTCCACCCCGGCGCGCGAGCTGACCGCCGACAACTGCACACGAGTCGCCCCACCGTGTTTGACCGCGTTGGCGATCGCGTTGTCGACAGCCAGTCGAAGCCCCGCGGGCAGCCCGATGATGATCACGGTCGGCGCCGGCACCAGCGAGACTTCCAGATCGGGGTACACCCGCATCGCGTCATGCGCGGCGCGGTCGAGCAGTTCGGTGATGTCGACCGGCACATGGTCCTCGGACGTCGACAGCTCGCCCTGGGCCAACCGTTCCAGCGCACCGAGCGTGGCCTCGATGCGCGACTGGGTGCGGATGACGTCGTTGACCACCTCTTTGCGCTGCTCCTCCGGCAGATCCAGGGTGGAGAGCACCTCGAGGTTGGTGCGCATCGCGGTCAGCGGCGTGCGCAGTTCGTGGGCGGACACCGCGGAGAAGTCGCGGGCCGATGCGAGCGCGGCCTTGGTGCGGTCCTGCTCTTCCCAGATGCGCTCGAGCATGCCCTTGACGGCGTCCGCGATCTCGACGGCCTCGGTGGCGCCGCGCACCTCGATATCGGGTGGTTCGTCACTCGCGTCGATTTGACTGGTCTGTCGTGCCAACTGTTTGAACGGCCGCACCGCGAATGCGGCCAGCACCCAGCCGAAAACAGTCGAGGCAATGATGGCGAACAAACAGATGATGATCACCCGGCGATGGAGATTGTTGGTGTCGGCGATGGTGGCGTCGTAGGTGTCTCCGACGGCGACCGCCATCGGCTCCGGCGCCCGGATCTCCACCGTCCGTACGCGATAGCGCACGCCGTTGACATAGGTGTCTTCGTAGCCGGCCGGCAGCTCGGGCAGCACGACGTCCGAGTTCGACGTGACCTGTCCGTTCTTCCGCACCGTGATGACGGCGTCCTGGTCGTTGGGCGACTTCGGGATCTCGTCGAGCCCGCGAGGCAGAAACGGGATCGCGAAGCCCGCCGCCTCGTCCAGCCGCCGATCCAGCCGTTCCTTGCGGTCGTTGGTGATGCCGACCCAGACGACGGTGCCGACGATGAGCACGGGAATCGCCGCGCCGATGGCCGTCGCGACCACCACCCGGGCCCGCAGCGAGGGTGTGCGGCGGAAGATCCGCGACAGCAGGTTCATCGGACTACTGCGTCCTGAGCACAAACCCCACGCCGCGAACGGTGTGCAGCAGCCGGGGCGCACCGCCGGCCTCGAGCTTCCGGCGCAGGTAGCCGATGAATACGTCGACGACGTTCGTATCGGCCGCGAAGTCGTAGCCCCACACCAGCTCGAGTAGCTGAGCGCGGGAGAGCACCGCGGTCTTGTGCTCGGCGAGCACCGCGAGCAGGTCGAACTCCCGCTTGGTCAGGTCGACGTCCGCGCCGTTGACGCGGGCACGCCTGCCGGGGATGTCGACCTCCAGCGGACCGACGTTGATGGTTTCCGACGAAAACGTCGCCGTCGCACCCCGCCGGCGCAGCAGCGCCTTGACCCGCGCGACAAGCTCGGCCAGCACGAACGGCTTGATGAGATAGTCGTCGGCGCCCGCCTCCAGCCCGGCGACCCTGTCGTCGACGGAGCTCCGTGCCGACAGCACGCAGACTGGCACGTCGTTGTCCATTGCCCGCAGCGCAGTCACCACGCTGACGCCGTCGAGCACCGGCATGTTGATGTCCAGCACGATCGCGTCGGGACGGGTCTCGGTGGCGCTACGCAGCGCCTCGGCGCCGTCGACCGCGGTCGCGACGTCGAATCCGGATAGCCGCAGGCCACGCTCGAGCGACGCGAGCACGTCGGGGTCGTCGTCGACTACGAGCACCCGGGGCGAAGCCGCTCCACTCTCCATGCACGCAATCTTGCCTGAAGTGGTGCCGCGGATGTGACAGGCACGGGAGCTACGTCGGTATCACCGCGGCGGCGTTCTCATCACCACCGTGTCACGGGCGGCTGAACGTTCGTGCAATAGCAAAGCGACGCCATTCTCCCGGTGCTAGCATCTGTGAAATTATGCCCCCGTTTTCTCCGCGTCTGATTGTCGAGCCTGATGACGGCCTTGAACCGGTCCGCGAATTCATCTATTCGGCCCAAAGTTCGCTTTTGATAAAGCAATTCACGTTCACCGAACCGAGTTTGATCGCGGCCGCCATTGACCGGAAGAAAGCCGGTGTCGACGTGCGCGTCATGCTCAACGCCGCCAGGTCCGGGGGTGATCGGGCCAATGACGAGACGTACGAGCAATTTTTGAATGCCGGTATTGCGGTTCAGTGGTCCAATCCGAAGTTCTACGTGACGCACGAAAAGTCGATTGTGGTCGACGAAAAAGCCGCACTGGTCGCGACCTTCAACCTGATGGAGAAGTACTTCACGTTAACCCGTGACTACGGCGTTATCACCGACAATCCCTACCACGTCGCGCAGATCGTCGAAGTATTCAACGCCGACTGGGAGCATCACGATTGGGACTGCAGCGCCTATGAAGGCCTGCTGTGGAGCAATTCCAATTCGCGCTATCACATGGCGCAATTCATCGACACGGCGACCGAACGGCTGGATGTTCAGCATCCCAAATACGTCGACGCGGTCATTCTCGAACGGCTCGCCGCAGCCGCTGATCGCGGCGTCAAAGTGCACGTTCTCTGCGGTGGAAAACACGGCATCAGCGAATGGGACATTCTTGACACCTTCGCCTCGCTGCGGACATTGAAACGCTTCGGTGTCAAGGTGCACAAACAGAAGAACCTGAGGGTGCACGCGAAGTTGATCGTCGTCGACAACCGGCACGCGCTCGTGGGTTCGATGAACATCGACCGCAGCGCATTCGACCTGCGCCGCGAGCTGGGCATCATGACCGACGACCCCACCATCGTCGGCCGGCTGAAAGAGGTCTTCGACAGCGACTGGAACCTGTCGCACACCTACGAGGCGCCGGACCCCCTCGATCCGTCCCAGCACCACGAGGACGACTTCCCGCACGACCACGACCTCATGCATGAGTGAGATCGAGGCAGGACCCAAGAAGGTCTCCCTGATCGAACTCGCGTGGACGTTCAACCACATCGCACTCGCCTCGTTCGGCGGTGGGTTGTCCGCGTGGTCCCGTGAAGTACTGGTGGTCGAGAAGGAGTGGATGGGCGAAGCAGAGTTCCTGTCCGCGATGACGATGTGCCGGATCCTGCCGGGGGCCAATCAGGTGAACATGGCGGTCTTCGCCGGGTCGAAGATGCGTGGGCTGCCCGGGGCGGCAGCAGCGCTGTTCGGGCTGTGCCTCATACCGGTCGCCCTGATCATGGTGGCGGGCTTCTTCTACTTCCGGTTCAAAGAGATGCCCGCCGTGAAGGGCGTCCTCCACGGCGCCTCGGCAGCCGCCGTCGCACTGACGTTGGCGATGGTCATCCAAACCGGTAAGAAGTGCCTGACGGGCGTGGTGCCGGCGTTGCTTTTCGCGGCGGCCTTCTTCCTGAACGGCCTTCTGCGGTGGCCGCTTCCGGTGGTGCTGGGCATTCTGGCGCCGATCAGCCTGATCTGGGCGTGGCCGAGAGAGCGACACGCATGACGACGTATCTGCAACTCGCCGGCTTGTTCGCGTCGCTGTCCCTGCTGTCGATCGGCGGCGGCAATGCAGTGCTGCCCGAGATGCATCTTCAGGCCGTCAAGGGTCATCACTGGATGACGGACAGTCAGTTCGCCGACATTTTCTCGATCTCCCAGACCGCGCCCGGTCCGAGCATCCTGATCGTGACATTGGTCGGCTACGGCGCGGGACTCACGGTCGGCGGAGTGCCTGGCGCCATCGTCGGCGCACTGATCGCCACCGTAGCGATGCTCCTGCCCGCGGCGTCGTTGATGTACGTCGTCACGCTGTTCTGGCAAAAGGCCCAGAAGTCGAAATGGAGAATCGCCGTCGAGAAGGGCTTCGCGCCGTTGACGGTGGGCCTGATCATGGCCACCTCGCTGGTGATGAGCCGGGCCGCCGACCATGATTGGCGGGCGTATCTGCTGACAGCGATATGCACGGCGATCTTCGTCCTCACCAAGGCGAATCCGCTGATCGTGGTGTTCGCCGCGGGCGTTCTCGGGTATTTCGGCATCGTCTGACGACACCCCGGGAAGTCGTTGACCTCATCCATTGTTGAGGTTCTACGGTGAATTCATGAGTATCGAAACGGTAGCCCGGCAAACTCTGCACCGGCAGGCGCACGCACGCGGCGGCGATCTGCGGTCCCTTGCCGACCGTCGGCTGCTCGGCCGGATCTGGCGCTTCGCCGGACGCCATCACCGCAGGCTGGGCGCGTTCGTGGTGGTCAGCGTGGTCAGCGCACTGCTTGCGGTCGCGACGCCCGTGCTGGCTGGCAAGGTCGTCGACGCGATCGTCGGTCGCGGCGAGCCCGGTGTCGTGGTGATGCTTGCGATGGTCATCGCTGCGGTCGCGATCGCGGAGGCGGGCATATCGCTGGTGACGCGGTGGCTGTCGTCGAACATCGGCGAGGGCCTCATCCTCGACCTGCGCACCGCAGTCTTCGACCATGTGCAGCGCATGCCAGTCGCGTTCTTCACCCGCACCCGCACCGGCGCCTTGGTCAGCAGGCTGGGCACCGACGTGCTCGGCGCGCAGCGGGCCTTCTCCGACACGCTGTCCGGTGTCGTCTCCAACGTCGTGACCCTCACTCTGACGCTCGGAGTGATGTTGTCCATCTCGTGGCAGATCACATTGCTGTCGCTGGTCCTGATGCCGCTGTTCGTCCTGCCAGCACGGCGGATCGGCGCGACGATGGCTCGGCTGTCGCGGGACGCGGCGATCAACAACGCGACGATGAATACCCAGATGACGGAAAGGTTTTCGGCACCGGGCGCCACGTTGATCAAGCTGTTCGGCAGCCCGTCGCGGGAGTCCCACGAATTCGAGGTGCGGGCCGACCGGGTGCGCGACATCGGCGTCCGCACGGCGATGCTGCAGTCGGTCTTCATGAACTCGCTGACGCTGATGTCGGCGTTGGCGCTGGCGTTGGTGTACGGACTGGGCGGCGTGCTGGCCATCGGCGGTCATCTGCAGGCCGGGGCGATCGTGTCGCTGGCGCTGCTGCTGACCCGGTTGTATGCGCCATTGACCGCGCTGGCCAACGCCCATGTCGAGATCGCCAGCGCGCTGGTGTCCTTCGAGCGGGTCTTCGAGGTGCTCGACCTGGAGCCACTGATCCAGGAACGGCCCGGCGCGGTCGACGTGCCCGACGGCCCGGTCTCGGTCGAATTCGACAACGTGCGGTTCTCCTATCCGTCGGCTGACAAGGTGTCGCTGGCCTCGCTCGAAGAGGTCGCGGTGCTTGACGACCGCGGCGGAGACGAAGTGCTGCATGGCATTTCGTTCACCGCGCGGCCCGGCCAGATGGTCGCGCTGGTCGGCTCGTCTGGCGCGGGCAAGTCGACGACGGCGTCGCTATTAGCCCGGCTCTACGACGTCGACTCAGGCGTGGTGCGGCTGAACGGCGTCGACGTGCGCGAGGTGACGTTCGCCTCGCTGAAGGACACCGTCGGCATGGTCACCCAGGACGGGCACCTGTTCCACGAGTCGATCCGGTCGAACCTGAAGCTGGGCGCGCCCGAGGCAGGAGACGACGACCTGTGGCGTGCCCTGGAGCGTGCCCGGCTGGCCGACGTCGTCGCCGCCATGCCCGATGGGCTGGACACCGTCGTAGGGGAGCGCGGCTACCGCCTCTCGGGCGGGCAGCGGCAGCGGCTGACGATCGCGCGATTGCTGCTCGGTCGATCCCGGGTCGTGGTGCTCGACGAGGCAACCGCGTCGCTGGACTCCGCCTCCGAGGCCGCGGTGCAGCAGGCGTTGGCCGAGGCGCTGTCCGGCCGGACGTCGATCGTGATCGCCCACCGGCTGTCCACGGTCCGCGCGGCCGACATGATCCTCGTCGTCGAGGACGGCCGCATCGTCGAACGCGGCACCCACGAGCAGTTGTTGGCCCGCGGCGGGCGCTATGCCGAGCTGTACGAGACGCAATTCGGGCCGCAAGAAGATGTCGTAGCGGCATGACACTCTTGCCGAAATCGACGAAATGGCGCGATCCACTCGACATTTCTCGCCCGTTTGTCCGTTTGGGCGAGAGGGTTAAGCATTTGCGGGCCATGGGAAGATGCACTAAGTGGTTAAACCCGTAGAAGATGCGTTGCGCTCGGCGCCGGCGATCGCGCGACCGCCGGCCCGCGAACGTACCGGTTCGGATCTGTGGCGGCTCCTGCCCTACCTGTTGCCATATCGCGGGCGGTGGGTCGCCATGGTCCTCGTCGCAGTCGCCAGCCTCGCTGCGACCGTGGCCATTCCGCTGATGACCAAGGCCGTGATCGACGGGCCCGTGCGCCATCAGGACCAGCATGGCCTGTGGCTGCTGGGCACCGCCGCAATGGGCGTCGGCATTTCCGAGGCGGTGCTGTGGTTCATTCGCCGCTGGCTGGTTGCCCGCGCCACCATGGGCGTCGAGGCCGACATCCGCAAGGACCTCTATGCGCGGCTGCAGATCCTGCCGATGTCGTTTCACGGCCGCTGGCAGTCCGGCCAGCTGCTGTCGCGAATCATGAACGACCTGAGCACCATTCGGCGCTTCATGTCGTTCGGCATGGTGTTCCTGCTGCTCAACGTCATCCAGATCACCGTGGTGACGGCGATCCTGCTCGCGATGTACTGGCCGCTGGGTGTGGTGGTGTTGGTGTCGATCGTGCCCATCGCTGCCACGGTCCTGCACTTCCAGCAGGAATACACCAAGCTGTCACGGCTGGCCCAGGACCAGTCCGGCCATGTCGCAACGCATGTCGAGGAAGCCGCGCTCGGTGTGCGGGTGGTGAAGTCGTTCGGCCGGGAAGACCACGTCTATGGCCGGTTCGACGAGCAGTTGACCAACCTCTACGACACGCAGGTCGGCAGGGTCTCGGTGTCCGCGAAGTTCTGGACCGTGCTGGAGGTGATCCCCAACCTCACACTCATCGTGGTGCTGGGTTTCGGCGCCTACGCCGCCGGCCACGGCTACGTCACGATGGGCACGCTCGTCGCGTTCATCACGATGATGCTGTCGCTGGTGTGGCCCATCGCGTCGCTGGGCTTCTTGTTGTCGATGACGCAGGAGTCGTTCACCGCCGCCAACCGGATCGCCGAAATCTTCGACGCGCCACGGGAAATCATCGACGGGCCGTCGAGCGAGGCGCCGCGCGGCGGGCGGCTCGAGCTCGTCGACGTCGGCTTCCGCTTCCCCGACGCCGGGGCGGACGACTGGGCGCTGCGCCACGTCAACGCCA
>C688J18823_10001561_pt1 | contig 14203 bp, 8 predicted proteins | sample HopSoiMetagenom1_FD_18823 | JGI IMG/M metagenome (IMG submission 18823)
CCACTCAAGACAATCGAAATTACCTATAAATACGGATTTTGCCCGGAACCTAATACAATTATACTGACCTTAACAGATCCAATTCCATTGGATGCCGGTCCAGATAAAACAATCTGTTCAGGTGATAGTGTTGTCTTTGGTCCAAGAGGAACAGGCACTGATGTTCTTTATTCCTGGTTACCAACAACCGGATTGAATAACGCTAACATACCACGCCCTACTGCTTCATTGACCAATAATACAGGTGCGGATATGAAATTCAACTATGTTTTAAAAGCTACCGTTGTAGCTTCTAATTGTGTTGTTTACGATACCGTTGCAATTATTGTAAAACCTCATCCGGTAGCAAAGTTTTATGATATAAGCAAATCGCACTGCCTGAACTCTACAACCGTATTCAGAGATACATCTACTGCAATTGCTGGTAAAACACTTGTTGACTGGTATTGGGAATTTGGAAATAATTTATTTGATACCGTTCGATATACGTCCACAATTTATACACAAGCAGGTATTTATAATGTTCGATTGGTAGTAACAGACAATGACGGATGTGTAGATGATACCATTATGCCAATTGAAGTATTTCCACTTCCAGACGCTGATTTTAAAGCAGTAAGTGCATGTATTGGTGATTCTGTAACATTTTTAAATATGACAACAGTAGCCGGAAGTGGAACCGTTTCGCAATGTCTTTGGAATTTTGGAGACAGCCCAACATTTGTAGTTTCAACAACTCCATTCATAAAACACCTGTATGATGCAAGTACCGGTACTAAAAGTTACAATGTACAACTGATCGCTACTTCTGATAAGGGATGTATTGGAACTGTTCTGAAACCTATTGAAATATACCCTAAACCAACGGTTGATTTTAAAGTGAATCCTGTTTGTATTTATACAGAATTGAAGTTTAATAACTACTCAGATGGAAATAAGAGCTTCTGGACCTTTGGAGATGGAGCTACTTCTCCAAATAGAAACCCCGCTCATAGCTATGCCACAAGTGGAATAAAGACTGTAAAACTTGTTGTAACGAATAATTTTGGGTGTGAGGATTCTTTAACGAAGACATTAACTGTTTATCCGCAACCTAAATTTGATTTTAAAGCAACAGATACTGCAGGATGTCCGGTTTTCATAACGCAATTTTTTGCGCTTAGGGATACAGTACCAGGTGCGGATAGTATTATACAATGGAAATGGATATTTAATCCGGCAAGTATCAAATATGGTCCGCAAGTAGAAGGTGCTCCATATCGCGATGCAGGAAGATTTTCACCAACACTTATTGCAACTAGCATTAATGGGTGTACGGATACACTTACAAAGCAATATTATATACACATATATCCGGAACCCATACCATCCTTTTATTTGTCACCAAACGAATTGTCTCTCTATGATATGAAAACGCAAATCATAGACAATTCTTCTTCAGATGTAGATACCTGGAATTGGGACTTAGGTGATGGAACAAAAGAAAAAAATAAAATAAAATTCTATCACGATTACAACGGAGGAAATGAATCTTTTTACACCATTACATTAGATGTAAAAAATAAATATGGTTGCACTGGAAGTACATCACGTGTGGTTCGGATAAAATCCGAACGTGCTGTATATATTCCAAATGCATTTACACCAAATGGAGATGGCAACAACGATATATTTATGCCATATGCATCCGGTGATTACATAAATGCAGATTATCAATTGCGAATTTTTGATCGCTGGGGAAATAAACTTCTTTTCTCAGGTGATTTAAATCGCGGTTGGAATGGAATATTTAAAGGACAATTGTGTGAACGTGACGTATATGTATACACCGTTGTTTTTACAAACAAGGAAGACGGTGGCGTAATGGCAAGGTTTAAAGGAATTGTAACATTAGTACAGTAATCGCATGAACAAATTAATTAAATTTATATGCTTATATAGTTTGGTCCTTATAGGGCTGACCAATGAGCTATTCGCGCAAACGAAATCATCTTGTGCAAATTCAGATTTTGCGGCAAAAGATTTTACAAATTGGACTGGATTTACTTCTGTATATCCTTACAATACGCCTGGAACAAATATTGGAACACCTCAAGCGCCATATCCATCACCGGCTTATTACTATAAACAAGGTATTGTGGCTGGTCGCCATACCATTATTACTACAGCTACATCTGATCCATTTACATGTGGGACATTATTAACACTTCCACCAAATGAAAAGGCATGTGTTCGTCTCGGTAATGGTGGAATTGGTCCATGGGGAGACGGAGTTAGATGGCAACGTGATTATATAAATTATACATTTCAAATAACTCCATCAAATGCATTGTTGATTTATAAATATGCGGTTGTACTGCAGGACCCTATTCCACATCATGACAAACAAATACGCCCTCGATTTATCGTATCGATACGAGATAAAAATGGAAACTTAATTGACCCTGTTTGTGGAATAAAAGAAGACTTTGCAGATAGTCTTGTTCCCGGATATAGAAATTGTGCCCAAGCAGAAATTGAAAAATTGGGTGGGAAATTTGAAAGCCCCGGTGATGTTGTATACAGAGCCTGGACAACGGTAGGTGTGGATTTAAGAAAATTTATTGGAACCAATGTTACCATCGGGTTTGAGACCTGGGATTGTGGTCAGGGCGGACATTTTGGATATGCATATTTGATGGCGAAATGCGATTCTTTAGGAATTATTGCTGCAGCCTGCTCATCCAACGGTTCTGTTCGATTAACTGCCCCGGAAGGATTCGCTTATGAATGGTCCACCGGTCAAACAACGAGAATTATTGATATCAATAATGCAAAACCTGGTGATGTTGTAACTGTTGACCTTACCACTGTGAGTGGTTGTAAAACAGCTCTTAAAACAACTATTTATCCAATGTTTACAAAGGCGGTGTTTAAACAATCTGCGGATAGCATTTGTTTAAATGTGCCTGTCAATTTTGTGGACTCTTCTTATAGTATTTATACAAATGACAATTCCAATGTACCTATTATTGATTGGCATTGGAATTTTGGAGATGGAAGTTCTGCAACTACTAAAGATGCATCTCATGCATATTCAAAAGCAGGAGTCTATACGGTGGTGTTAAGAGTTACAAATAAAAATGGTTGTGTCGATTCCGTTCCCAGAAAAATTAAAGTATTCCCTGCACCTATTGCGAATTTCTATTTTGAAGATATTTGTAAAAATGGAACTGCATTTTTCACAGACGCATCAACGAAAGTTGGAGGAGGTGTTGTAACCAAAGGCTGGACCTGGACCTTCGGTGATGATGGCTCAACCAGTACCTTACAAAATCCTACGCACGTTTTTAAAAATGATGGAACTTTTACAATAAAACTTAACATCAGTGATTTAGGGTGTTCTGATGATACAACGGCGACTATTAAAGTATATCCATTACCTGTTGCAGATTATACCATCTCTGAAGTATGCGTTGGCTCTCCAACGAGCTTCAATGATAAATCAGTAAAAACAGATCCTGCAGATAATTTATACAGATGGATTTGGAATTTTGGAGATAAGTCAGCATTGAGCAGCTTACCAAGTCCAACGCATACCTATTCCAAAGAAGGAACTTACATCACATCTTTAATTGTTACAACAAAATTAGGTTGTGTTGGAACGTCAACGAAAGAAGTAATTGTAAGACCACATCCTACAGCTAAGTTTACAGCAACACCATTGTGTTTAAGTGAACCGGTGAAGTTTACAGATAAATCAACTGTTCCAGATCCACAAGCCGGTGATGCAATTGTTGAATGGTATTGGAGTTATAAAGATCGAAAAGATGGACATAGCACGATACAAAATCCTTCTAACTTATACGACACGTCATCAGTTTATTATCCTACACTGGTAGTAAAATCCAAATTTGGATGTATTGATTCTACCAAGATACCGCTGAATTTACCACCATTGCCGTTTGTAAATTTTGATGCTGATAAATATGAAAGCTGTGTACCATTAGATGCTAATTTACTTGATTTTAGTTTTTCAAGTTCAGATAAAATAAAAACATGGGAATGGGATTTTGGCGATAATTCTGGAAAAGATACCGCAAGAAACCCTCATCATAAATATGAGATTCCTGGAGTATATGATGTATCACTTTGGGTAACAACAGCAAATGGATGTAAAGCTTCATTTGTTTGGAATCAAATGATGAAAGTATATCCAAACCCTGTTGCTGATTTTATCTTTACACCGGAACAACCAACAGAATCAGATAATACCGTAACATTTTATGACCGTGCGATAGATGCTGTTTTCTGGAGCTGGAATTTTGGTGACGAAGGGTTGTCACCGGTCTCTGTTTCAATCGATCAAAATCCGTTTCATAAATTTCCAGGTTCAGGAACGTTTACCATCACACAATATGTAACAAGCGAACATGGGTGTTTAGCCAATGTCTCTAAGGACATAACCATAAAACCAGATTGGACCTTCTATGTTCCAAATACATTTACACCAAATCGTGATGGTACAAATGACGGATTCATTCCTAAGGGACATAATATTATTGAATTCCAAATGTGGATCTTCGATCGTTGGGGAAATATGATTTATACAACTGATAAAACCGTTAACCCTGCATCCGCAACAGCCTGGAATGGTGCGGTAAATAACGGATTGCACGGAGAGAAAAGAGCACAAGAGGATGTATATGTATGGTTGGTTGAATTAAAAGACATCAATAACTTACCACATAAATATATTGGACACGTTACATTGGTAAAATAAATTCAGAAACAAAAAAAGGGAAATGTAATACGTTTCCCTTTTTTGTTTGAGATTGTTTATCCAAGTGCTGAACTCAAAAAGTAAGCTGCACCTTTTTCCCAACCTCCAATTTTATACTACGACCTAAGTACAAGGGTAAGTTCAGATCCACATGTCCCGCCGGAAAATCAAAACAAACAGGATAACTAAATTCCTTAACAGCATCCAGTATTATTTCTTCAGCATTTTTTCCAAAAGGAATTTGATTGTCTTTCATATCCGTCATTCCACCCACTACCAAACCGTTTAAATGAGCTAATTTTCCTGCCCGTTTGAGGTTTAGCATCATTCTGTCAACGTGATATAAATACTCATCCAGGTCTTCTAAAAATAGAATTTTACCACGTGTATCAATATCAGATACACTTCCTGTTAATGCATACAACAAGGAGAGGTTACCTCCAACAAGCTCGCCTTCAGCGATTCCTGCTCTGTTTAATGGATGAGGTGCATGCTCATATTTTTTTAATTCACCAAACAAAGCCTGACGCAATGCTTCCGAAGAAGCTTCATTCTTTGCGAAATTAAACAACATTTTAGCATGCAATGTTTCTATTTGATAATGGGATACATGCGAATGCAGAACCGTAACATCACTGAATCCAATGATCCATTTGGGATATTTTTTAAATGCATCAAAACTTAATTGATCAATAATACGAAGCGTTCCATAACCACCACGAGCGCAAATAATTGCTTTTATAGATGGATCGTTCAGCATCTGCTGCAAATCTTCAGCTCTTTCCTTATCTGTTCCTGCAAACTGATGTTCTGATTTAAATAATGACCTCCCTAACGCCACATCCAGCCCCCATTTTTTAAACACAGAAATAGCTGGCTGCATCTCTTCTTCCGAAACCTTACGGGCACAAGCTACAATACCTATCTTATCGCCTTTCTTTAAATACGCTGGAGTGATCATATTGACGAATGTATAATTACAAATTAGTATCTTTAGGCGCAATTTACGAATTTGTATCGAGCTGTTTATACCACAGCCGTAATCATTCAACCAATTTAAAATGAATATTAAAAGATATACCGTTACTTCAGCACTGCCTTATGCAAATGGACCCTTACATATTGGTCACCTGGCAGGCTGTTATTTACCAGCCGATATTTATGTGCGTTACCTCCGTTCTCAGAATAAAGATGTAAAATTTATTTGTGGATCTGATGAACATGGTGTTCCTATTACCATTAAAGCAAAAAAAGAAGGTATTACCCCTCAACAAGTAGTGGATAAATACCACAAAATAATGGGTGATTCATTTAAAGAATTTGGAATTTCATTCGATGTATACTCACGAACATCTGCCCCCATTCACCATAAAACAGCAGCTGATTTTTTTAAGAAATTGTATGATAAAGGTGTATTTAAAGAAGAAATAACAGAGCAATATTTTGACGAAAAGGCCAATCAGTTTTTAGCGGATCGTTACATTATTGGAACCTGCCCCAACTGCGGCAATGAAAATGCTTATGGCGATCAATGCGAGCGTTGCGGAAGTACCCTAAATCCTACGGATCTCATCAACCCGAAATCTACCTTGTCCGGAGAAAAACCCGTTTTGAAAAAAACAAAAAATTGGTTTTTGCCTTTAGATGCAATGCAGCCAGAAATTGAGGAGTATATTAATTCGCATGAAGAATGGAAAACAAATGTATCCGGTCAATGTAAAAGCTGGCTAAAAGCAGGACTTCAACCACGTGCTATGACCCGTGATTTGGATTGGGGAGTGAAAGTACCCATTAAAGATACAGATGGAAAAGTGCTATACGTATGGTTCGATGCACCGATCGGATATATTTCAGCAACAAAAGAATTATTTAAGAACGAAGGATGGGAACCTTATTGGAAAGATAAAGAAACCAAACTGGTTCATTTCATTGGAAAAGATAACATTGTATTTCATTGCATTATTTTTCCTGCTATGCTAATGGCCGAAGGTTCTTACATTTTACCCGACAATGTTCCGGCAAATGAGTTTTTAAATTTGGAAGGAGAGAAAATATCAACATCCCGCAATTGGGCGGTTTGGCTGCATGAATACTTGCTTGAGTTTAAAGATAAACAAGATATTCTTCGCTATACACTTTGTGCAAATGCACCTGAGACAAAGGACAATGATTTTACTTGGAAAGATTTTCAAGCAAAAAATAACAATGAACTTGTTGCTATCCTAGGGAATTTTGTTAACCGTGCTCTTGTACTGACCCATAAGTTTTATGAGGGGAAAATTCCGCAAGAACTTGAATATTCAAAAGAGGATAAAGCCTTGATTGATGAAATTATTTCTTATCCGGCAAAAATTTCGGCAAGCATAGAACAATACCGCTTTCGCGAAGCATTAGCAGAATTAATGAACCTGGCACGTTTGGGTAATAAATACCTGGCAGAAACGGAACCATGGAAATTAATAAAAACAGATGAAAAACGGGTGCAAACAATCATGAACCTGTCGCTTCAAATTGCTGCTAACCTTAGCGTTTTGATGGAGCCTTTTCTTCCGTTCACTTCCATAAAATTGAAAAACATGCTTCACATTGAAAAAGAATTGAAATGGAAGGATGCACAAACAATTACTATCCTTAAAGCAGGACATCAACTAAATGATGCCGGTTTATTATTTGATAAAATAGAAGACGAAACAATCACTTTACAAATTAAAAAATTGGAAGATTCAAAAGCACTAAATACGGCAGCTCAAAATGCAATAATAGAACCCGCCAAAACAGAAACCTCATTTGATGATTTTAGCAAAATGGATATTCGTGTAGGAACAATTTTAGAAGCCGAGCGGGTTCCCAAAACAGATAAACTGCTAAAGCTCTTGATAGATACAGGTATTGATCAACGCACTGTTGTATCGGGTATCGCAGGATCCTACAAAGCAGAAGACATAATTGGGCAACGTGTTTCCATATTGGTAAACCTGGCACCACGAAAAATAAAAGGAATTGAGAGTCAGGGTATGATTCTGATGGCTGAAAATAAAAGTGGCGAACTTAGTTTTGTCGCACCTACAGAAACAACAAGTAACAATGGATCAATTATTAAATAATTGATCCATTTTCATATCTCTAAAATTAAATTTGTACGCATGAAAAAAATAACCACTTTTTTCATTTTGTTTTTAAATCTGAATACAGCTTTTGCACAAACAAAATTACTGACCCTGGAAGATGCTGTAAGTAAACTGAAAACTACATTAGCACCGGCTAAAGTAAACCAATTACAATGGGTTAAGGGCGCCGACTTATTCTCCTATATCGATAAAAAAGACGATTCTGAAATTTTAATTTTACAAGCAGCCACTGAAAAAAATCCACAATCACAGCTAACATTGGCAGATTTGAACACTGCATTAACTAGTGCAAATGAAAAATCATTTGCAGCTTTTCCAACAATTAACTGGAAAAATAAAAATGCATTCAGCTTTAAGTTGGAAAAAGAAGTACTGATATACGATATAAACAAAAAACAAATCACGGTTGAAACCATTTCAACGCTTAACGAAGCTGCTGAACACACTGATATTTCGCCCAAAACAAATTACACGGCTTTTACGATAAAAAATAATTTGTTTGTATACGATGGAAAGAATGAACTCATTGTTACCAACGATGCAGACGAAAATTTAGTGAATGGCCAAACTGTTCATCGGGAAGAGTTCGGTATCATGAAAGGAACATTTTGGTCACCGGCTGGTACCCTCTTGGCTTTTTACAGGATGGATCAACGCATGGTTAGCGATTATCCGATTATCGATTGGACAGTAAGACCAGCAAAAACAAATTTCATTAAGTATCCAATGGCTGGTGATAAAAGTCATGAAGTGACCGTTGGTGTTTACAACGTACAAACAGGCAAAACCGTGTTTTTACAAACAGGTGAACCCAAAGAGCAATACCTTACTAATATTTGCTGGAGCCCCGATGAACAACACATTTATATAGCTGTCGTAAACAGAGAACAAAACCATTTGAAATTGAATGCCTATAGCGCAATAACCGGGTATTTTGAAAAGACATTGTTTGAAGAAAAAAATGAAAAATATGTGCACCCGGTAGAACCTATGGTGTTTGTCCCCAATCATCCTGATCAGTTTATCTGGCAGTCGGAAAGAGATGGGTACAATCAGTTGTATCTCTATAATCTGAAAGGAGATTGCAAGCAGCTGACCAAAGGCAAATGGGTGGTTACCAATTTCAATGGATTTGACGCCAAAGGAACAAAACTATTTTATACCTCAACTGCAGAAAGCCCTATAACACGGAACGTATACAGTGTTGATTTTAAAAAAGCGAACATTACAAAAATTACAGCAGGCGATGGAACCCATTCTTCCTTATTAAGCGAGAGCGGGAAATACCTGATTGATAATTTTCAAAGTACAATCATACCGCGAGAAACAGCAATCTATTCCGCACAGGGTAAGAAACTAAATGTATTGAGAAATGCAGAGAACCCCTTAAAAGATTATCAGTTGGGGGATCTTCGTATTTTCAAATTAAAAAATGCCAGTGGTGATGACTTGTATTGTCGAATGTTTAAACCCATCAATTTTGATTCAACAAAAAAATATCCGGTGATTGTGTATGAATACAATGGACCTAATGTCCAACTGGTTAATAACTCATTTAACACCTCAGGTAAAGATGATTTATGGTTTCAATACATGGCCGAAAGAGGATTTGTTATTTTTACATTGGATGGAAGAGGAAGCGCCAACCGTGGATTGGCCTTTGAACAAGCCACGTTTCAGCAGTTGGGAACGGAAGAAATGAATGATCAATTGGTTGGGGTACGTTATTTAAAAAATCTGAAATTTATTGATACACTACGTATGGGGCTTTATGGCTGGAGTTACGGAGGTTTTATGACGATATCCATGATGACACGGCATCCTGGTATATTTAAAGCAGCGATAGCCGGCGGCCCTGTAACCGATTGGAGCTTTTATGAAATCATGTATACAGAGCGATACATGAATACACCTCAGGAAAATCCAAAAGGATATGCAGAAGCCAATTTAATAAACTATGCAGATAAGTTACAAGGCAAGCTGATGATCATCAATGGCAGCTCGGATGATGTGGTGGTATGGCAACACAGCATGATGTTTTTAAAAGCTTGTGTGGATAAGGGAAAGCAGGTAGATTATTTTGTGTACCCAGGACATTTGCACAATGTGTTAGGCAAGGATCGGGTACATCTGTTCCAGAAAATTACGGATTATTTTTTGCAGAATTTGTAGTCCATCATTTTGACAGGATAACAAATTCTACCCTTCTGTTTTTCTTTCGACCTTCTTCCGTTTCATTAGAAGTAATTGGTTTTGTGCCTCCAAACCCTTTAAAAATAAGTCTTTGGTTATCTATATTTTTTGAGATTAAATAGTCCCTAACCGTCTTTGCGCGCATTTCCGAAAGTTTTTGATTGGCAGGCTGATTACCTTGATTATCAGTATGGCCGTCTATTTCAATTTTCATTGTCTTTTCATGCTGTAACTGTTGTACAAGTTTATCCAGCGCAACAAATGATTCTTTTTTTAGTACTGCTTTGCCTTGCTCAAAGTACACACCTTCTAAAATGACCGGAACTTTAGGTTTCTTTTTTTTCGGCCAGTTATCATAAAAATAAATTTTAAAACCTTTTGGGAAATCTTTGTGCTGTATTCTTAAATAATATTCAGGATAACTGACTACTAAATAATATAGTTCACCTGCTTTGACAGGCAATGCAGAAGCATACGCAACACCATTTCCACCTCCTATACCGGACAATTGTGAAAATGTTGACAAACCGGTAGTGCTATTTTTAGCTTCATTTATGGATAAACAAAACCGGATAGGTTTTATTTTTTTTTCAATTATTTCATCAATACAGGTATTGTCTATACAACGATAGAGCAAAAAATCATAATCTTCTTTTGAGTCTTCTGGAACAATATCAAATGTTAATAAGCTATCTTTCTGTATCGTGAATTTAAAATAAGCGGGATTATCTTTCACGATGAATACCTCAGGGCGAGAATCATATACAATCTCTTCCGGGTCAGTAGCTTTAAAAACATTCACTGGGCCGACAATGGAATCTTTAATTTTTAATGCAGTATAAAAACTGTCATTGGAAGATTTTTTAGCAGTTTGTGCTAAAACAAGCATGTTTAGTATTATAAAACTTAAAATAGAGATTGATTTTTTGCTATCCATTATATACTTATTGCAATAAGCGTTTGAAAGCTTATCTTTGCATACGAAAATAACAATTTTATTGTTATTTCATGGCACCGTAGTTCAATGGATAGAATAGAAGTTTCCTAAACTTTTGATGTGGGTTCGATTCCCGCCGGAGCCACTTTCATCAGCCATAGCTTTAGCGACGGCTGAAAAAAATCAGAGGGGTGTGAAAAGCGAGCGATTTAGACCCGCCCTACAAAATATCCTTTGGAATCACCCTCATCGGAATCAACTTCACATTCTTCTTCAAACCTGCTTCTTTATCCGGGTTATAGGTTGCTGTTGTTTCCCAGCAATTCTCCGGTTTTAATTCTTCTTCAATTTCTTTTAACACCTGTTGTGCAATTTTTTCAGAATAAATAATGGTAACACATTCCGTATTTAAATTTGCACTTCTTGGATCCAGGTTAAATGTGCCTATGACCGTTATCTTCCCATCAATTACCATCGTTTTTGCATGTAATCCAAAGATGGGAGAAAAATTAATTTTCTTTTGTAAGGCGCCTGTCATCAACTTATATCGAATCGCTGCATTAGGTTTAAATTCATAAATTTTTATTCCTGTCGCTAATAATTCTTTACGATCACGTTGATATCCGCTAAATGCTTGCAAATTATCTGTAGAAGCGAGACTGTTGGTCATTATCTTTATTTCAACATGGCGATTGGTAGCATCCTGGAATAATTTTTTTCCAATAGCTGTTGTGACCAAATACGGTGATTGAATCACTACAGATGCCTTTGCTTGCTGTACCAATTTTATCAGCGCTGTCGTTGTATTTCCTCCTCCGCCAAGTCCATGTGTGCCATCGTTTTTCCCTGGCGCATCACTTACAAACAAAACCGTGTCTACCCACTGTAACCCACCTGATTGCTGTATTTGCTCAAAGGCAGTTGGTATCGTTTTTATTTTTTCTCTTACTTGGGGCCAGAAGTTGTCAGGATTGCAAGCGTATTGATGCAATTGCTCAAATTTGGCAGCGGCATTTATTTTATACTTTGTCGTATCCAGAATCGATTGAACATCCATGCTAATAGAGTTGTTCCAAAATATATTAAATGAATTTTTAATAGTTGTCGTTATACCACCGATCAGCAATACATCACGATCACGAAAATTATATTCATGATCATAATCAAAATATTCATCCGCAATATTTCGCCCTCCGGTAATCACTACTTTGTCATCAATAATAAATGTCTTATTGTGCATGCGTTGATTACTTCCTCTGAAATCATTTTTCAAATTTTTTATTTTTTGAAAAAATGTTTTACCAATGTTTACAACCGGATTGTATATTTTAATGGTGATGTTTTTATGTGAGGCAAGCGTGAGCAATTTTTCTTCATCGGCTTCTACTAAAATATCATCTACCAAAATTCTTACCTGGATGCCACGGTCCGCAGCACGAACTAAATAATCTACAGCAATCAATCCAACATTATCCAAGGAAAAAATAAAATATTGAACATCAATAGTCTTTTCCGCATTTTCACTTAACCATGCTCTGGTGATCATAGCTTCATCACCATTCTCCAAAGGGAAAACACCTGTCTGATGTTTCATCAGACTATCAAATGGAGCTAATTTTTCAGATAAATGAGGAATACTGTCACCATGAATGGTAGCGCAAAAATCAGGTGATACTTCTTTTTCGTTTTTTGTTCCCGTTACACAAGAGTTCGTGAAAAATGCAAAGAGTAACAGTTGTAAAGTCAATGGAATCTTGACCTTGCGCATTATCATAAACGATTAGTTTTCAAATTTGTTATAGTCTTTTGGTAAATCAAATACAGTAGGGTCTATCTCTTTCTTCGTAATTTTTGTTACTTCCAGACGCATTTGTTCTTTTCCATCCATGTTTTGTTGAACGGAAAGCATAGGGAATGTGTTTTTAAGAGCAGGGATTTGAAGAAAATAAATAGATGATTTGTCTTTACGATTCAGCTGATGCAATAATTTTTCGAAAAAAGAAAATTTACCATCGGCTAGCCAATAAGATATTTGTGTATTCTCTTCTGTATTGGTAACAATATACTCCACGCATTTATAACCTTGTAAATTTTTAACCTCTCCCTTTTTTACCGTACACGTTCCTTTCATTGTAGGAGAAGGAGGTGTAGGTTGATCCATGTACAATTTCCGTTCGTGATTAAGTGTCTTCATGGTTTTTTGATCCATATCAATCAAAAATGTACCCTCTGCTTTATGTGATTTAGTGCCTATTTCATCAATTCTAACGAGATACCCTTTTACAAAATAGACATAGTTGGTCGTATCTGTCAGCGTCTCTTTTTTAAATTCAATCATTCCTTCAAATGATTGTGCGGTTGTCTGAGAGAAGATCAAAACCAATGTAATGATCGAAGTAAATTGCAAGATGTATTTTTTCATAAATGACCTTTTAATGGGTTAATTTTGAATCTACAAAAATGACGAAGTTAAGATACACTAAAATAGTCAAATAAAAATTAAATTATTATAACGTATACACGAAATGGCAGAACATAATGATACGGGTACAAAAGGCGAAGAATTAGCCGCCATCTATCTGAAAAAAAAGGGATATACAATTTTGGAAACCAATTGGCGCCATCGGAATATGGAAGCAGATATCATTGCGATCAATTCCGGAGTGATGATTTTAGTGGAAGTAAAAACAAGAACGAGTAATTTTTTTGGAGAACCGGAAACATTTGTGACCAAGCAAAAACAAGGGAATCTCCGAAAAGCTGCCAATGGCTATATTCAACAAAAACAACTGGATTTAGAGGTGCGCTTTGATATTGTATCTGTTCTTCTTGATAAAACCAGCGACCAGCCTAAGATTAACCACATCGAGGATGCCTTCCTGTTCGGGAATTGAGAATGCATCATTAAAAATTATTGATAATGTGTGTGAAGGTGTGATTTCTCGATTTCGCTCGAAATAATGCGTCCCGCGGTACACTCTAAAATGCTCTTTAATCCGTTAAATTTTACAGAAATACCAGATTGTAAGCGTTTATCCTATTGATTTTCGTAGCTTTGCAAAAAAATTGGCCCATGGCAAAAGATGATAAACGTCCTTCTGTAAAAGGAAAAAAGAAATTTGGTGCAAAAAAAGAACGATCACCAAAAGAAGAAGGTAAAACTTTTAAAAAAGAAAAGAAGGA
>C688J18823_10001562_pt1 | contig 14200 bp, 7 predicted proteins | sample HopSoiMetagenom1_FD_18823 | JGI IMG/M metagenome (IMG submission 18823)
GGGCATCCGCACCGTCTGCTACAACGTGATGCCGGTGGTGGACTGGACGCGCACCGATCTGGACTATCCGATGCCGACCGGCGCGACCGCGCTGCGCTTCGACTACGACCGCTTCGCCGCCTTCGATCTGCATGTGCTCAAGCGCAAGGGGGCGGAGGCGGATTACGATCAAGGGACGTGCGCGCGGGCCAAGAAAGTCGCGGATGCGCTATCGCAGGCCGACGCCGAACTGCTGACCAGGAACATCGCCGCTGGTCTGCCCGGTGCGACAACGTTTTCTGCCAATCTCGATGCGTTCCGCGAGCGGATTGCCTCCTACGGTGGCATCACGCCCGACAAGATGCGCGCCAATGTGGCGGCGTTTCTCGCCAAGGTGACGCCGGTGGCCGAACAGCTCGGTGTGCGCCTGACGCTTCATCCGGATGATCCGCCGCGCCCGATCTTTGGCCTGCCGCGCATCGCCTCCACCCGCGCCGACTACGAGGCCCTGTTCAAAGCGGTACCCTCGCAGGCGAACGGTATCTGCTTCTGCGTCGGCAGCCTCGGCAGCCGGCCTGACAATAACGTGGTGCAAATGGCGAAGGACTTCGGGCCGCGCATCTATTTCGCGCATCTGCGCGCGACGACGATCGACGACGGCGGCAAAGGCATCAGCTTCACGGAGTCGGATCATCTCGACGGCGACGTGAACATGGTCGACGTGCTGCGCGCGATGCTCGCCGAGAACAAGACGCGCGACGAGGCGTGCAAGATTCCGTTCCGGCCCGACCACGGCCACCGGATGCTCGACGACATCGAGAAGATACGCATCAATCCAGGGTATACCGGCATTGGCCGCCTGAAAGGTCTCGCCGAGCTGCGCGGCGTGATCCGGGCGCTACAGTAATGGCTAAGCACCGCATCGCCGTGATCGGGCTTGGCATGGCGGTGACGCCGCATGCCAAGAGTCTCGTCGACCTGAAGGACCGCGTCGAAGTCGTGGCCGCGTTCTCACCGAGCGAGGGACGGCGCAAGGCTTTTGCCGAGAAATTTCCGTTTCCACTTGCGGAGAATCTCGATGCGATCCTTGCCAATAAGTCGATCGACTGTGTCGAGATTCTCACGCCGCCGAACACGCATCTCGATCTGGTGCGCAAGTGCGCGTCGGCGGGCAAACACATCCTGCTGGAAAAGCCGCTCGAAGTTTCGACCGAGCGCGCCGTCGAGCTCGTCGATACCGCACGCAGGGCCGGCGTTACGCTCGGCGTGATGCTGCAACATCGCTTCCGACCGGCTGCGCTGAAGCTGCGCGAGATGATGCGCGAGGGCGCACTCGGCAGCATCGTGAATTGTTCGACCGTTATCCGTCTATGGCGCCCGCAGAGCTATTATGACGTGGAGGGCCGCGGTACCAAAGCGCGCGACGGCGGCGGCGTGCTCATCACACAGGGCATCCACACGCTTGACCTCATGCTGAGTCTCGCCGGCCCGATTAGCGAGGTGCGCGGCTATGCGGTGACGTCAGGCGTGCACCGCATGGAGACCGAAGACCTAGTCGAGGCCGCCGTGAAATACGAGAACGGCGCGATCGGCACGATCGATGCGACCACCGCGGCTTATCCGGGTTTTCCGGAGCGCATCGAGATCATCGGCGCGAAGGCGACGGCTTCGCTTGTCGGGAGCGATCTCTCCGTTGCGCACCACGACGGACGTGTCACCGAGATGAAGACTGAATACGGCGGTGGCGGCACGGGCGCCGACCCGATGGCCTTTCCGAACGACTGGCATCGCGCCGTGATCGCCGACTTCCTCAATGCGCTCGACGAGAAGCGCGAGCCGGCGATCAGCGGGGCGGAGGCGCTCAAGGTGCACCGACTGATCGACGCATTGTTGGAGGCGGGGACGACCGGGCAGACAGTGCAGGTGCGGGCGAACTGAGCCCCGTCCTCGGGGTACTTAGCGTTATTTGCTCCGACGCCCGGGGACCGTGCCGCGCGCGGGCGTTAACCGCCCCTCCTGCAAGAATTTCTGGACTATGAACATCCAGTCATTTTCCCGACACGATTTACTGAGCATGTGAATCGCGGCAGGTGGAAGTGATGCACGAGGCCCCGTTACGGGGTTAGGGAGGTCCATCGATGCTCGCGTCCGTCCGCGCCGGCTTTGCCGCCGCGCTCGTCGCTTTCTCCACCTTCACCGCCTTTGCCGCCGACAAACCCTTCCAGAGATCCGATTTAGCCGACAGCGCCGTCCGGCTGGAAACCCAGATCAAGACCGAGTCCGGGCAGGTCGCAAAGCCTGTCGCGACATTGCGCAGCGAGGCGGAGGCCGCCTTCGCGAAACGCGATTTCCGCTCCGGCATGCAGACGCTGGCGCAGGTCGTTTCGGTCGCGCCGCGCGAAGCCGGGAACTGGCTGCGCCTCGCGCGCGCCATCCTGAACATCCGCGCCAACGATGACCGCGAACGCGTCAACTTCCTCGAGCGCGCCGCAACCGCCGCCTACATCGGGTATCAGCGCTCCGGGAACGCGGGTGAAGAGGCCGACGCGCTGCTGCTCCTCGGGCGCACCTTCGCGGAGCGTAAGCTGTATCGCCCTGCGCTCGATGCCTATCGTTATTCGCTCGACCTTCGCGAGGTCGCGGACGTGCGGCAGTCCTACGAGCAGCTGCGCGACGAGCACGGCTTCCGCATTCTCGACTACTCCGTCGATGCGGATGCGGCCTCGCCGCGCGCCTGCTTCCAGCTTTCCGAAGAGCTATCCGGCAAGCGCACCGACTTCTCCCCCTTCGTCGCCCTCGAAGGCACCGACAAGCCCGCACTCACCACGGAAGACCACCAGCTCTGCGTCGAGGGGCTGCGCCATGGCGAGCGCTATTCGATCACGTTGCGCGCCGGCCTGCCGTCGACCGTGCGCGAGACGCTGCAGAAATCGGCCGAATACAACATCTATGTGCGCGACCGCTCGCCGTACGTGCGCTTCACCGGCAAGGCTTATGTGTTGCCCCGGACCGGGCAGCGCGGCATCCCGGTGGTCAGCGTCAATACATCCACGGTGGGCGTGCAGATTCACCGCATCGGTGATCGCAATCTGCTCGACACCGTGCTGAACGGCGACTTCCAGCGCAACATCTACACGTACGAGCGTGGGCGGTTGGGGAGCGAGAAGGGCGAGCTCGCCTGGAAAGGCGAGCTGAAAATCGACTCCGTTCTGAATGCCGACGTTACTACCGCCTTCCCGATCGATCAGGCGGTGGGCGATCTCAAGCCCGGCATCTATGTGATGACGGCGCAGCCGGAGACGCGCACCGCCAGCGACGAGGAAAGCTACGGCCAGCTCGCGACGCAGTGGTTCATCGTCTCCGACCTTGGGCTGACCGCCTTTTCCGGAAACGACGGAGTCAATGTTTTCCTCAATTCGCTTGCCAGTACTGAGGCGAAAGCCGGAATCGAGATCCGCCTGATTGCGCGCAACAACGAGGTGCTGGCGACACGCACCACCGATGCCAACGGCTTCGCGCGGTTTGAGTCAGGTCTCGCGCGCGGGGAGGGTGGCCTGTCGCCCGCTATGCTGGTCGCGGACGGCAAGGGAGATTACGCGTTCCTGAGCCTGAAAGGCCCGGCATTCGATCTCACCGATCGCGGCGTTGCGGGCCGCGCGGTCACCGCCAATCTCGATGCCTTCGTCTACGCGGAGCGCGGGGTCTATCGTACCGGCGAGACGGTGCATCTCACGACGCTGCTGCGCGACTCGCTCGGCGCGGCCGTGAATGGCGTTCCCATGACGCTGGTGGTCGAGCGCCCGGACGGCGTCGAGTATCGCCGCGCCGTAGTGCAGGACCAGGGGCTTGGCGGACGCTCGCTCTCCTTCCCGATGATCTCGGCTGCGCCGACCGGCACCTACCGCGTGCGCGCCTACACTGACCCGAAGGGCGCGGCGGTCGGCTCCACCAGCTTCCTGGTCGAGGACTACGTGCCGGATCGCATGGAATTCGATCTCGCCTCGCCCACCGGCAAGCTTTCGAAGGAGACGCCGGCCGAGATCACGCTCGATGGCCGCTTCCTCTATGGCGCGCCGGCGTCCAATCTCGATCTCGAAGGCGAGATGAGGGTGAAGGCCGCCGACGCACGCCCCGGCTTTGCGGGCTATCAGTTCGGCGCTAACGACGACGAAGATGAGGTGAAGACCGAGCAGACCTCGCTCGAAGACCTTCCGCAGACCGACGACAAGGGCAAGGCCAAGTTCACGGTCGCGCTCGACAAAGTGCCGAGTACTTCACGCCCGCTCGAAGCGGAAGTCACGGTGCGGCTCGTGGAGTCCGGCGGCCGCGCGGTCGAGCGCTCGATCACGCTCCCGATCGTTCCGACCTCGACAATGATCGGCGTGAAGCCGCTCTTCTCGGGCAAGTCGCTCGGCGAGGGCGAGAATGCGGGCTTTGACGTGATCGTTGTCTCGCCAGACGGCAAGCAGCTTGCTGGTTCCGGTTTGCGCTACGAACTGCTCAAGATCGAGCGGCGCTATCAGTATTACCGTCGCGATGGCCGCTGGGAATACGAGCCGGTCAAGAGCACGCGCCGCATGACCGACGGCCGTATCGATGTGGCCGCCGGGACGTCCGGGCGCATCTCGCTGCCGGTGCAGTGGGGCCGCTACCGGCTCGATGTTTCGAGCGACGACCGTAGCATCCAGCCGACCTCGGTCACTTTCGACGCCGGGTTCTACTCGGATGCCTCGGCCGACACGCCCGACCTCCTGGAAATCGCGCTCGACAAGCCCGAATATGCGGTGGGCGACACGATGACCGTGGCGGTGACGGCCCGGACCGCCGGCAAGGTCACGCTCAATGTCGTCGGCGACAAGCTGTACACAACCACGACAACTGATGTGCAGGCCGGTACGGCGCGTATTCCGCTCACCGTTGGACGCGACTGGGGCACGGGCGCCTACGTGGTTGCGACGTTGCGCCGTCCGCTCGACGAGGCGGCGAGCCGGATGCCGGGCCGCGCCATCGGCCTGCAATGGTTCTCGGTCGACAAAAAGGCTCGCACGCTCACCGTGGATGTGCCGCTGCCGACGCTGATGCGTCCGAACGGCCCGTTGCGCGTGCCGGTCAAGCTCGGTGGTCTCAACAGCGGCGAAGAGGCGAAAATCGTCGTCGCCGCCGTCGATGTCGGCATTCTCAATCTCACGAACTACAAGCCGCCGGCGCCGGATGATTATTACCTCGGCCAGCGCCGCCTTTCCGCCGAGCTGCGCGATCTCTACGGGCAGTTGCTCGACGGCATGCAGGGCGCCCGCGGTTCGATCCGCAGCGGCGGCGATGCAGCAGCAGCAGCACTCGCCGGCACCCCACCGACGCAACCGCCGCTCGCGCTCTATTCCGGCATCGTCAATGTGAAGTCGGACGGCTGGGCCGAGGTGTTGTTCGACATCCCGGCTTTTTCCGGCACCGTACGCGTGATGGCGGTCGCCTGGTCGAAGGATAAGGTCGGCAAGGCCTCGGGCGACGTGACGGTGCGGGATCCGGTCGTGCTGACCGCAACGCTGCCGCGCTTCCTACTCACCGGCGATCGTGGCACGATCCGGCTCGACCTCGACAATGTCGAAGGTCCGGCCGGCGACTACGCGATCAACGTCTCGACCGACGGTCCGTTGCAGGTTGGGCAGGCGACGCAGACCCTGAAGCTTGCCGGCAAGCAGCGCACCGGTGTGAGCCTGCCGATCAGCGCCAATGCGGTCGGCATCGGCAACGTGGGGGTGCGAATCACCGGGCCGAACGGGTTCGACATGCAGCGCAGCTATACGCTCGCCGCGAAGCCCGCGACCCAGATCCTGACCCGCCGTACCGTGCGGCCGATCGCGCGCAACGAGAGCATCAGCATCTCGAACGATCTGTTCGCCGATCTGGTGCCGGGCACCGGGCAGGTGCAGCTCTCGGTGGGTCCGTCGACGGCGCTCGATGTTGCGGCGCTGCTCAAGGCACTCGACCGCTACCCGTTCGGCTGCTCGGAGCAGACGACGAGCCGCGCGCTGCCGCTGCTTTACGTGAACGAGCTCGCGAGCGAGTCGCATCTCTCGCTCGATGCGGCGATTGACGATCGCATCAAGGGCGCGATCGAGCGGCTGCTTGCCCGGCAGGGCTCGAACGGCTCTTTCGGGTTGTGGGGGCCCGGCGGCGGCGACATGTGGCTCGACGCCTACGTCACCGATTTCCTAACGCGGGCGCGCGAGCGGAATTTTGCGGTGCCGGATGTCGCTTTCCGCTTGGCGCTCGATAATCTGCGCAATCACATCGCGCAGAACGATCCGGCCAAGAACGGTGGCAGCGATCTCGCCTACGTGTACTACGTGCTTGCGCGCAACGGCGCCGCCCCGCTCGGTGACCTGCGTTACCTCGCGGACACGAAGCTCGATGCGCTCAAGACGCCGATCTCCAAGGCGCAGCTTGCGGCGGCGCTCGGCATGCTCGGCGACAAGACGCGCGCCGAGCGCGTCTATAACGCCGCGCTGGACGACATCCCGCCGCAGCCGAAACTGGAATTCGGCCGCACCGACTACGGCTCGGCATTGCGCGATGCTTCCGCCTTCGTGGCGCTGGCCTCGGAAGGGAGTGCACCGCGTACGCTGATCCTCAAGGCCGTGGAACGGATCGAGGCGGCGAGGGCGCTCTCCTCCTACACATCGACGCAAGAGAACGCCTGGATGGTGCTCGCCGCGCGCTCGCTTGCACGCGACACCGCCAACATGGCGCTGGATGTCGCGGGTGAGACGCGGCGCGGTCCGCTCTATCGGAGTTTCGGTACCAATGACCTGCGTGCTGGCCCGATCCGCGTCACTAACAACGGTGACGCGGGCGTGCAGGCGGTGGTTTCGGTGATCGGGGCGCCGGTCACCCCCGAGCCGCCCGCTGACAAGGGCTTTTCGATCCAGCGCTACTACTACGCGCTGGACGGTGAGCGCGCCGAGATCGAGAAAGTGAAGCAGAACGAGCGCTTCGGCGTCGTGCTGAAGATCACCGAGGGCCAGCCGACCTTCGGCCGCATCATCGTCGCCGACTACCTGCCGGCGGGCTTCGAGATCGACAATCCGCGACTTGTTTCCTCCGGCGACACCGGCACGTTGTCGTGGATCGAGGACGCCAAGGACCCGACGCACTCGGAATTCCGCGACGACCGCTTCACCGCGGCGTTCGACCGTTCGAGCAGCGACAAGGCGGTGTTCACCGTCGCCTATGTGGTGCGCGCGGTATCGCCCGGCAAATACGTGCTGCCGCAGGCGTATGTCGAGGACATGTATCGTCCCGACCGCTTCGGCCGCACCGGCGTGGGCTCGGTCGAGATCGAGGCCGCGAAGTGAGTGAGGGTCCCTCGAGGCGGTGGCGGCGCGTTCGCGCCGCGGCCGTCGCGCTGACAGTCTGCTCGATTGCGCTCACTGGTGCCTTCGCGGCGTGGGTCCATTCCCTCGGACCTGTGCCGCTCGGCGAGGGCATTGAGCTCTCCACCGTCGTGGTCGATCGCAACGCGCAACTGCTGCGGCCCTACGCGACCGTCGACGGCCGCTGGCGCTTGCCCGCCATCGTAAAGGATGTCGATCAGCGCTACGTCGATCTGCTGATCGCGTACGAGGACAAGCGCTTCTGGTCGCACCATGGCGTCGACCCGCTCGCCGTCGCACGGGCGGCGTTCCAGCTTATCGCGCACGGCCGCATCGTCTCCGGGGGTTCGACCATCACCATGCAAGTCGCGCGGCTGCTCGAGCCGCGGACCGACCGCACGTTCCTCGCGAAGTTGCGGCAAGCCGTGCGGGCGATCCACCTCGAACGCAAGCTCTCCAAGGACGATGTCCTCACGCTCTATCTCGCGCTCGCGCCTTATGGCGGCAACCTGGAGGGCGTGCGCGCGGCCTCGCACGCCTATTTCGGCAAGGAGCCGCGCCGCCTTTCGCTCGGCGAAGCCGCGTTGCTGGTCGCGATCCCGCAGTCACCCGAACCGCGGCGTCCTGATCGCTTCGCCGAGGTCGCAAAACGCGCGCGCGATCGCGTGCTCGATCGTGCCGGTGTCGACCGCATACCCGCGGACGAGATCGTGCTCGCCAAGGCCGAGGTCGTGCATGGCGGGCGCCGGCCGATGCCGATGTTCGCGCCGCATGCGGCCGATCAGGCGATAGGGACATCGCAAGGCCGCAAGGTCATCGCGCTGACCATCGACGCCAACATCCAGAAGCCGCTCGAAGAGCTGGCACGCGAGCGTGCCCGCGCGCTCGGCCCCGATATGTCGGTCGCGATCGTCGCGATCGACAATGCGACCGGCGAAGTGCTCGCGCGCGTGGCGGGCGCCGACTATTTCGACGAGCGCCGTGCCGGTCAGGTCGACATGACACAAGCGCTGCGCTCGCCCGGCTCGACGCTCAAGCCTTTCATCTACGGTCTGGCGTTCGAGGACGGACTGATTCATCCCGAGACGCTGATCGAGGACCGGCCGATTCGCTACGGCAGCTACGCGCCGGAAAACTTCGATCTCACGTTCCAAGGCACCGTGCCGGTGCGCAAGGCGCTGCAGCTGTCGCTCAACGTCCCGGCTGTCGCGTTGCTCAACGCCATTCACGCAAACCGCCTGACCGCACGGCTCGCCGACGCCGGCGGCCATCTCATCCTGCCGAAGGGCGAGACGCCGGGCCTTGCCATGGGACTTGGCGGCGTCGGCGCGACGTTGAGCGATCTCACGATGCTTTACGCCGGCCTCGCGCGTGGCGGGAACACGATCGCGCTCAGCGAGCGCATCTATGCGCTCGATGCTCCGGTGGCGCGGCGGCTGCTCGATCCCGTCGCGGCTTGGTACGTCGGCAACGTGCTGATCGGTGCGCCGCCACCAGAGAATGCCGTGGGCGGCCGCATCGCATTCAAGACCGGCACGAGCTATGGCTATCGCGATGCATGGTCGGTCGGCTTCGACGGCAAGCGCACGATCGGCGTATGGGTCGGCCGTCCGGATGGGGCGCCCGTTCCGGGCCTCATCGGCCGCAGCACGGCAGCCCCCATCCTTTTCGATGCCTTCGCACGGTTGCCCGGATTGCCGGTCGCGCTCCCGAAAGCTCCCAAGGGCGCGATCTTCGCCGCCAACAACCGCCTGCCGCTCCCGCTCCAACGCTTCCGCCCGGGTATTTTGGCGGGCGACAAGTCCGATACAGCCCCGCGCATCATGTTCCCGCCCAATGGTGCACGGCTGGAGCTCGCGGGGATTGGAGCTGAAATGCCCCTGAAAGTCTCCGGCGGCGTGCAGCCCCTTACTTTGCTGATCAACGGCGTGCCGCGTCCAGCGGAGATCAGCCGTCGCACAATGTTCTTCACGCTGGATGGTCCCGGCTTCGCGCGCCTCACCGTGATGGATGCGCGCGGCGTCGCCGATAGCGTCGTCGTGCGCATCGAATAGCCGCTTTCTCTAATTTTGCGAACTACTTAGCGGGCTTTGCGAACTCCGCCAATTCCTCTAGTGTCCCCGCGAATTGGACTGGGGACATGATCGCGCGGCTCGCGCCGGCTTCGCTGACAAGGGACATCGGCACGCTCTTCGCCCTTGCGACAGCGTCGCATGCGCGCACGATCGCGATTCTCGTGCTGGTCTCGCTCATCTCATTCCTACCGGGTTTCTTTCACATCCCGCCGGTCGATCGCGACGAGGCGCGCTTCGCGCAAGCGACCAAGCAGATGATCGAGAGCGGGGACTACATCGATATCCGCTTCCAGGACGAGGTCCGCTACAAGAAGCCGGTCGGCATCTACTGGCTCCAGGCCGGTGTGGTCCGCGCAGCGGATGCGCTCGGCGTCCCGAACGCACACACGAGCATCTGGCTTTACCGGGTGCCCTCGCTCATCGGCGCTGTCGGCGCGGTGCTGCTCACTTATTGGTCCGCGCTCGCGTTCGTGACGCGGCGCTCCGCTTTCCTTGCCGCCGTGATGATGGCAACCTGCGTGCTGCTCAATGTCGAGGCGCGCCTCGCCAAGACCGACGCGGTCTTGCTCATGTGCTGCGTTGCCGCCATGGGCGTGATGGCGCGCGCTTACCTTTTCCAATCGACCGGTCGCGACATCCCCTGGAGCTACGCGCTGCTGCTGTGGACCGCGCTCGCGGGCGGTATCCTCCTCAAGGGGCCGCTCATCCTGATGGTCGTCGGCCTTGCGGCACTCGCGCTTGCCATCGCGGATCGCTCGGCCGGTTGGCTGATGCGGCTGCGGCCGATGGTCGGCGTGCTCTGGGTTCTGCTGCTGGTGCTGCCTTGGTTCGTCGCGATCATGGGCCGCGCCGGCGACAGCTTCCTCCAGGAGTCGGTCGGGCAGGATCTGTTCGCCAAGATATTCAAGGGTCAGGAGACCCACGGCGCGCCGCCCGGTTATTACCTGTTGCTGTTTTGGGTCACGTTCTGGCCTGCGGCGCCGCTCGCCGCGGTCGCGGCGCGGGGTGTGTGGCGCCACCGCAGCGAGCCACCGATGCGCTTTCTGCTGGCATGGGTCGTGCCGTGCTGGATCGTGTTGGAGCTGGTGGTGACCAAGCTGCCGCACTACCTGCTGCCGCTCTATCCCGCGGTTGCCATCCTGATCGCACGCGAGATCGAGCGGCGTGACCTCTCCACCAATTCGCATCTGACACGGTTCACCGTGATGTGGCCGATCTTCATGGCTGTCATCCCCGCCGCGGCAGTCTGGCTTGTGCTCTACATGCGCAGCCAGTTCGCCTGGCTCGCATGGCCGTTTGGCGCCGTCGGCCTCATCTTCGGCTTTTATGCGTGGCGGCTTTATGATGTCGAAGGCGCGGAGCGCTCCTTTCTGCGCGCCGTCGTCGGCACGCTGTGCATGGGTTTTGCCGTGCTCGGTGTTGCCATTCCGCTGATGCGGCCCGTATTTCCGAGCGCGGAACTCGCCGAGATCGTGCGCAACATCGATTGCCGCAACCCGGTGATTGCCGCGGCCGGCTTTCATGAGCCGAGCCTTGTGTTCCTGATCGGCACGCACACGCGCCTTGTCGACGGTTCGAGCGCGGCGGAAATTCTGCGCGGTGGCGATTGTCGGTTTGCCATCATTGAGGCGCGGCAGGAGCGCGCCTTCGCGCAGCGCGCCGAGCAGATCGGCTTACGCTACCGGCTCGGGCGACGGCTTGAGGGCGGCTTCAACCTCAATGGCGGACGACAAGTCACGTTCGCCATCTATCGGGCGGAGCGACCGCTGTGACGACGGGCCTCCTCGGCAAAACATCCCCGCCGGAGACGGGCCTAGGCCGCATCTGCGCAAATCTGCTTGGCTGGCTCGCGTTGGTGGTTCGACCCCGCCGGTTCTCGGACGCGCGGCTGCTGCCGCCGCGGCTCCGGCTCGCACTCGGCGCGCTCGCAGCCATCGCGTTCGTCGGCCTTGCGATGTCGCTGATCGACGCGCGCGGCTTCACATTTGCCGGCACGCTGCCGCTCTGGGTGGTCGACACCTTCAACGAGATCACGGATTTCGGCAGATCGAATTGGTTCCTCATTCCGGCCGGCGGTCTCATCGTGCTGGCCGCGATTCTTGCGAGGCCTGCAGCGGGCCGGACCGCGAGCCTCGTTCTGACCAGTCTGATCGTTCGCTTCATCTATGTATTCATTGCGATCGCGCTGCCCGGTTTGTTCGTTACCGTCGTGAAGCGATTGATCGGACGGCTGCGCCCCTCGGATCTCGGGCCCTATGTGTATGCCCCGTGGTCATGGAAAGCCGCGTACGCCAGCATGCCGTCGGGTCACGCGACCACCGCGGTTGCGGCCGCGATTGCCATCGGGGCGCTGTGGCCGAAGGCGCGCGTCCCGATGTGGATCTACGCGACGCTCATTGTGGCGAGCCGTGTCGTCATCCAGGCGCACTTCGTCAGTGACGTCCTTGCGGCGGCTTTTGTAGGCGGCTTTGGCGCGATCCTGGTGCGCAACTGGTTCGCGGCGCGCGGCCTCGCGTTCGTTCCGGCGCGCGATGGCGCCGTGCGGGCGATGCCGGGCCCGTCATGGCGACGGGCCAAGATGGTTGCCCGGCGGCTGCTCGGCCAATAAGAACCCGGCCTGACAGTTCATCGGACGCCGAATGCCCGAGACAACGCCAACAGTTGCGCCCGCCGTGTCGGTGGTCGTTCCGGTGCGCAACGAAGCGGACAATGTGCGCCTGCTCGCCGACGAGATCGCGGCGGCGCTCGACGGCCGCTGGAGCTTCGAGATCGTCTACATCAACGATGGCTCGGCGGATGCGACGGAGCAGGTCCTGGCCGCACTGAAATCCGAACGGCCGTATCTGCGGCAAATCAAGCACGCGATATCNTGCGGCCAGTCCGCCGCGGTGCGCAGCGGGGTTTCCTCCGCACGCGCGCCGCTCGTTGCAACGCTCGACGGCGACGGGCAAAATGATCCCGCGTTCATTCCCGCGCTCTTGCACGCCTTCGAGCACGGCGGTGAGCGCATCGGCCTCGCGGCGGGCCAGCGCGTCGGCCGCCATGGCGCCTCCAAAAAATTTCAGTCGCACATCGCAAATAGCGTGCGCAGCGCGATCCTGCGCGACGGCACGCGCGACTCCGGCTGCGGCCTGAAGGTATTTCGTCGCGACGCCTTTCTGGCCCTTCCTTATTTCGACGGGCTGCACCGGTTTCTGCCCGCCTTGTTCCGGCGTGACGGCTACACGATCGCCTATGTCGACGTGATCGACCGGCCCCGCCACGCCGGCAAATCGAATTACGGGCTATGGGACCGGCTCTGGATCGGCATTCTCGATCTCGCCGGCGTCTGGTGGCTCATCCGCCGGCGCAAGCGCGTGCCGCAGGTTTCGGAGGTCTGAATGCTCAGCGCTCTCTCCAACTATCTGCACGAGGTGTTCGTCGTGCAGTTTGACGCCTGGGTCGTCGTCGGCTTTGTCGCGCAGGCGTTGTTCAGCGCGCGCTTTCTGGTGCAGTGGATCGCGTCAGAGCGGGCGGGGCGGAGCATCATCCCGACCGCGTTCTGGTTGTTCTCGATCGGCGGCGGCGTGCTGTTGTTTGCGTATTCGCTTTACCGCAAGGACCCCGTCTTCATCGCGGGCCAAGGCCTCGGGCTTTTCGTCTACTTACGCAATCTCTATTTCGTGCTGCGCGAGAAAAGCCGGGCGACCGCATAGCACTTTCCGGTGAAATGTGTGCGGTTCGCCGCAGAAAATGCGTTCTTAAACGACAGCATGCATCGCGGCGAAGCCGCGCTCCAGATCGGCGGTCAGATCGTCGATATCCTCCAGCCCGATGTGGAAGCGGATCGTTGGTCCGCCCGGCTCCCATTTGGTCGCGGTGCGGAATGCCGCGCAGTCGAACGGGATCGCGAGGCTCTCGAAGCCCCCCCATGACGCCCCGATCCCGAAGAGGGTGAGCGCATTGATGAAGGCATGCGCGGCTTTCTCCGGCATCGGCTTCATGACGATGCTGAAGAGGCCGGATGCGCCGGCAAAGTCGCGCTTCCAGATTGCATGACCCGGATCGCTTTCGATCGCTGGATGAAGTACTCGCGCGACTTCGGGCCGCGCCGCAAACCAGCGCGCAACCGCCAGCGCGGAATCCTGGTGATGCTTGAGCCGCACGTGCATGGTGCGCAGACCGCGCAGGGCGAGGAACACATCTTCCGGTCCTGCGCAGATCGCCATGCTGTCGAATGTCGCGCGCAGTTCGCGCCAGCAGCGCTCATTCGCCGAGACCATGCCGAGTAGAAGGTCCGACGAGCCACTGCAATATTTCGTGCCGGCCTCGATCGCGATATCGGCGCCGCGCGCATGCGGCGGGAAGAACAGGGGCGTCGCCCAGGTGTTGTCCATCAGCACGATCAGGTCGCGCGCATGCGCCACCGATGCGATCGCCGGAATGTCCTGCATCTCGAAGGAGAGCGAGCCGGGCGCCTCGGTGAACACCGCACGCGTATTCGGCTTGAACAGGCTCGCGATGTCTGCGCCGAGCAGCGGATCGTAGTAGGTCGTCTCGACGCCGAATTTCTTCAACACGCTGTCGCAGAAATTCCGCGTCGGCCGGTAGACCGAGTCCGGTACCAGCAGGTGATCGCCGGCCTTCAGGCAGGAGAGCAGCGCAATCGAGATCGCCGCAAGCCCGGAGGGCACCAGCACGGTGCCGGCAGCGCCGGAAAGTTCGGTCCAGGCGACCTCGAGCGAGTTGGTGGTCGGTGTTCCCTTGGTGCCGTAGGTGTACTTGGCGTCGCGC
>C688J18823_10001563_pt1 | contig 14199 bp, 13 predicted proteins | sample HopSoiMetagenom1_FD_18823 | JGI IMG/M metagenome (IMG submission 18823)
GGACAGGTCCTTCCGCTCAAGCGATTCGCCGACGAAGCCCTGGCCCAATGCCCCTCGATTCGTCATTGCGTGGTAGTTGCCCGGGTGGGCTCGGAGTCGGGGGCCTCGATGCAGGAGCGGCGGGACCACTGGTGGCATGCGTTGCTGGAGGCTGCGTCATCGAGCTCAAAGCCCGAGGCCATGGATGCCGAGGACCTGCTCTTCATCCTGTACACGTCGGGAACCACGGGAAAGCCCAAGGGAATCGTTCATACCACTGGCGGTTATCTCACTCAGGTTGCGGCGACGACACGCTACGTCTTCGACCTCAAAGAGGAAGACGTCTTCTGGTGCACCGCCGATATCGGCTGGGTGACAGGGCATTCCTACGTGGTCTACGGGCCTCTGGCGAATGGCGCGACGGTGGTGATGTACGAAGGGGCTCCCGATTGGCCCCAGCGCGATCGCTTCTGGGGCATCGTCGAGACCTACGGCGTCACGGTGCTCTACACCGCACCGACAGCCATCCGCGCCTTCATGAAGTGGGGCACCGATCACCCGGCCAGGCACGACTTATCGACGCTGCGTCTCCTGGGGACGGTGGGTGAGCCAATCAATCCGGAAGCCTGGATGTGGTACTACGAGCACATCGGGGGCAAGCGCTGCCCCATTGTCGATACCTGGTGGCAGACCGAGACCGGCGGCATCATGATCACCCCCCTGCCTGGAGTTACCACCACGAAGCCTGGCTCTGCCACCGTGCCATTCCCCGGCGTATCTGCCGAGCTGGTCGACTCTGCCGGCAAGCGGCTGGAGCAGGGCGGCGGATTCCTGACCCTTACCCAACCGTGGCCCGGCATGCTCCGTACCATTTACGGTGACGACACCCGCTACCGCGAGACCTACTGGAGCCGGTTCCCGGGAAAATATTTTGCGGGAGACGGGGCCAAGCTCGATGAGGATGGCTACTGGTGGATTCTGGGACGGGTTGATGATGTGCTGAACGTCGCGGGGCACCGGATCGGCACCATGGAAGTGGAGAGCGCATTGGTAGATCATCCTGCGGTAGCAGAGGCTGCAGTGGTGGGACGCTCACATGACCTGAAGGGCCAGGCACTGGCTGCGTTCGTCACCCTCAAGGAGGGGAAGGAAGCCTCCGCCAGCCTCAAGGACGATCTCAAAGATCATGTGGTGAAGAAGATCGGCGCCATCGCCCGGCCGGACGACATCCTTTTCTCCGCCGATCTCCCCAAGACCAGAAGCGGCAAGATCATGCGACGACTCCTCAAGGATATCGCGGAGGGGCGCACGTTGGGTGACACCACGACGTTGGCTGATCCCGCCGTGGTCAATCGATTGAAGGAGATGTACGAGGAGAAGGAGAGCTAGGAGCTAGGAGTTAAAACTGAATTTGGGCTCCCAGCTCGACCACCCGATTGGGCGGCAGATTGAAAAATGCCGTGGCCGATTGGGCATTCCGCGCCATTACGATGAACAGCTTCTTACGCCAGTACGACATCCGAGAGTTGCCGGTAGGTAGGAGCGTTTCCCGGCCCAGATAAAAGCTGGTTTCCAGCGGCTTCACGGTCACCCCGCGGCCATTCAGAGCTGCAAGGAGGCCCGGAATATCCGGGGACTCCATGAAGCCGTAGCGGCCGGTCAGCTGGTAGAACCCTTCCCCCCGCTCCTTCAGCTCCACCCGAGCTTCCGGTTGCACCTGGGGGATCTCCTCGCCTTCAATTGACATGATGATGACCCGCTCATGCAGCACCTTGTTGTGCTTGAGGTGGTGCAGGAGGACCACCGGTGCTCCGGCGGGATCGGAGGTCATGAACACCGCCGTGCCCTGCACCCGGGAGGGGCGTCGCCGTTCCATGTCTTCCAAAAAGAGACCCAGTGGCAATGAATTCTCGTGCAGGATGGTCGTGACGGCGTTTCGCCCCCGCTTCCAGGTTGTCATCAGGGTATAGACCACCGCCGCTACCAGGATCGGGAACCACCCTCCGCTGCTGATCTTGACGAGGTTCGCGCCGAGGAACGAGAGATCGACCGCCAGGAAGAGTGCTCCGAGTGCGGCGACCTGCCAGCGCCTCCAGTGCCANCGGTCCCGCGCCACCCGGCAGAAGAGAAAAGTGGTGATCGTCATGGTGCCGGTCACGGCGATACCGTATGCCGAGGCGAGGTCGTCAGCGCTGCCGAAGCCGAGCACCAGGATAACGCACAGAACGGCCAGAGTGCGATTGACCCCCGGCAAGTAGATCTGGCCGATCTCGGTCTGGGAGGTGTGTTGAATGGTGACGCGCGGACTGTAGCCCAGTTGAACGGCCTGCCGGGTGAGGGAAAAGGCTCCGGAGATCAACGCCTGCGACGCTACCACCGCCGCGGCCGTCGCCACCACCACCATGGGATAGAGCGCCCAGCCTGGTACCAGGCTGTAGAAGGGATTGGCGGCGAAGCTCGGGTGACCGATCAACACCGCACCCTGTCCCAGATAGTTCAGCATCAAGGCCGGGAGTACCACCAACAACCAGGCGAGTCTGATGGGGCGTTTCCCGAAGTGCCCCATGTCGGCGTAGAGAGCCTCCGCGCCGGTGACGACGAGTACCACCGCGCCCAGGATGAGGAAGCCTCGAGTCCCGTGCCGGAGCATGAATTCCACGGCGTAGAAGGGATTGAGCGAGCGCACCACCCCTGGGTATTGGAGAATCCCCCGCACCCCGAGGACCGCCAGACAGGCGAACCACAGCAACATGATGCGGCCGAACACCGCCCCAACCTTCGCCGTCCCTCGGCTCTGGAACCAGAACAGCACGATGAGAATGCCTGAAGCGACAAGGGGGACCACGCCCCCGAGCGCCGGCGTCGCCACTCCGATTCCTTCGACCGCGCTGAGCACCGAGATGGCCGGGGTGATGACTCCGTCGCCGTACAGCAGGGCAGCGCCGAACAGGCCCAGTCCAATGAGCAGCCGCCGGTTCGCCTTGTCGCGTCGAGGATGGAGCAAGGCGAGCAGGGCCATGATGCCGCCCTCCCCGCGATTGTCGGCCCGCATGATGAAGATCAGGTATTTGAAGGAGACGACGAAGTTGAGGGACCAGAAGATCAGCGAGAGGATGCCGAGNACGTTCTCTCGCGTCGGGACCACGCCGTATTCCGGGGCAAAGCACTCCTTCAGCGAGTAGAGCGGGCTGGTGCCGATATCGCCATAGACCACACCCAGTGCTCCCAATCCCAGGGCGACCAGGGTGGTATGGCTGTGCGTTGTGGTCGGAGATGGTCGACCGTCAGAGACTGGGGCTGCTGTCGCCATCTCTAGAACTGAATCTGAGCGCCCAGCTCGACTACCCGGTTCGGCGGCAGGCCGAAATACGCCGTCGCCGATTGTGCGTTCCTAGTCATGAGAATGAAGAGTTTCTTTCTCCACCGTCCCATCCTCCTCCCCTCGGGATGCGCTCCATCATTCTTTGCGCGGCGGGAGCTGGACATCGCAATCAACGTCTCCCGGCCGAGATAGAATGTGGTGTTCGCCAGCTTTACCGCTACCGGCTTGCCGTTCTCAGCTGCCCGTGCCAGGGCGCGCAGCACCTCCGGCACATCGGGAGTCTCCATGAAGCCATAGCGGACCATGACCTGATAAAACCCCTCCCCCAGCTCGTCACAGCGCACCCGTTCCCGCTCCGCTACCTGCGGGATCTCCTCCGTGTGTACCGACATCAGCATCACCTTCTCGTGCAGCACCTTGTTGTGTTTGAGATGGTGGAGCAGTACGGGAGGCGCGCCATCCACGCCCGACGTCATGAACACCGCGGCGCCCTGCACCCGATGGGGCTGACGGCGCCGGATGTCTTCCAGAAAGAGCTCGATGGGGAGGGTGTTCTCCCGCACGATATGGGTGAGCCGTACCCGACCCTTCTTCCAGGTCGACATGAGGAGGTAGACCACTGCCGCGACGAGCAGCGGCAACCACCCCCCATTGGGGACCTTCAGCATGTTGGCGGCAACAAAGGCCAGGTCCACCGTTAAGAACAGCCCGGTAATGAGTCCCACCTTCCAACGGCTCCAATGCCACAGACGCCGCATGACGATGGCAAAGAGTATGGAGGTGATCGTCATCGTACCGGACAGCGCAACGCCGTAGGTCAGCGCCAGTGCGCCCGAATCCCGAAATACCACCACCAGTCCAAGACAGGCCACCATCAGCGCCGTGTTTACCGAGGGGATGTAAATCTGGCCAATGGTGCTGCTGGAGGTATGGACGATCTTCATCCGGGGGCTGTATCCCAGCTGGATCGCCTGGCGAGTCAGCGAGAACGCTCCGGATATGAGCGCCTGAGAGGCGACTACCGCTGCGGCCGTGGCCACCCCGACCATGGGGTATAACGCCCAGGACGGGACCAGTGCATAGAACGGGTTCCGGGCCACGCCGGGATTGTTGAGAATCAGCGCCCCCTGCCCGAAGTAGTTGAGCACCAATGCAGGCAGCACGAGGCTGAACCAGGCCAGACGAATCGGCTTCCGGCCGAAGTGCCCCATGTCCGCGTACAGCGCCTCTCCTCCGGTCACTACCAGAATGATCGCTGACAGGATGGTGATGCCGGTCAGGCCCTCACGGACGAAGAAGTCGATACCGTACCTCGGATCCAGGGCTCGGAGAACACCAGGCTCCCGAATGATTCCCATGGCGCCGAACACCGCGATGCAAATGAACCAGAGCCCGGTCACTGGGCCGAAGACCGCACCTATGCCGGCGGTGCCGCGTCGCTGGATCGCGAAGAGAGCAAGGATGATGACGAAAGCGATGGGCACCACCCAGTGCTGTAGCGCCGGCGTGGCAACGCTGAGACCTTCCACGGCGCTGAGCACGGAGATGGCGGGGGTGATGATGCCATCTCCGTAGAGCAGCGCCGACCCGAAGAGGCCGGTCGCAATCAGCAACCGCCCGGCCCGGTTGACCGTTCCGCTGGGCCGAACCAGCGCCAGCAGCGCCAGAATGCCGCCCTCCCCTCGGTTGTCGGCCCGCATGACCATGGACAGATACTTGAAGGTCACCACGAAATTGAGGGACCAGAAGATCAGCGAGAGAATGCCGAGGACATTGGCCGTAGTCACGGGAAAGCTGTGCGGACCGAAAAAGCATTCCTTGAAGGCGTAAAGCGGACTGGTGCCGATGTCCCCATACACCACGCCGAGGGCACCGAAAGCAAGGATGGCCAGCCGTTTCCCGGTCGGCGATTTCGCGCGCTGGGTCACTCAGACGTCCGGTTCTGCGCGAGNCTCTGCCGATCGAGAAGAGCGACAATAAATATGCCGAGGATGATGACAGCGGAGCCGACACACCAGCGGCAAATCGCGTGGATCACGAACAGCTCGAGGTAGGTCAGATACGCGGTAAACACCACGCCAAGGCCGGCGAGAGTTGCCAGCACGGTCGCCGGCTGCCGCCGATCGGCCAGTGCCGGTTGCAGCGCAGCAAGACTGAGCGCCAGAAGCCCGGCGTAGCCAAGGAGTCCGATGAGCGAGACCTCCAGTCCGCCAAAGCGGCTCCAGGAGCTCAACTGCACGGTCTCGCAACCTCCGCTGCCACAGGCGAGAGTGCCGATTNTGCCGATTTTATAGAGATAGAGGTAGGCGGAGACAAAGAGTCCGGCCAAACTCAGGAGTGCCGCGGTCATCCGGTAGATCATCTGCTCAGGGTCACTTCGAAGATCGTGGCGCCAGCGAATCTACCGTTTTGATGATCGCATCCGAATCGAAGCGGCCCTTGTACAGCCGATTGCCGATCAGAAGCGTTGGTGTCGAGTTGACGCCCACCTGCACTCCCTCATTCAAGCTGGCCTGGATCCGGCCGGCGTATTTGCCCGACTTCATGCAGGCATCGTAGCGCCCGAGGTCGAGCCCTGTGGCCTTGGCGTAGTTACGGAAGATCGGACCGGCGTCACGCGACTCCGCCCACTCCGACTGCCCCTCGTAAATGCGCTGATGCTGGTCCCAGTATTTCCCCTGCTCATCGGCGCAGGCTGCCGAGTGCGCCGCCAGGCGGGCAAACGGGTGCTGCTGGAGTGGGAAGTCGCGGTAGCGCCACCGGAGCCTGCCGGTCTGGATCAACCGTTCATCGATGGTGGGCATCTGCAGCGTGGCGAAGGTCTGGCAGAAAGGGCACTGAAAGTCGGCGTATTCGGTGATCTCGACCGGTGCATTGGGAGAGCCCTTCAGGTATCCCCGAAAGCCGGTTGTGTCCGACGCCTGGACCGTGACATTCGCGGGGATACTGACCGTCTGAGGCTTGAACATCGAGTAGGCCAGAGCGCCGAGCCCAAGCAGGGCGAGAACGGCGAAAACCGTGTAGAAGCGTTTTACTCCGGCCTGGGTCGTCGCCATGGCTCGTCGTCCTCGGGGTCGTCGGGTAGGAACGCATCCTGCCGCTGGGCCTCTTCCACGATCCGCCGGCTGTCGGCTACCTCAGGCGTGTCGTACGTGCTGCGGACCTCGTAATGGAACAGCTCGCTGCGCGCATCTCCCATCAGCCGCAGGAGTTCGGGGCCGGCTCGGAGCAGGTTGCCAGCCTGGTCGAGCTCCTGGATCCGTGCTGCTAGGGATCGCAGGAGCTCAGCCAGCCGATCGGCCCGGTCCTTGTCATACACCTCGTCATGCTCTGCCATAGCTACCTCGAGAGCCCGCCGCCCTCGGTCGAGTTCACACGTTTTGGGCAGCGAAAGATAACGCTACGGGTGGAGATTGGGCCTTATCTGATTCTTTTGCACCAATTAGTGCGATCGGCTATCTTTGGCATCAGGTTTATGTATGTAATCTGCTTCTATAAGGACGGTGCATGACTAAGAAGAACAACCGTAATGCTCCCGAAGGGGCCTCCTTTGCCCAGGCTCGAGACGAATTGTTCAGTCATATCCTCCGGTGCGGAGTGATCGATGCCCTGCCGGAGCATCAAAAGGACTGGTTCGACGATACCATGGGCTACATTGCCGATCGATACGAGGACTTGAGCGACGAGGAATTAGCCCGCCTCAGGATCCTGGGCGAGCGGTACTGCCAGCCGGTGCGGCGGGTTGAGGCGGCGGTTTCGGGATTCTGAGCTGCTGAAAAGCCAATGAAGCGCGCCCCGAGAAGTCCTCTCGGGGCGTTCTTATTGGGTCCCGGGTTTGCCTGTAAATTTCCAGCGATAGCCCAGGCCCACTCGGAACCCACCTCCAACACCCATCTCCAGCGCCCATCCCTCTTTGCCCCCCGGCCGCTGCTCCAGGCCTACGGCAGCAACAAGATACCCCCGGGTGGCCGGTCCGCCGGTCCCCGCAACGCCCCCAGCCAGATAAAACCCNGGCCGGGACGCTTCGTCCGGGCTGAGCAGAAAATGCCCCAACGCCTCGACCCGCCAGACGAAGCTCCCGTCTGACACCCCGACCCCGCCTGTCCCCGAAATCCGGGTGCGACTGGAGGGGCGCCATGCCGCATAGCCACCGGCCACAAACACCGCAGGATCGGAGAATGCAGCGATCCCCTGCACCCCCAGTTCATGCTTTACCTGGGCCCCGGCGGGCTCGGTTCCCAGGAGTGCAGCGACGCCAAGTAGCAGCTCACCCCAGCGATAGTGCATAGGTAAGAGCGATGTCGGGCGCCAGTGAGTGTACCACTGAGCAGTATTTCTCGAGGGAGAGATCGATGGCCCGGCGCGCCTTGGCCTCGTCCAGACCGGTGCCGCGCATCCGGTAGTTCAGGTGAATGGATTGGTATCGGCGCGGCTCCCCTTCCCGCCGGACACCGGCTGCCTCGATGCGGAGCTCCTGGAGAGTGATCCGCATCTTCTGCAGGATGACGACCACATCAGAGCCGCTGCATGCGGCGGCGGCCAGAAGGAGTGTCAGCATCGGGCCGGGACCAGCGGTGTTGTCGCCATCGATGACGATAGAGGGGCCGCTCGGCTCGCCTCCGCTGAAACGCAGGCCCTCTTGCCAGGTCAGGACGATTTGCCTGGTCTCGGCCGTCACTACGTCCCCAGCCGCTTCTGCGCCCGTGGCGCCGCCCGGTAATAGTCCCAGATGGCAATAATGGCGATCAGTGCCGTGGCCCAGGCGATCGGGCGCAGATAGGGCGAGTCCAGGAGGAAGGCGACCAGCGTCAGGATTTGCGCGACCGTTACCGCTTTGCCGCTGGAGCGCGCCGGGATGGCGCGTGGCTGATGGGAGACCACCGTGATGGCGAATGCGACCGTGGCGACAATGTCTCGCAGCAGGACACCAATGATCTCGTACACTTCCAACCGTCGCGAAAACGCCACCACGCCCACTGCAGCGGCCATGAACATCTTATCCGCGATCGGATCGAGAACCGCTCCAAAAGTCGAGCTGCCGAACCGGCGGGCAATTGGCCCGTCGAGAAGATCGGTAAACGCTGCCGCTCCTACGATGACCAGCCGCCAGCGATTGTCGTCCACCAGCAGAAATGCCACTGCCAGAGGAATGCGGAGGAGACTGATCAGGTCGGCGGCTGTCCACCAGAGGCGGCCTTGCTCACCCCTTCGTGCCGGACTAGCTTCGGTCACGCGTCTCCCTCGGCAATCGTGAGCGTACAAGATACCCTGGTCCGCCCCCCGGCTCCGCCCTTCCCGGTGACCCCCTCCATCTCATGACCCTCGACACGGCGGTGATTCCGTGCGGTGGGCTGGGTACGCGGTTGCATCCAATCACGCGATGGCTGCCGAAGGAGGTGCTTCCCATCGGACTCAAGCCCGTACTCTACTGGACGCTGGACGAGGCGGCCGCCGCGGGACTGCTGCGAGCGATCATTATCACCAACCCGCATAAACCGATGCTGGAGGCGGTCGCCCGAAACTATCCCGGGCCGCTGGAGCTCGAGTTCGTGCCCCAGGATCATCCTCGCGGGCTAGGGGACGCCTTTCTGCGCGCCCGCGATCACCTCGCCGGCTCTCCCTTTCTGGCGTTGCTGCCCGACAATCTTTTTCATGGCTCCAATCCCTCGGAGGCAGTGCTAGCCACTCACCGTTCCACCGGCCTCGCAACCGTGTTGCTCACCGCCATTGAAAAGAAGGAGGCCGGCAGCAAGGGTGCGACCGGCCGAGCTTCGGTTCGCGAGGATGCGTCGGGATCACTCCGGGTGACTGCCGTTGCGGATAAGGGATCAGGCCGGTTCGACACAGCCGGCCAGGAGACGGCAGTGACGCCGATCGGCCGGATGGCCTTCGGTGGAGACATCCTGAAAGAGTTCGCCGATCTGGAGCGGGAGCTCCAGCCAGGGAAGGAGCTGGACGACGTTCCGGTGCTCCAGCGCCTGGCCAGTCGGGGCACGCTCGCGGGGGTCATGAATCCCGCACGATTCTACGATGTCGGAGTGCCTGAAGGGTATCGAGAGGCCGTCGCACAGTCTCCCGCTCGGGCATGAGCGACGCGCCGGTGAACGCCACCTTCAACCACTATCTGCTCGAGTTCATCGATCTCAATCCAGAGCGGCTCCGGGATACGGACGGGCTCTCTGCTCTGGTGGTTGCCGCTGCCGGCGCGGTGGGCATGCCTGGCCTGGGGCCGCCGGTAGCACGGGAGGGAGCTGGAGACATTGCGGTGGCCCTGCTCTGCCTGGAAGGTCATATCGTGCTGCACTGCGCGCCGGACGAAGGCGTCTGCCTGGTCGACATCGTAGCTCGAGCCCCTGCTGATGTCGGCAAGGGCATCGATGTGATTAGCCGGCGGCTGGGGTCCTGAGCCCGGTTCCCCGCACCACACCCTCGGCACGGCGGGAGGGATTCAAGTTCTCCCGGGCAACTCGCTGGACCTCCTCGGCGGAAACGGCCCGATAGGCAGCACCGGGATTCTCCAGATCAGACAACCCGTTCCCGATAAGCCACGCTTCCAAAATCTCGCCGGCCAGAGCTCCCGCGCTTTGTCGAGCGACCTCCGCCTGCCCCGCCAGATAGTGCACCGCCTGATTTAACTCCTCTGCGGTGACCGGCGCCTGGGTGAAGAGCTCCAGCTCCTGCAACATCGCGACTCGAGCCTCCTCCTCTCGCTCCGGCGAGGTCGCGATGTAGGTCGCGAGGGCTCCTGCCCGGCCGCGCTGCCAGCTCGACGCCAGCACGGTGTAGGCCAATGAACGTCGGTCTCGAAGGGCCTCGAACATCCTGCCCCCCACCCGCTGGCAACGGCGGCCCATACCTCAGCGGCAAAGCGGTCCGGACTTCTCCTGGCCGGTCCGGGAAAAATCATGGCCAGGGCAGATTGAGCCTTCTCCCGCTGCACGACCCGGCTGGAGCGGTTCTCGTTGAGTGTGCTAGCTGCCGAGCCGGTCACCTTTCTTGCGGCGGCGGCCGGATAGTCCCGGAACACGCCCGCTAGTATCGCGCTTGCCGCTGATGCCTCGACATCGCCGACCGCAACTACGACGGGACGACTCAGTCCCAGCGCGCCGGCATGCCAGGCTCTCACGTCGTCCGCCCGAATGGAGCGCAGCGTTTCGGGAAGCCCTCCCACCGGAAGCCCGTAGCCCTGCTCCCCGAAGGCTTCAGCGAAGGCGAGCTGAAAGGGATAGCGGAACATGTCGTCCGCGACCTGTTCCGCCTCGGTGACCATCAGCGCTTGTTCAGTCTCCAGATCCTGGTCACCTAGCCTCGGCGTGCGAGTGACCATGTCCAGGAGTACCGCTGCGTCAGCCAGATTCTGGGACAGCACGGTAGTGGTGAAGCCGAGCCAGTCCGCAGCAATGGTCGGCCCCAGACTTCCTCCGAGTTGCTCAAAAGCAAACGCCAGCATTCCGGCGTCCATGTCGCCGGCTCCACGGACCGACCCGCGCACGAGTAGGGAGCCGAGTCCGGCTTGTCCCGGTGGATCGAATTCCAGTCGGGGGTAGTAGAGACCCAGCGTAACCAAAGGGACTCCGGGCTTGCGCCGCACCAGGAGATCGATACCGCTCAGGGCGGTGTGCTCGACCTCGGCCTCCCGCATACCCGGCATCCGGGTAAAAACGGGCGGGACTCGTCTGCGCTGGACCGGGAGTGCTGGGGCTTGGTGGAGCGATGTCACGGCAAAGCTCTGGGCGAGCAACTGGGGCGTGAGATCGTGTCCCACGTTGGTCGGTAGGTAGGCCACGCCTGAGATGCTGTCGGGCTGGAGGTACCTACGGGCGGCCTCACGTATTCCGTCAGCATCGACTTCCTGAAGCTCGGCATACTCACGATCGAGGAAAGACACGTGATCCAGCGCTTCGGCCGCCGCGAGAGCGCTCGCCTTCCCTTCCATCGACTCCAGTCGACGGGCCCAACGGGCTTCCAGGAGGGTTCTCGCCCGGTGGAGATCCTCCGCAGTTGGGCCGAGCAGAGTCAGTCGGGACACGCACTCCGCCACCTGCTCGACGGCCCGCCCGATCATATCGGGTTCCAGCTCCGCCCCGATACTGAAGACCCCCAGTTCGGTGGGGGTGTAATTATGGGCCGAGATAGCGGTGACCAGTCCAGGCTCGCGGAGCGCTCGATATAACCAGCTGCCCCGCCCGGCTCCCAGGACTGCGGCGGCCATGTCGAGGGCCGGAGCAGCCTCGTGGAGGGCGGGGACGGTGCGCCAGCCCAACACCAGCTCGGCCTGGGTGACGTCACCGCGGAGGGTTCGGCCCCGTACCTCAGTTCGCTCGGGCTCCTGGAGAGAGGGATCGACTGCGCCGGGCGCCCGGGGCCAGTCGCCATAGCATCTAGTGGCAAGCTCCAGTGCAGCGGCGGGATCGATGTCGCCAGCAATCGCCACCACGGTGCGCTCGGGCACGTACCGGGACCGGTAGTAGCCCACGACGTCGTCGCGGGTGAGCCGAGCCAGCTCGGCCTCGTGGCCAATTCGCCAGCGGCGAATGCGGTGACGATCGAACATGACCTCGTGCAACGTCTCGTGGGCCACTGCTCCCGGCGTGTCGCGCTTCCGCTTGGCCTCCTGGATGATGACCTGGAGCTCCCGCGCCAGCTCACCGGCATCGATGACCGAGTTCCGCAGGGCATCGGACTGGATATCGAGCGCCTGGCCGAGGTTGGCCGCAGGAAGAACGGTGAAGTAGCTGGTGTGATCGTAGCCGGTCCCAGCATTCAGGTAGCCACCTGCAGCCTTCGTTTCCCGAGCGATCGCACCGACACCCCGTCGTTTGGTTCCCTTGAAGAACATGTGCTCCAGCACGTGGGAGATGCCGGCCCATCGGTCGGGCTCATCGAAGAAGCCGGCCTTGACGTGGGTGACCAGCGCGACAACCGGCGCCGAATGATCGGGCTGGATCAGGAGGGTCAAGCCGTTAGGGAGCACCTCCCGGACGACGTCTCGGGTCCAAATCGGTGAGAGGTGAGAGGTGAGAGGTGAGCGGGATTGGGAAACAGTCATTGGAGGCCTGTTGAGTACTCAGAAAGAAGCGAGGAGCCCCAAACTTAACCGGAGCCCCCCGCTTACCGCTCACCGCTCACCGCTTATCTATTGCACGATTCGCAGCACCCCTGCCTCCGCGCTGCCACGGATGAAGGCTTCGGGATCGGTCGTGGGAATCACCACACCGGTTTCCGCCTGTCCCCTCCGGGCAAGGCTGGCCATGAAATCGGTCATCGAGCCCTGGGCCCATTCCCGGTCGGCCGCCTTCATCTGCTGGAGAATTTCCTCCCAGGTACCGCGGATCGAATTGCCGGCCAGCGTCATCACCATGTGTGACTCGCCTTGACCCGGCTTCTTCTGCATGGCGTGAAGCTCGCTTAGCAACGTCCCGAACAGCTCCAGCTGATGCGGGTCTCGAACGCCGCCATCGGCCGACTGGGCTTCGACCTCCGCCAGCAGCATATCGATGGCATCGGGCTCTCCCGCCACCTCGCTGAGCCGGACCAACCACGGCGCCAGCTCCGGATCTTCGTCCGGAAGGCGATAGATGGACTTCTTGAGCTCGATGTGCCGCCAGATGCCCAATTCGTCGTAGTGCTCCTCCGGCTGGGTGCGTTCCAGCTGATGGAGGGCGGCTTCGCTTTCCCCACGGTCGTACAGCAAATTGGCCAGGTAGATCCGGGCCTCGCTGTAGCCGGCATCGATTTCCAAGGCTCGCCGAAGCCAATACAGCGAGCCGGCATCGTTGCCGAGCCGGTGCGCGGCATACCCGAGACAGGCTGCGGCGTCGGGCGATTCAGGATGGGCCGCGGCCGCCAGATCGAAGAATCGATGGGCCGGCGCCACCAGACCTTCCCGGAAAAGCGCTCGGCCGATCTGGAGCATGAGCTCGTGATCGTCCTGGAAGCCGAGCTGGAGGATTCGCTCCACGGCTCGCATGGCACCGGCTCGGTCGCCGAGCTTGAGCAGGGTCTCGCCCAACCCCGCGAGTCCATCCTCGTGATCGGGGTCGAGTGCCAGCGCCTGCTCGAAGCTACGCCGGGACCAGGCGTACTCCTCCCGGGCCAGATGGGCGTAGGCTCTGCCGATGTGCAATTCGACTGCGTGGGGGTAAAGGCCTATGCCTTCGTTCAGGACACTCAGGGCGTCATCGTAGCGGCCTTCGTTGTAGAGGTGATGGGCTTGTTCGTCGAAGTCGTCGGAGCTGAGGAATGCATCCGACATCGGAGGGACCTCCCTCGGCAGGTTACCGACAAGCTAAGAAATTGCGGAGAACAGAGCAAGATGAAATCCGTATGGCTGAAGCTTAGTCGAACCGGCGGTAAGAGCGGTGAGCACAGTCACTGCAATTCACTGCAGGCTGGTGGCTTAATGTTACCTTCCGGCTTCGCGTTGGCGAACGGCAATCAGCTAAGGCCGGGTGACTGATTCGGAGCCGAGTGGTGATCATGCGCAGTGTCCTGGGCTGGGTGGTCTTCGTCGCTATACCGGCAGCTCCGCTGGGCGCCCAAGCGCCGGTCGCACCAACGGGACCCCTGACGCTGGTAGAGGCGATCACCTTGGGGCGGCAGCATGGAGTAGACGCTGCCATTGCCCGGCTGAATGTCCGGGCGGCAGAGGCCCGTACCGGAGAGCGCCGGGCGGAGTTGCTGCCCAACATCAACGGCAATGCATCGGTCACCCGGCAGACGCTGAACCTGGATGAGTTTGGCATCCCGGGCGCCGGTGGGGTGACTCCGCCGTTCAGCATCTACTCCCTCCAACTTCGAGGCACGCAGACCCTCCTGGACCTGAGCGCGATCGCGCGGCTCCGGGCCGGCAGGGATACCGCTGTGGCGGCCGGACTCGATGCCCAGGCCGCCGGTGA
>C688J18823_10001564_pt1 | contig 14195 bp, 10 predicted proteins | sample HopSoiMetagenom1_FD_18823 | JGI IMG/M metagenome (IMG submission 18823)
CTCTTTCAAGACCTTGGCGTATTCCTGGTTCATGCCCTCCAGCATCGAAAGATCGGCGCCGGCGCAGAACGCATCCTTGGCGGAGGTGATGACGACGCCTTTCACCGCGGCATCCTCAGTCGTCTGCTTCAGGATCGCCTCGAGTTCGCTGGTCGAGGTCTCGTCGAGCACGTTCATCGAACGTCCGGGGATGTCCCAGGTGGCGAGCGCAATGCCGTCGGCGTCGGTCTCTAGCTTGAAATTCTTGAAGGCCATGTTGGTTGCTCCCTCGATGCCGGCAGCCGATGTCAGGCGCGGCGGTTAATTAAATTGTGATCCCGTAGGGTGGGCAAAGCGCAGCGTGCCCACCATTCCCAGCCGAGTTCGCGATGGTGGGCACGCTTCGCTTTGCCCACCCTACGAAATGCGTCGCGTTACACCCGCTCAATAATCGTAGCCGTCCCCATGCCGCCGCCGATGCACAGCGTTACCAGCGCGGTCGACTTGTTCGTCCGCTCCAGTTCATCGAGGACGGTGCCGAGGATCATGGCCCCGGTCGCGCCGAGCGGATGGCCGAGCGCGATCGCGCCGCCATTGACGTTGATCTTGGAAGGATCGATGTCGAAGGCCTGCATGTAGCGCAGCACGACGGAAGCAAACGCCTCGTTCAGTTCGAACAGGTCGATATCCGACTTCTTCATGCCGGAACGCTCGAACAGCTTTTCGGTGACGTCGACCGGACCGGTCAGCATCATCGCGGGCTCGGAGCCGATATTGGCAAAGGCGCGGATTCTTGCACGCGGCTTCAGGCCATGCTTGACGCCAGCCTCCTTGCTGCCGAGCAGCACCGCGCCCGCGCCGTCGACGATCCCGGAGGAATTGCCGGCGTGGTGCACATAGTTGATCTTCTCGACCTCGGGATGCGACTGGATCGCCACCGCGTCGAAGCCGCCCATCTGACCCATGACGACGAAGGACGGCTGCAGCTGGCCGAGCGACTGCATCGTCGTGGTCGGACGCATGTGCTCGTCCTTGGCCAGGATGGTCAGGCCGTTGATGTCCTTGACCGGCACCACCGACTTGTTGAAGCGGCCCTCGTCCCAGGCCTTGGCGGCGCGCTGCTGGCTCTGCACCGCGTAGGCATCGACGTCATCGCGCGAAAAACCGTATTTGGTGGCGATCAGGTCGGCCGAGACGCCCTGCGGCATGAAATAGGAAGGCACCGCCATCGAGGGATCCATCGGCCAGGCGCCGCCGGACGCGCCGATGCCGACGCGGCTCATGGACTCGGCGCCGCCGCCGATCACGAGTTCATGCTGGCCGGCCATGATCTGGGCGGCGGCAAAGTTCACGGCATCGAGGCCGGAGGCGCAGAAGCGGCTGATCTGCACGCCGGGCACGGATTCGCCGAGACCCGCCTTCAGCGCCGCGAAGCGCGCGATGTCAGAACCAGCCTCGCCGACCGGATCGACCACGCCGAGGATGACGTCATCGACGACGTCTTCGCCGAGATTGTTACGCTCCTTCAGCGCCTGCAGCGGCACGGTGGCGAGCGCCAGCGCGGTGACCTCGTGGAGCGCGCCATCGGCCTTGCCGCGGCCGCGCGGGGTGCGAACGTGATCGTAGATATATGCCTCAGGCATGACGCCCTCCTGGTATGAGGATCATAATATTATAGGCGAAAGGACAGCGAGGGGGCGGAAAATCTCAGAATGCTTCCGCCGCCAATTCCATGGTGGTCGCGCAGCCGGTCTGGATCCGCGCAAGATGAACGTGGGTCTCCGGCAGCATCCGCTCCATGAAGAAGCGGCCGGTCACCAGCTTGGTGCTCAGATAGGGCGTGGCGCCACTGCTCGCAATCTTGTCCTGCGCCACCTTCGCCATCCGCGCCCACATGTAGCCGAAGGTGACGAGGCCGAACAATTGCATGTAGTCGGTGGCGGCGGCGCCGGCATTGTCGGGTTTTGTCAGCGCGTTCTGCATCAGCCAGCCGGTGGCCTGCTGCAGGTGGCCGAGGGCTGCCGAGAGCGGGGTGACGAACGGCTTCATCGCCTCATCGCCGCCATGCTCCTTGGCGAACGCGCCGACTTCGGCAAAGAACGCCATCACGGCGCGGCCGCCTTCGCGCGGCAGCTTGCGGCCGACCAGGTCGAGCGCCTGAATGCCGTTGGCGCCTTCATAGAGCATGGCGATGCGCGAATCGCGCACGAACTGCTCCATGCCGTGCTCGGCGATATAGCCATGGCCGCCATACATCTGCTGCGCCAGCACCGCGTTGGAGAAGCCGACGTCGGTCATCACGCCTTTCATGACCGGCGTCATCAGGCCCATATGGTCGTCGGCCTCCTGACGGTCCTTCGGATCGGACGAGCGATGCGCAACGTCGCTCTTCAGCGCGGTCCACACCACCATGGCGCGGGCGGCCTCGTTAAAGGCGCGGATGGTGAGCAGGACGCGGCGCACATCGGGATGCACGATGATCGGGTCGGCCGGCTTGTTGGGCTCCTTCGCGCCGGTCAGCGAGCGGCCCTGCAGACGCTCGCGCGCATACTGCACGGCGTTCTGATAGGCGACTTCGGACTGTGCGAGGCCCTGCACGGCGACGCCGAGGCGGGCCTCGTTCATCATCACGAACATGCCCTGCATGCCCTTGTTCTCTTCGCCGATCAGCCAGCCGGTGGCGCTGTCGTAGTTCATCACGCAGGTGGAATTGCCGTGGATGCCCATCTTGTGCTCGATCGAGCCGCAGGACACGCCGTTGCGCGCGCCCAGCGAGCCGTCGGCATTGACCAGCACCTTCGGCACCACGAACAGCGACACGCCCTTGATACCGGCAGGCGCCCCTTCGATGCGCGCCAGCACGAGGTGGATGATATTCTCGACCATGTCGTGCTCGCCGGCCGAGATGAAGATCTTGGTACCGGAAATCTTGTAGCTGCCGTCGGCCTGCTTGACCGCCTTGGTGCGCAACAGGCCAAGATCCGTGCCGCATTGCGGCTCGGTGAGGTTCATGGTGCCGGTCCATTCGCCCGCCACCATCTTCGGCACGAACATATTCTTCTGCTCGGGCTTGCCGTGCACCATCAGCGCCGCGGTGGCGCCCATGGTGAGGCCGCCATACATCGAGAACGCCATGTTGGCCGCGCTCTGGAATTCGGTGACGACCTGGCTCAGCGTCACCGGCAGCCCCTGCCCGCCATATTCCGCCGGCGCTGACAGTCCGAGCCAGCCGCCCTCAGCGACCTGCTTGAAGGCTTCCTTGAAGCCCTTCGGCGTGGTCACGGAGCCGTCGTCATTCCGCTTGCAGCCTTCCAGATCGCCTGTGCGATTGAGCGGCTGCAGCACCTCTTCGGAGAGTTTTGCCGCCTCGCCCAAAATTGCTTCGCGCACATCGGCGGAGGCGTCGGTGAAACCGGGCAGATTGTCGTAGCGATCGATCTGGAACACGTCGTTGAGCAGGAAGGTGACGTCTTCCACGGGGGCTTTGTAGATCGGCATGCTGTTCTCCCGGCAGGGGCAAAGAGTGGCGAAGGCGCTGAAATGAATTCGTCGTGGCGATCCGGAAGCAGATCTTATCCGGTTCCGGAGATTCGAGGGAGTGAGCGGGCCGGCAAATATCCCGTTAGCCATTGCAACATAAACGGCGACGGGCGTGATCGCACAGGCCCGGCTCACTGCCTGGCGAGTTGCTCTCCCATCAAGCGGTGCAGCAGATTGATTCCCTTGAGCGGACGCACCATCACCTTGAAATGCGTGATCTTACCGTCATCGCTGAAGGTGATGATGTCGACGCCGTTGATCTTGATGCCCTCGATCTCGTTTTCGAATTCAAGGACCGCGCCGCGCTCGCTGCGCCATTCGCCGGTGTATTTGAAGCCGGGGCCGCCAAGGACCTTCTCGGCGCTCGCCAGATATTTGAAGGTGATGTCGCGCCCGCGCTGCGGCGTGTGGACGACGGGGCTTTCGAACACCGCATCCGGATGCAGCAGGTCCCACAACGCCGCCGTGTCATGGGACTTCATGTAGCCGTACCACTTGTCGAGGCCGCTCATGGTCATCATGTCTCCTCTGGCGGGCAGTTTTGACGGGCGTGACGGGCTGGCGCCGGGGAACGGACTTCTCCGGAACTTATGCGCATTGACGCATATGCAACTTTATGCATAATGTCAATCACAGTTAATCCGGAGGCCAGCGTCTTGGCGCTTGGTGACGCGATCCTTGCCTGCCTGACCGAACGTCCGATGACGGGCTACGAGCTCGCCAAGACGTTCGACAACTCCATTGGATTCTTCTGGAAGGCCGACCACCAGCAAATTTATCGGGAACTGACAAAACTTCGCGACCGCGGCCATATCCAGGGCCGCGAGGTGGTGCAGTCCGGCAAGCCCAACAAGCTGGTCTATACGCTCACGCCGGAAGGGCGGGCCGCCCTTCGGCATTGGGCCGCACGGCCGAGCATGCCGGCCTCGATCAAGGACGACCTCCTGGTGCGGCTCTATGCGCTCGACAGCGTCGACGTCGAACCGCTGCGCACCGACCTGATGGCCCGGCTGGAGCATCACCGCGACCGGTTTTCCCGCTACGAGCGCCTGCTCAACAAACGTTTTCCGGACGGCACGGCGCCGCCGGCCGATGTCGGCAAGCTGCTCGGACTTCGCATCGGCCTCGCCCATGAGCGCGCCGTGGCGGAATGGTGCGAAGAGGCGATCGAGGCGTTGTCGGCGCTTACTGTCGGCGTGGAGCGGACCAACGTCGTGCCGATCGAAGGCGGCCAGCGCGAAAACAACGGCTAGTACATCACGGCGAGCCGGGGCCCATTCCTACTTTGCATGGGGTTGTTTTCGATATTTTGCGTCCAGGCCTCTCGGCGGTTTTGGCGCCCCGGTAACTTTTGGGGACGCTCGTCCCATTCCTTAACCCGTTCTTTACCGTAACGCGAAAAAGTCAGTTCCGAGGCAGGCGACCTGCGCGAAAATACGATTGTCTCTTGGGTGGGACGCGCGGGGAGGCTGATGGCGCAGGTGGGGCGCCGAAGCGGAACCGGACGAAAGCATGAATTCGCGCGTATCGTGGAGTGTTGACGGCATTGATCCCTCCGTCCGCGAAAGGGCCGAGGCGGCAGCGCGCCGTGCCGGCATGTCGCTGAGCGACTGGATCAATTCAACCGTCGGCGAGTCGGCCCCGCCCAGTTTCAGCGCGCCTTCCGAGCCGCGGCCGGCGATGCCGCGGCAAATGCCCGACGTGGCGGACATTCACCAGCGGCTGGATTCAATCACCCGGCAGATCGAGCAGATTTCGCGGCCCGCCACGCCGCGCGGCGACACTTCGCGCGGTGAAACCGCCCGTAGCGAGCCGACGGTGGCCCGACAGCTCAACGAGGCCATTTCGCGCCTCGACGCGCGGCTGTCGCAGATTTCCAATCCCGCGCCGACCCGGCAGGCCCAGATGCAGGAAAAGCAGCGTCAGTCCGACCTAGTCGAGCGTGCCGCAGCGCAAGTCTATCGCCCCTCGCCGCCGCTCAGTCCGGCCTCGATGGATTTTGCGATCGCCGAAATCACCGCGCGCCAGAACGAACTCGACGGTCCGCCGCCACGGCAGACGCCGCAGCGTCATGCCCCGCCGGCGGCCTCTCACGCCCAGCCCAATTTTTCGCAAGCCCCGACGCAGGCGGCGCCGGCCGGTCCGGATTTTTCTTCGCTCGAACGGCACCTGCTCAAGATTACCAGCCAGATCGAGGCGCTGCAGCGTCCCGATCATATCGAGGAATCGATTGCGGCGTTCCGCGGCGAACTCGCCGAAATCCGTCAGGCCATCACCGAAGCGGTGCCGCGCCGGGAGATCGAATCGCTCGAGAACGAAATCCGTTCGCTGTCCCGCCGCATCGACGAAAACAGACAGCACGGCAGCGACGGCCAAACCCTGGCCGGCATCGAGAGCGCGCTCGGCGAAATCCGCGAGGTACTGCGCTCGCTGACACCGGCCGAGCAGCTCACCGGCTACGACGAGGCGATCCGCAATCTCGGCGCCAAGCTCGATCTGATCCTGCGCTCGAACGACGATCCGTCGACCGTGCAGCAGCTCGAAAGCGCGATCGCGGCGCTGCGCGGCATCGTCTCCAACGTCGCCTCCAACGACGCGCTGGCCCGGCTCGCCGAAGACGTGCACACGCTGTCGGCCAAGGTCGATCAGCTTCCCCGCTTTGACGGCAACAGCGATGCTTTCGGCATGCTCGAGCAGCGCCTGGCCGCGCTGACCTCGACGCTGGAAACAAGGCAGCCGCCGGCTGCCAACGAGCATTCGGAATTCCTCGAAAACGCGGTGCGCTCGCTGTCGGAACGGCTCGACCGCCTCCCGGTCGGCAACGACAACGCGTCGGCGTTTGCCCATCTCGAACAGCGCGTGACCTATCTGCTGGAGCGCCTGGAAGCCTCCGGCGATCGTTCCGCCACGCCCGCCATCGACCTCGGACGGGTCGAGGAAGGCCTGCACGATATTCTGCGTTCGCTCGAACGCCAGCACGCCAGCCTGGTCGCGCTCGCCGATGCAAACCGCAGTTCCGGCGACGCGGCCCAGCCAGTGGACACCGGCATCGTCGATCTGGTCAAGCGCGAGCTGTCCGACATCCGCTTCAGCCAGTCGGAAACCGACCGCCGCACGCAGGACTCGCTCGAGACCGTTAACAGCACGCTCGGCCACGTGGTCGATCGCCTGTCAACGATCGAAGGCGATCTGCGCACGGTTCGCACCGCGCCGCCAGCGGCACTCCAACATTCTCCGCCGCCGATTGAAGTGCTCGAAGAAGCGCCCCGCGTGATGACGCCGCTGCAGACCTGGCCGCAGCAATCGAAGCCGGAGCTGCCGAACCCCGCCGCGCTGCAAGCGAGCCCGCAAGAACATTTTGCCGCCGCGCCGCGCGAATTCCACGCCGCACAGCCGGCTGCGCCGGCCGCCCCCCCGCTGCCGCCGCGCGCGATCAGCGAAATTCTGGAACCGCATGCCGCCGCGCCGCGCACCGCGATCGCGCCGGAATTGCCGCCGGATCACCCGCTCGAGCCGGGCACGCGGCCGCCCGGACGCATGTCTTCGCCGTCGGAACGGATCGCGGCTTCCGAAAACGCCATCAGCGAGATCGCTTCCGGGCCAAAGGAGCCGGTCAGTTCGTCGAGCTTCATTGCCGCCGCGCGCCGCGCCGCGCAGGCAGCGGCCGCCGCGCCGCCCCCTGAGAAGGCGGGACGCGCCAAGGCCGCGCCGAAGGACAAGAGCGCTGACAAGGCCAAGGGAGGCGACAAGGCGGACGACAAGATCCCCTCGACCATGTCCTCCAAGATCCGCTCGCTGCTGGTCGGCGCAAGCGTGGTCGTGATCGTGCTCGGCACGTTCAAGATGGCGATGACGCTGCTCGACACCGGCAGCGTGCTGCAACTGCCGATGATGGAACAGCCCAGCGAGCCGGCCGCACCAATGCGGGCCCCCGCGCCGGCAGAGAGCAGCACCATGCCAGCAATGCCCGCAGCGCCTGCGCCAGCACCCTTGATGATCTCGCCAACGCCGGTCGAGAAGCAGTCGAACAATTCTTCCGCACCTAACACGCTGGATAGCGCGCGGATCGCGGTCCCCCCGCCGGCCGCCCCGGCGCCGGCTGCAGCCAGCGACGTCACTGGTGCGATCACGACGATGCCGGCCACCGGCGGCAAGCTTGCCATGATTGCGGTGCCGCCGACCGAGCGGCTGCCTGACGGCATCGGCGGCCCGGTATTGCGCGCCGCCGCGCTGAAGGGCGACCCGGCCGCGGCTTACGAGATCGGCGTGCGTTTTGCCGAAGGCAAGGGCGTGGCGGCGGATCTCGACCAGGCCGCCAAATGGTACGACCGCGCAGCGCAGGCCGGCGTGGTGCCGGCGCTGTTCCGGCTCGGGACCTTCTACGAGAAGGGCCTGAGCGTGAAGAAGGACGTCGAAATCGCACGGCGCTATTATGCGCAGGCGGCCGAACGCGGCAGCGCCAAGGCGATGCATAATCTGGCCGTGCTCGACGCCGATGGCGGCGGCAAGGGCGCCAATTACAAGAGCGCATCGATCTGGTTCCGCAAGGCCGCCGATCGCGGCGTCGCCGACAGCCAGTTCAACCTCGGCATCCTCTATGCCCGCGGCATCGGTGTCGAACAGAACCTCGCCGAATCCTTCAAATGGTTCAGCCTCGCGGCAGCCCAGGGCGACGCCGATGCCGGGCGCAAGCGCGACGATATCGCCAAGCGCCTCGACGTCCAGTCGCAGGCGGCGGCCCGGCTCGCGATCCAGACCTTTACGCCGGAGCCGCAGCCCGACGACGCTGTCAACGTGGCCTCGCCCGCCGGCGGCTGGGATTCAGCTCCCGCACCGGCCACCGGCAAGCCCGGCGCCAAGCCGGTCGCCGCGGCCAAGCGCACCGCCGCCATTCATTAAAGCGGTCGCGATGCCGCTGTCCATTTAGACAGGTCGCATCGCCGCCATATCCTCGGCCACAAATTCGTATATTGCTTCAGGCTAGCCCGATCCCGAACGGGTCGGCCTGCAACGAGGATTGATTGTCGACCGAAGACAGCCAAAGTGAGGAAAATCGCTTCCGCAGGTCGCCAACCGGCCCCGCGGTCGCGCCACCGCGCGTACCGGCCGGCCACCCGCGGACGCCACCACCTCCGGCACCTCGCCACAAGCGGCATTTCTGGTCGATCGCCATCTTCATCCTGCTGGTCTCCGGCGTTTGCATTCGCGCCTACCGCGACCTGTCGCAGCCCGAGGCCTGGCACTACTGGAAAGACCAGTACGTCTCGCCGAGCCTGACTTTTTCGCTGATCGACAAGGTCGACCTCGATGGCGCCGCGCAGGGCCGTCGCGCACTCTTCGTCAGCGGCACGATCGGCCCCGCTGCCGCAGCGCTGTTTCGCGACAAGCTCGACCAGACCAATCTCGCCCCCGGCGACATCGTCCTCGTGGCCTCCCCCGGCGGCGATCTGAACCAGGCCACGATCATGGGCGAGATCATCCGCTCACGCGCGCTCGCGACCGCGGTCGGTGACGCCGACGCCTCGGGCCGGGTGAAGCCGGCTTATTGCGCCAGCGCCTGCGTGCTGGTCTATGCCGGGGGCAAGACCCGCTTCGGCGTCCTGGGCTCGGCATTGGGCGTTCATCGATTTGTCACAACCAGGCCCGTGAACGATCCCGTCGCGGAGGCGCAGCGGATTTCCGGCGCCGTGCTGGGCTACATGACCAAAATGGGGGTCTCATCCTCCATCGTCGAAGCGATGTCCGAGACCCGGGACATTCGCTGGCTCAGCCCCAAGCAGGCGCTGGCGATGAACCTCGTCACCGACCCGCTCGGAAAGCCCTGAGCCAGTCCCACGAGCCGACCTGCGCTTCTCGGATTTGTAACAGCGTTTCAGCGTCCTGACCTACCCGCGGGCACGTCAGGCAAAAATTTGCCTTCCCGGGCATTTTTAGTGCCTCACGCTGCCGAATTCAGTTATGCAAAGACGCGGGAACCGGCCCTGCGCACGCAAAGGTGCATGCGCGAACCGGATTCCACTGCCGGCAAATACAACAGAAACCATGCCCTGAGCGGCCTCCCGGCCGTCTCTTGCGGCAAAGCTTAAAAAAGCAGACGCGCGTGCAGCTCTACCTCCCGATCGCCGACATTCCAGTCAATGTTTTCCTCATCCTGGCGATGGGCGCAGCGGTTGGGTTCGTGTCCGGCATGTTCGGAATCGGCGGCGGCTTCCTGATGACGCCGCTGCTGATCTTCGTCGGTATTGCGCCGGCGGTCGCGGTCGCCTCTGTCGCCAGCCACATCGCCGCCTCCTCGTTCTCCGGCGCGCTCACCTATTGGCGACGACGCGCCATCGATCCGCTGCTGGCGGCGGTGCTGTTGACCGGCGGCAGTATGGGCACGGCGCTGGGGGTATGGACCTTCACGCTGCTGCGCTCGCTCGGTCAGCTCGATCTGATGATCGCGATGTCCTACGTGATCCTGCTGACCACCGTCGGCGGCCTGATGTTCTGGGAGGGCCTGCGGGCGCTGCTGCGGGCCCGCCGCGGCGGTCCGGTCACCACGCGCCGCCCGGGCAGCCATGTCTGGATCCATGGCTTGCCGCTGAAGATGCGCTTCAAGCGCTCGAAAATCTATCTGTCCGTCATCCCCGTCGTGGTGATCGGCCTGGTCATCGGTTTCATCGGCGCCGTGATGGGCATCGGCGGCGGGTTCATCCTGGTGCCCTTGTTGATCTACGTGCTGCGGGTGCCGACCTCGACCGTGATCGGCACCTCGATGGTGCTCACCCTCGTGACGATGGTGTTCGCCACCATGCTGCACGCCATCACCAATCATCTGGTCGATGCCGTGCTGGCGCTGATTTTGATGGTCGGCGGCGTCACCGGCGCGCAGTTCGGCGCGCGTGCGGGGCAGAAAATCCGCGGCGAACATTTGCGGCTGCTGCTCGGCCTGCTGGTGCTCGCCGTCGGCGTCCGCTTTGCGGTCGAACTGGTGATCCGGCCCGAGGATCTCTTCACCATCCGCGAAACCGGGGTGACCGGATGATCGCGCGCGTCCCGCTCACGCTGGTCGGCTTGCTGCTGGGTTTGGCGCTCGCGGCCTCGCCCGCGCAGGCCGAGCGGTTGATCGTGTCGGTGTCGAACCACCGCGTCACCGTGACGCCGAATTATTCCGGCGAGGAGCTCGTGCTGTTCGGCTCGGTGGAGAAGGACGCCACCACGCCGGCCAATCGCACCTACGATCTGGTGGTGACGGTGGCCGGCCCGCGCGCCGACATGGTCACCCGCCGCAAGGAGCGCCGCTTCGGGATCTGGATCAACACCGACTCCCGGCAGTTCCTGAAAGTGCCGGCCTACCTGGCGCTGTTCTCCAACCGGCCGTTCGACGCCATCGCTTCCCCCGAGGTGCAGCGGCGGCAGCAGCTCGGGCTGAACAACGTCCTGCTGACCCAGCGCGTCGGCGGCGATTACGCCGACGTGGTGCCGGACGACGCGTTCCGCAGCGCCTTCGTGCGGCTGCGCCGGCAGCATGGCCTTTATCGCGAGGCAACCTCGGCGGTGACGTTCCTGACGCCGACGCTGTTTCGCACCGGCATTCCATTGCCCGCGGAAGTGCCGATCGGCCTCTATAACGTCGAGATCAAGCTGTTCGCCGAAGGCGCGCTGGTGGCCAAGACCGACACCGCGTTCGAAATCGTCAAGGTCGGCTTCGAGCAGTTCGTCGCCACCACGGCGCAGCAGCACGGCTTCGTCTACGGGCTGATCACCGCCTTCATGGCGCTGATGACGGGATGGATGGCGTCGATCGTGTTCAGGAAGGATTGAGCGGCGCGGCAATTCGTAGGGTGGGCAAAGCGAAGCGTGCCCACCATTCCGACAATGAGTTGGATAGATGGTGGGCACGGCGCAAGCGCGCCATTGCCCACCCTACGACTTCCCGACAAGGAATCCGACGCCCATCGCGACGACACTAAGCATCATCGCAGCCGTCGACAGCCAGCCCAGCCAATAGAGCGCGCCGCCGACGACGAAGCGGCCCATCACATCCTTGCGGCGCGCCATGAACATCAACAGCACCATCACCGGCACGGCGAGCACGCCGTTGATGACGGCACTCCAGTACAGTGCCGAGATCGGGTTGATCGGCGTGAAGTTCAGCGCGATGCCGATTCCCGCCGACAGCGCCAGCACGGCGTAGAATGCGGCGGCTTCCTTGGGCTTGCGCGCGAGCCCGACCGGCCATTGCCGCCCCTCGCCGACGGCGTACGCCGTGGCGCCGGCAAGCACCGGGATCGCCAGCAGTCCGGTGCCGACGATACCGAGCGCAAAAATCACTTCCGCAAACGCGCCGGCGATCGGACGCAGCGCTTCAGCGGCTTCCGCCGAGGTCTGGATATCGGTCTTGCCGGCCGCATGCAGCGTCGCGGCCGCGGTGACGATGATCGACAGCGCGATCAGGTTGGAGAACGCCATGCCGACGATGGTGTCGGCGCGGATGCGATGGAATTCCTTCTGCGCGCCGTAATGCTTTTCGATCAGCGGACGCTTGGTCGCATCGACGCGCTGGTCCTCGGCTTCCTGCGAGGCCTGCCAGAAGAACAGATAGGGCGAGATGGTGGTGCCGAGGATGGCTACGATAGTGGTGAAATAATCGAGGCTCCAGGTCAGGCGCGGAACGAGGATGCCGGCGAGTGCCTCACCCCACGACACCTTGGCAAAGGCCAGCGCCGCGACATAGGCGAACAGGCTGAGCGTCAGCCATTTCAGCACCGCGACGTAGCGCTGGTAATCGAGGAATATCTGCGCCACCACCGACGTTACGCCGAACAGCAACACATAGACGATGCTGTGGCCGCCGATCAGCAGTTTGCTGGCGTCCGCCATGGCGCCGAGGTCGGCGGCGATGTTGATGGTGTTGGCGATGAACAACAGCGTCACCACCACATGGAGCAGCCACGCCGGATAATGCCGGCACGCATTGCCCGAAATGCCATGCCCGGTGACGCGGCCGACCCGCGCGGAAATTTCCTGGATCGCCGCCATCAGCGGGAAGGTCAGCAGCATGGTCCAGCCGATGCCGTAGCCGAATTGCGCGCCGGCCTGGCTGTAGGTGCCGATCCCCGATGGATCATCGTCGGACGCGCCGGTGATCAGGCCGGGGCCAAGCGCCTTGACCGCATCGCGGAAGCGAAACGGCCGTGGCGGCTTGGCCTTGGAGGCCGGCTTGTCACTGTTGGTATGCCTGTTCGCGTGATGCTTCGGATTCGATTTGTTGTGTTCTGCCATGCCGGGTCCAGCCGCAGCGACAACGAACCTGACGGGAACAGGTTCCGCCCCGTGACCTTGCCCGAGGACGCCGTGACAGACAAGCCGCCGTCAATGCCGTCACGTGGCGGGCACCGGCTCGATGACGGTCGCAACGCCCGGCTCCAAAATCCTCAGGCGCGATCCAAACCCTAGCGTGTCGAAGGTGGCGCGCAAATCGCCGGCGTTCTGGCGAAAATGCGCCCAGCCGTCGGTGTGCACGGGCACGATCACCGCATCGGCAAATGCCCGCGCGGTCTCGATGGTGTCGTTGGTGTCCATGGTGAGGTGGAACGGACCGCGGGTCTGGGCCGCACCGGCGAACGGCAACACCACACTGCATTTGAAGCGGCGCGCCACTTCCGCGACGCCATCGAACCAGGTGGTGTCGCCGCTGATGTAGATCGGGCGGCTGCCTGCCTTGCCCGATTCCACGACGAAGCCAATAACGTCGCCCGACAGCGGCTCGATGCCGGCCGGTCCGTGACGGGCGGGCGTCGCGGTGATGGTCAACGACTGGCCGCCCTTCTTCAACTCGGTGGATGCCCACGGCGCAAAGCCCTCGGCCTTGCCACCGAGCCGCTTTGCGCCCGCCTCCGTCGTCAGCACGCGTTTCGCTTCGCCGAGAAAGTTACGGCCGGAATGGTCGAGATTGTCCGAGTGCTGGTCGTGGCTCAGCAGCACCGCGTCGATCGCGCCAACATCACGCGCGCTCATCGCGGGCCCGGTCAACTTCTCCAGTTTCACGTGCGGCAGTTGGTAGGCGCCGGGTTGGTCGAAGGTCGGATCGGTGAGGAGACGGAAGCCGTCGATCTCGATCAGGGCCGTAGGGCCGCCGATCAGGGTGATGGTGAGGGTCATGTCGCGCTCCTCTTGGCCGGGGCTGACGCAGCCGGGCGGGTTACCAGATAAATGCCGAGTGCCACCGGAACGATCCCAAGCAGATCGCGAAATTCCACGTGTTCGCCCAGTACAAGGAAGGCGAACAGCATGCCGAGCGGCGGCATCAGGAAGTGATAGGCGCTCGCGGCCGTTGCTCCACAGACCTTCAACAGATGAAACCAGAGCAGATAGGCGAGGATCGAGCCGCCGAGCACGAGGAAGGCGAACGCACCCAGGAGCCGCGCGCTCGGCACGATGTCGCCGACATCAGCCAGCGTGAACGCGAACGGCAGCAGCACGATGCCGGCTGAGAGATTCTGCACGCCATTGCCGACCCAGAGGCTGCCCTTCGGCGCCAGCACCTTGAACAGGATCGTGCCGGCCACGATCGAGGCCAGCGAGGCCAGCGTGAACAGGATGCCATGCCAGTCATCGGTACCGACCGACATGCGGTGCCAGACGATGAAGCCGACGCCGGCGATGCCGAGCAGGAGACCCATCACCTTGCG
>C688J18823_10001565_pt1 | contig 14195 bp, 10 predicted proteins | sample HopSoiMetagenom1_FD_18823 | JGI IMG/M metagenome (IMG submission 18823)
AGCGCCTGCCTTACACGCAGGATGTCGGGGGTTCGAGTCCCTCCTCGCCCACTTAAGGAATCAAGGGACCCACGGTTTGGGGGGTGGGGTAAGAATGTTTACCGATTGGGAGGTTATACCATTGAAGGCACGTCTACGTCATTCTGGTCTCGCTGCCGTCGCGTTTGCTTCGCTCGTTTCCGCGCCCCTCGTGGCGCAGAACGGCAAGACGGGGGACCGGGTTATGATTCCCGTCCTACAAAGCGCTGACAAGGACCTCGGTGTCCAGGCAGCCGAGGCGATTAGAAACCAGCTGCAGAAGCAGACCAATGTCCGCGACCTGGTCGTCGTTCCGAAGGCGGACATCGTCAACAGTCTTGTTTCGTCCGGCTACTCGCCGACCGAAGCACTTCCACCGGGCGACGCCAAAGCTTTGGCGACGCTCGTCCGGGCGCCCCAGTATATCGACGGGTCGATCACGAAGACCCCGAACGGTTTCAAGATCGATTCGAGACTGATCATTTCGCGCGATATGAACAAGGCGCAGATCCTGCCAAGCGCGACAGGCGCCAAGCTCGATGATGCAGCCGGTCAGGTTGCGAAATCGATCAAGGATGCCCGCCGCCAGCTGGGCGCTGAAGAGACCTGCCACAATGATGTTGCGCAAGGGAAATATCAGGATGCGGTAACCGCAGCCCGTCAGGGCCTCGTTGGTTATCCGACCGCGAACATTCTCGGCGCCTGTCTGGCGGAAGCGTACAATTCGCTCAAGCTGACCGACTCGGTGATCGCGGTTTCCGAGCGCATTCGGGCTAACGATCCACGCAACATTCCGTCGCTGAAAATGCTCGCGGAGGCCTACGCTACAAAGAACGACACCGACAAGCGGATCGAAGTCCTGATCGCTCTGGCGGCAGCGGATCCGACGAATATCCGATTGGTGCAGGACGTCGTCGCTGAGCTGGCTAAAGCTGGGCATCCTGAGCGTGCGGTACCCATGATGCGCGATTTGTTGCAGAACAATCCGGGTGATCCGCAGCTTCTGAATCTGGCGTGGCTTGTCTACCTCAATGCCAAGGACTACGAAGGCGCAATCAACGTCGGAACGGAGATGGTTCGCGTCGACACGGCCCAGGCGACAGCGGACTTCTACTCGCGGTACGCTAACGCGTATCTGGCGATCAACCAGCCTCAGAAAGCAACTGAGGCCGCGGCGTTGGGATTGAAGAAGTTTCCGAACGACGCGGGACTGGCTCTGTTCAGCGCCAACGCCTTGCTCAAGGCTGGTCAGCTCCAACAGGCTGAGGACGCCGCGAAGAAGGCGCTTACCGCGAATGCCAAGAATCCCCAGGCTTACTATATCCTGGCGACGGCACAGGCCGGCTTGAACAAGAGCGATGACCTTGGTGCGACGCTGATGGCCGCCAAGAATGCCGGCGTAGACCCGGGCCCGCTGTCGCAGATTGCGTTAAAGGCAGGAAGCGACGCCTACAAGGCGGCGGTTGCTTCGAAAGAGATCGCGGATTACCAGAAGGCCATCAAGCTCCTTCAGCTGTCCGATCAATTCCAGTCTTCGGTCGACGCGAAGTTCCTCGTCGGAGCCAGCGCATTCTCCGTCGGGCAGACGGCGACGAACCTGGCGAACGACAAGAAGAGCTGCGACCTGGCGCGGACGGCGCGCGACGCTTTCAACCTCGCGTCGATCAACCTGCCCGCCGGCGGACAGAAGTATCCGAACGAGGCCGCGCAGCTCATGACGGCGATCCCGCAGTTCACGCCGGCCGTCGATAATGAGGTGAAGCGCTTCTGTAAGTGATTGACTCGGACGCCGTGGCCGGCCGGTGGGATAGCTCCTACCATGCGCCGGTCATGGTCGAAGAGGTCGTACGACAGTTCGAAGGAGGCACCGACCTGCTCGATTGCACTCTGGGTGGAGGCGGACACGCCGAAGCTTTGCTGGCAACGGGCGCCAGGCTGGTCGGGATAGATCGGGATGAAGCGGCAATCAATGAAGCTCGAAAGCGGCTGGCGTCGTACGAGACGCTGGGCCGCTTTCGTGCTTTGCAAGGCAATTTCGGCGAGCTGGACCGCATTGCGGAGCTCGAAGGCCGCCTCTTCGACGGGATCATCGCCGACCTCGGAATTTCCTCTCATCAGGTGGATTCACCAGAGCGCGGCTTCTCGTTTCGACCGGATGCGTTACTCGATATGAGGATGGACCGTCGAGGTACTGCCACCGCTGCCGATTTGCTCAACACCTTCGATGAAGCCGATCTATCCCAAATTTTCCGTGATTACGGAGACGAGCCGCGCGCGGCTCGGCTCGCTCGAGAGATCATCCGCCGGCGCGACCGGCGACCGATGCGTATCAGCGATGATCTCGTCGACGCCATCCGCGGCGCGTACGGCGCGCGGACCGGCCCCGGAGACTTCGCTCGCCTCTTCCAGGCGGTTCGAATCGCTGTCAACGACGAGCTCGGTGCACTCGGCAGTGCGCTCCCCTCACTGCGCGACCGGCTTTCACCTGGCGGAGTTCTGGCCATCATCTCCTATCATTCCGGTGAGGATCGCCTGGTGAAGCACACCATGCGCGAGTGGAGCCTGGACTGCATCTGCCCGCCAAAGCAGCTGACCTGCACCTGCCGCGGCAAACGCCTTGGCGATCTGATTACCAAGCGAGCGGTGAAGGCGACGGACGCCGAAACCGCTGTCAATCCGCGCTCACGGAGCGCCAGACTGCGCGCGTGGCGAAAAGCAGCGTAGGTTTTCGTGGCCGCACACTCGTCGCGCTTCTGCTCGGTGCCTTCGTTCTGATCGCGCTCTCGATCGTGTGGCGCCGGACGATTGGGATCGCCGAGGCCGAGCGTCTCGCTGCGCTTGATAGCAAACGGGCGACGCTCGAGAGCGACCGGGCGCGTCTCGACGCCGAGATTCGTGACGCGTCGAGCCGCCAAAGCCTTGGCACGGCGGCCGAGCGCCGCCTCGGAATGCACGTGCCAACGGACAAGCAGGTTGTGATACTTCCAAGACCGCGCCAGAATGAAACGCCCTAGTCGTACCGCGATCCTTCACGGCTTTTTCATCGCCTTCGCCCTCGCCCTCGTGGCGCGGGCGGCCAAAGTCCAGGTGATGGAAGGAAAGCAGTGGTCGGCGCGCGCGAAGCGGCAACACTTTTTCGCGTCGTCGCTCTCAGCCCCGCGGGGCGAGATCCTCGATGCCAGTGGCAACACTCTCGTCGAAAGCAGAGAAATGACGCGCGTCGCCGTCGCGTTGCCGGAAGTCAGGGACACCGCGTTAGTGATCAAGGCGCTCGCTCGGGCGAGCGTCGACGCGGACGCTGTCCACGCGGCGATAGCACGTCGGCGCCGCTGGATCGATCTGCCCGGACTGTACTCAACTTCAGATCTGGCTCCAATATCCAAGCTGAATGGCATCCATCTGACTCCAGTTCTGCAAAGAGTCTATGCCAATTCGAGCAGCATCCAGCGAATCATCGGCCAACTGGATGGACAGGGGAACGCGATGAGCGGTCTCGAGCTGTCGCTCGATACGTTGCTGCGCGGTGATTCGGGCAAAGTGAGACTGGCGCGTGATCGCGATGGCCGCGCCCTCGATTCCCCGGATGGCTGGACCGACGAGCCCAAGCCTGGCGCCACGGTCGTCTTGACGATCAACAACACTCTTCAGGAGATCTGCGAGCGTCAGCTGTCGATTGCCGTCGACAGTCTGCACGCGGCGGGCGGTGACATCGTGGTAATGAACCCCCACACGGGCGACATCCTCGCGATGGCCAGCAACCGCGTCGGGAAAACAAGCTTCGCCAATACGGCTGTGACGGAGCCATTCGAGCCTGGCTCGACGCTAAAGCCGTTCGTCGCTGCTTCGCTGCTGGAAAAACATCGCGCGACTCCGACGGATGTTGTGAACACCCACAACGGACAGCTCGAGCTGGACGGCCGCGTTATCAACGACATGCACAAAGCCGCGTCGCTGTCGCTGGCCGACGTCATTCGGTTTTCCAGCAACATTGGAATCGTTGAGTTCGGCCAGCGTCTTACGCCAAGCCAGAAGTACGAGACGTTCCGCGACCTTGGTTTCGGAATGCCGATCGGCGTCCCACTCCCGGCTGAAGCAGCAGGTACTCTGCGCGAACCGCGTCAGTGGTCGAAGCAGACGAGCGCGTCAGTTCTCATGGGATACGAGATCGCTGTCACGCCGCTACAGCTCGTTACGGCATATGCCGCGATCGCGAACGGTGGAGAGCTGCTCGAGCCCCACCTGGTGAAGGAGATACGCTCTCCGGAAGGGAAGGTTGTCTACAGCGCTGAGCCGAAGGTTGTGCGGAGGGTAATGTCCTTCGACGTCTCACGCACTGTGCAGAAGATGTTGCTGGCGGTGGTGCAGGAGGGAACGGCGACCAAAGCAGATCTGGCGACCTTCGACGTCGCCGGCAAAAGTGGAACCGCCCGGCGCACTTCGCGTGACGAAGGGTACACGACCGGAAATTACACAGCGTCCTTTGTCGGACTCTTCCCGGGAAATGATCCGCAGTACGTCGTGCTCGTAAAGCTCGATAGTCCGCAAGGCGCGCACTATGCCGGCGGTGACATCGCGGCTCCGGTGACGCAAATCGTGCTGCGCGCTGCCCTCTCCGCCCGCGACGCCGCGTTGAATCGCGAGGATCTGGCCGCGTCCGAGAAAGACGCTTCATCGAAGGCGGAGAAAGCGAGTGGTGGCAGCCCAGTCAGGATCGTGCGAACCGATGAAGTGCGTGACAGGCCCAACCCTGCGTCGTACGATCCCAATCGCAACATTGCGCCGCGCGAATCCGAACCGCCGACACGGTCTTATGTCGTGGATCTTCCGGCGGGTTCTCGCCCGGCTCCCGTCCCCGTTACCGCGCGCGCGATTCCCGACGTGAGTCGTCTCTCGCTGCGTGAAGCGGTGAGGACGCTCCATGGCGCGGGTTTCCGGGTGCGTCTACTTTCTGCCGCCACTAGCGGCACGGCTCCGGCTGCCGGGACCGTCGCCGCTCCCGGAACGATTGTTGAGTTAGCTCGACCCCTGGAATGAAAGTGAACGTAGGCGCGATCAAGACCGCTCTCGCTGAGCGGGGCCTGTTGGTTGGTATGCACGGCGTTCTGCCGGCCGAAGTCAGCGGAATCTCGGACGACAGCCGTCGCGTCGAGCCCGGAGACTTGTTCATTGCCGTTCGCGGCTGGAACACCGACGGACACGACTATCTCGACGCGGCGGCGAAGCGGGGCGCCGTCGTCGCGATCGTCGAGGATGCTTCACGCACCAGTCTGCCGGCGCTAGAGGTCCGGGAAGGAAGGCGATCCGCAGCGCTCGCTTCGGCTGTCGCCTACGGAGAGCCGGCGCGTGGGCTTCGACTGCTCGGAGTCACAGGCACCAACGGTAAAACGACAACGACGTCGATCATGCGCCACCTCTTCGACGACGGAAGCGGATCGAGCGCGTCGATTGGAACGCTGGGTGTACTGCTCGGGAGCAGCGGAGAAGTTCTGCCCGGGGGAAGCGGACTCACTACGCCCGGGCCCGTCGAGCTGCAGCGTGTGCTGCGGGTTCTGGCCGATCGTGGCGTCCGTACAGTGGCGATGGAAGTGTCATCCCACAGTCTGGATCAGCGGCGAGTCGATGGTCTGGAGTTCGATGCGGTGGTCTTCACGAACCTTACGCGAGATCATCTCGATTATCACGGCACCATGGAGCGTTACTTCGAGGCCAAGGCCCTGCTCCTCGATTACCTGAAGCCGGGCGGAACGGCTGTCATCAACGCGGACGCTCCCGAATGGAAATCACTTCGCGCACAGGAGAATCGCCTCACTTTCGGGGTTCGCGCCGAGGCCGATGTGCGGGCGGAATCGGTTGAGTTCACGTCCGAGGGCAGCGTCTGGCGCCTTCGCACCCACCACGGCGCGGCCGACATTTCTCTGCCGTTGATCGGGGATGTGAACGTCGAGAACGCGCTCGCTGCTGCCGCTGCCGGTATTGCGCTGGGCCAATCGCTCCGGGATGTCGCGAGCGCGTTAACTACAGTGCCGCAGGTCTCGGGCAGGTTGGAGATAATCTCTACGCGGCCGACCGTGCTGAGAGACTACGCCCACACCCCCGATGCGCTCGAGCGCAGTCTCAAGACGGCGCGTGCGTTCACACGCGGCAAACTCATCGTTGTCTTCGGCTGCGGCGGAGACCGAGACAAGGGCAAGCGCCCCCTGATGGGTGCGATCGCCGAGCGAGCCGCTGATTGCGCTATAGTTACAAGTGACAATCCGCGCACTGAGGACCCGGATGTCATCATCGATGACATCGAGGCCGGCATGCGGGACAAACGTCACGAGCGTTTGACCGACCGGCTGAGTGCGATCAGGCGTGCAATAGACATCGCGACGGATGGCGACATCGTCTTGCTGTCCGGCAAGGGACATGAGACGTATCAGATTCGCGGCACCACTTCATATCCATTCGACGAGAAGGAAATCGTGAAGGAAATAACGGGGAGCAAGTCTTGAGCGGCGTGGGAGAATCGGAATTCTGGACGCTCGATCGACTTGCGGCGGCTCTCGTCGCCGATGCAGTCGGAAAACTCCCTCGCGGATCGGGTTCGTTCACTGGAATCACCACCGACACACGCAAGATCGGCAAGGGGAATGTTTTCGTAGCGCTCAAAGGAGAGCGCTTCGACGGTCACGATTACCTGGGCGACGCGGTTCGCGATGGTGCGGCGGCGGTCGTGGTCTCGAAGGCGCCGAAGCTGAATACGCTCGATGTGCCGGTCTTCGAGGTGCGCGATACACTCATCGCGCTCGGTGCCCTCGCCAACTACTGGCGCCGTGCGTGGGGGAAGACCGTCATCGGGGTTGCCGGAAGCAATGGGAAGACCAGCACCAAGGATCTCATCAAGGCCGCTCTGAGTCGGTCGTTCGCAATCCACGCCACCACGGGAAACCTGAACAACCGGATTGGAGTTCCGTTGTCTCTTCTTTCACTGCCAGCGGATGCGGAATTGGCGGTGATCGAGCTGGGAACGAGCCTTCCGGGAGAAGTAGCCATCCTTCGGGAAATCGCCGAGCCCAACATATCGCTCGTTACATCTATCGCTGAGGAACATCTCGAGGGCCTTGGCGATCTCGCCGGTGTGCTGCGCGAGGAAGCAGCGGCGTTCGAAGGTGTCGAGGTCGGAATTGCGGCTTCGGCCCAACCGGAAATTGCAGAAGCAGCACGAGGTAGAGCCAAACGCGTAGTTGTGGCCGGCCTCGACAAAAGCGCGGATATCAAACCAGACCGGTGGGAAATCGGCGCCGACGGGCTCGGCGTGATCGAAATCGAAGGAGTCTCGGTTCGTCCGCCCGTGCGCGGTCTTCACAATCTCCGCAACGCGATGCTCGCCCTGGCCGTAGCCCGCGAGTGCGGCGTGACTTACGCCGATGCCGGGCAGGGCATCGCAGGTATGCCGCAGCCCAAAATGCGTTCGGCGTGGGAACAAGTGGGCGGCGTCACCCTCATCAACGACGCCTATAATGCAAACCCGGGTTCCACCCGAGCGGCGATCGAGCTGTTGAACGGGACTGGTAGCGGACGGCAGAGGGTAATCGTCCTTGGAACGATGCGGGAACTCGGTGCGGCGTCTGAGCAGTGTCACGCCGATATCGCTGGTCTCGCGTTGGCGTCCGGTGCCGACATCGTGGCCGGTATCGGTGAGTTCGCATCCGCGCTGGAGAAACAGAATCAGCGCGAGCGGGTCATCACCGCTACGGATGTCGAGGATCTCTGGCCAATGCTCGAAGCCAGATTGCAGCGCAACGCGATCATCCTGCTCAAAGCATCACGTGGCGTGCAGCTGGAGCGTCTTGTTCCACACTTAACGACCTGGGCAAACGCATAGTGCTGAACTACCTGCTCGTACCTTTCGTAGGGCTGCCGCACTTCGGGTTTCTGCGACTGTTTCAGTGGATAACCTTCCGCGCCGCGGGCGCCGCGGTGAGCGCCATTCTGCTGACCTGGATCGTCGGTCCCGGAATTATGCGGCGCCTCCGCCGCATGCGGCTGCACCAGGTGATCCGCGAAGGAACGCCTGACGCGCACCAGCAGAAGGGAAGAACTCCGACCATGGGAGGTCTGATCATTCTGGGGGCGACGCTCACCAGCACTTTCCTCTGGGCGCGTCTCGACAACCGCTACGTGCTCATCGCCATGATCTGCATGGCATGGATGGGCGCCATCGGATTCTGGGACGACTATCTGAAACTGAAGCAGAAGCTCGCNGGGAAGAAAAACACCGGGTTGGTCGAGAGCTACAAGCTCGCTGGGCAGGTGACGCTCGGTTTCGCCGTCGGCTACTACATCTGGAAGCATCCACTCTCCAATCTGCCAGGCGCGTCGACGACGCTGCCATTCTATAAATACATCCTGATCGTCCCCGTGACGGCGGGCCTCGGCTGGTTGTACGTGCTGTTCGTGACGTTCGTGATGACCGGTGCCACCAACGCCGTGAATATCACCGACGGGCTCGACGGTCTTGCCTCGGGTCTCACCGCAATTGCCGCCCTGACTTTCGCCTTCTACGCGTACGTAGTCGGGCGCGTCGACGCCAGTCAGTACCTGCACGTTTATTTTCTGCGCGGCTCGGGGGAGCTCACTGTATTCTGCGCCGCGTTGATGGGCGCGTGTATCGGGTTCCTCTGGTACAACACCCATCCCGCCGAGGTTTTCATGGGCGACACGGGGTCGCTGGCTCTCGGCGGAGCGCTGGCGGCAGTCTCCATTCTGCTCAAGTCCGAGTTCCTGCTGCTGCTCGTCGGCGGAGTGTTTGTGGCCGAGATGTTCTCCGTAATTCTGCAGCGCGTCGTGTTCAAGTATCGCAAGCGACGATACGGTCTCGATTACGCGCGAGAGCATCGGGTGTTCAAGCGAGCGCCGTTACACCACCACTTCGAGGTCAAGGGCTGGGATGAGGCGCAGGTGACGGTGCGCTTCTGGATCATCGGAGTGCTGGCTGCTTTCATTGGACTGAGCACGCTCAAGCTGCGATGACCCCGCGCGAGCTGGCGCCGCGCGAGAGTGAGATCGCAGTCATCGGTCTCGCTCGCAGCGGCCGCGCCGTGGCGATGCTGCTCAAAAAACACGGCTACAACGTTTATGCGTCCGATCTCGCGTCTTCGCCGGGCACCGGCAAAACCGCTGAGGAGCTGCGCGCGCAGGGAATCTCCGTCGATATCGGCCGGCACGACCTCGGCCGGCTCGCCAATGCCGGTCTCGTCGTCACGAGTCCCGGGGTGCCGCCATCCGCCAAGCCGTTGGCGTTCGCGCGAAGCAAAGGCGTCAGTATCTCCAGTGAAGTCGAAGTCGCGCTCAACTTTCTCGAGGGCCCGAGAGTAATCGCGATTACCGGTACGAACGGCAAGACGACGACGACGGCGCTCATCGCCCATCTCCTGCGCGGGCTGGATCTCGAAGCAGTGGAAGCAGGCAACATCGGTACGCCGTTGTCCGAGATCGCGATGCGCGATCAGCAGCCGAAATGGATCTCGCTGGAGATGTCGTCTTTCCAGCTGCACGATACGCCGGGGCTCAAGCCTGTCGTCGGTGTGCTGACCAACCTTAGTCCGGACCACCTCGATCGCTACGCGAACGCCGACGAGTACTACGCCGACAAGGCCCGACTGTTTTCCAATGCCAATGGTGAGTCGGCGTGGGTGGTGAATCACGACGATAAGGCCGTAATGCGAATGGTCGAGCACGTCGCCGGACACAAGTTCGAATTCTCGTTGACCGACGAAGTGGAAGGTTACGTCGACGCTTCCGGTCAGCTGATAGTTCTCGGAGCGCCAATGGTCGCGCGCACGGATCTGCCGCTACTCGGTGCGCACAACGTCGCCAACACACTCGCCGCAACGCTGGCGGTGATGGCCGCCGATCGATCGCACCAGACCCCGCAGGCGCGGAAAGGGATCGCCAAAGCGATCGAGTCATTCCGCTCGCTGCCGCACAGGCTCGAGCTCGTCGGAGAATTCGCCGGAGTCCAGTGGATCAATGATTCGAAGGCGACCAACGTCAGCTCAACTGCAGTCGCGATTGACGGGATGGAGCGTCCGACCGTCCTATTGCTCGGGGGCCGGCACAAGGGAGAAGCCTACACGCCCCTCGCGGACTCAGTGAAGCGAAAGGTGAAGCGCGTGATTGCTTACGGCGAAGCAGCATCAATTATTGCTCGGGATCTGAGACCCGTCGTGGACGTTGTGCGACTGGGCTCTGATTTCGACGAAGTAATCAGGGCCGCCCGGGCTGCGGCACAAGCTGGAGAAGCTGTTCTTCTTTCACCCGCGTGTTCCAGCTACGACATGTTTTCGAATTATGAGGAGCGGGGACAAAGATTTCGCGAGCTGGCGGTGAAGGAGTCGTAATGGAGGCAGCAGCACCAGCCGCCGAGCGGTGGCAGATGGGGCCGGAAGCGCGGGCGATGGTCATTCTCACCGGCGTATTTCTGGCCTTCGGTCTGGCGACGGTTTACAGCGCCAGCGCGATAGTCGAGATGCAGGCGGGCTATGGCCACGCGCACCTTCTGGTGCGGCAGCTCACCGGCATGACCGTTGGCATCGCGTTGTTCGCCGTCGCGGCCAAGGTTGACGCTGAGCGTTGGGAAAAATGGGCCTGGCCGGTGATGATCGTGTCGCTCGTCCTGCTGCTCATCGTCATTCTCCCGTTCACGGCGAAGATCGCCCCTCGGGTGCACGGCTCGCGTCGCTACCTGTTCGGCAGCTCGCTTCAGCCCTCAGAGCTGGCGAAGCTGGCTGTGGTCCTGTGGACTTCTATGCTGGTCGTCAAGAAAGGACCGACGTTGCGGCGTCTGACGAAGGGGCTTTTGCCGTTCCTCGTTGTGATCGGCGCGCTCGATATCCTCGTCATGCTCGAGCCCGATCTGTCGACGGCGATGATGTTCACGCTGGTACTCGGCATCATCCTGTTTGCCGGCGGCGTGCGGATCGGGCATTTCGTAGCCCTCGGAGTTCTGCTGATTCCTTTGCTCTACGTGAAGATCGAGCGACTCAATTACGTGCTTTTGCGCATGTCGGCCTTTTTTGATCCAGGGTCGGCGCCGCTCGAGGTCAGCTATCAACTGCGACAATCGTTAATCGCTGTCGGCTCGGGCCAGATCTTCGGTGTCGGCTTCGGCAGGGGAAGGCAGCAGTACGGCTTCCTGCCGTTCGGCTACGACGACTTCATCGCCGGACATATTGGGGAGGAGTGGGGCTTCATCGGTTTGACGCTGCTGGTTCTCGCCTTTGCGGTGTATGCCGCGCTCGGTTTTCGAATCGCGCGCAAGGCGCGATCGCCGTTTCTCCAGCTGGTGGCGGTCGGGCTTACGGTGACCATGGTGCTCACCGCGTATCTTCACATTGGCGTGGCAACCGGCTTGCTTCCAACAACTGGACTGACGCTTCCTTTCATCTCCTACGGCCGCTCGAATCTGATTCTCTCGCTCGTTATGACCGGGATTCTCGTCAACATCGGAAGCTCACGCGAAAGAGTATTTCGCGGGGCGAAGTCCGCTGATCCACTTTCATTCCTCGCGCTTCCTGCGCCGCGATGAGGGTCATCTTTGCCGGGGGCGGAACGGGTGGGCACCTCTACCCGGGCCTCGCGATTGCCCGGGCACTGAAACGCGCTGAGCCACGAATCGAGCCGTTTTTTATCGGGGCTCGCCGGGGAATCGAGCGCGATGTTCTGCCCCAGGTTGGATTCAGCTTCGAGCTGCTGGATCTGCATCCCCTCTATCGGTCGAGACCGTGGGAGAATTGGAGAACCGTTCGCGGAGCTCTGGGCTCCTGGCGAACCATCGGAGCGGAAGTAAGAAGCGATTCTCCGGCGTGCTTCGTCGGCACGGGCGGCTACGCCTCCGGTCTCGCGCTCGGATACGCCGCGGCACATCGAATTCCATTCGTGCTGCAGGAACAGAATACGTTCCCCGGCATCACCGCGCGCTTCTTCAGCCGATACGCGGCGCAGGTTCACCTCGGGTTTCCCGAGGCGAGGCAGCAGTTGTCGCCCGGAAAGCGCACCGAGATCTTTGACTCGGGCAATCCAATCGAGCCCCCACCCGCTGACGCATTCGACAAAGCGGCGGCGCGCACGAAGTGGGGATTTCCGACGAGCGCCGGCCGTGTGCTCCTGGTTTATGGCGGGAGCCAGGGCTCACAGGCGATGAACGACGTCGTAGGCAATTGGATCGCGCGCGGCCTCCCGGCGGATCTGTCGATTATCTGGGCAACAGGTAAGGCCAACTTTGAGAAGCTCGCGCACTTCGAGAGCGACCGGGTGAAGGTTCGCGCGTACATCGCTCCGATCTCGGAGGCTTATCGCGCGGCGGATTTCGCTCTGTCTCGCGCCGGAGCGATGGCGACGGCCGAGCTCTGCGCCTGGGGAATACCGACGATTGTCGTCCCGCTGCCGACCGCGGCGGCTGATCACCAGACCGCCAACGCAAAGGCGCTGGCCGCGGCCGGTGCGGCGGAGATGATCCGTCAATCGGACCTGAATGTCGATACACTTTCTGGCGCGGTAACGGCCATGCTCACGAATCCTGACAAGCTCTCGACGATGCGCGCCAAGTCACTGGAGCGGGCCAGGCCGACGGCGGCAGCGGACATTGCGCGGCACATCCTCGAGTTGATTGCACGTCAGCAGCCGCGTCGCTGACGCGTAGTCAGGCACGCATCCGGCCCAATGTCGATCATCGATAGCGACGACCCGCGTCCGATTCACTTTGTCGGCATCGCCGGCGCTGGAATGCGCGCGCTGGCAGAGCTCCTCGCTCGGCGAGGAATCGCAGTGACCGGCTGCGACGCGAATCCAGGCTGGACCGAAGATCTCAAAGCACTCGGCATCAACGTTTCTACAGGCCATAGTGCGGAGCACGTCGAAGACGCACGCGAGCTGATCGTGACATCTGCCATGCCGAAGACTCATCCAGAGCTGGTGCGCGCTCGCGAGCGTGGAATCCCAATCACGCGGCGGGCTGAGGCGTTGGGGCGCGCTGTTGCCGACGGCAAAGTGGTGGGAATAGCAGGCACCCATGGCAAAACCACGACGACGGTGATGACCACCGCTGCGCTTACTGCCGCTGGTCTCCAACCGACTGGCATTGCCGGTGGGCGGGTCGGCGAATGGAACGGCAATTTGAGCTACGGGTCGGACCAATTATTCGTTGTCGAGGCAGACGAGTACGACCGCTCGTTTCTGACGCTTTCTCCATCAGTCGCCGTCGTTACGAACATCGAGGCCGACCATCTCGACATCTACCGTGATCTCGACGACATCAAGTCGACCTTTTCGGATTTCGCGCGCAATGCCGCCGCAATCGTTCTTTGCGACGACGACGCGGGAGCGAGATCCATTCAGCTGCCCGCGAGCGCGGAGATAATCCGTTACAGCCTCAGGCCATACGACGAGGCTTGGAATTACGTTGCATCGCACGATGCCAGGCTGATCGCGCGCGACGTGCGCTCTGACGGCCACGCTACTTCTTTCGCGGTCAGTTACGACGGTGAGCCCCTCGGCGGAGTAAAGCTGCAGGTACCCGGCTACCACAACGTCCAGAACGCGCTCGCCGCTATCGCAGTCGGTTTGGCTCTCGGCGTGAAGCTCGACGCGATGCGCGAAGGCTTGATGAAATTCGGCGGGGTGGATCGTCGCTTCCAGCGCCTCTACGACATCGGCGGAGTCACCATAGTCGATGACTACGCTCACCATCCGACGGAGATCGCGGCGACGCTCCAAGCCGCGCGCGCGTCGTATCCGGGTCGCCGAATCGTGGCTGCATTTCAGCCGCACCTCTTTTCACGAACGCGCGATTTCTGCGACGCGTTCGGTCAGGCGCTCGCCACTGCTGACAGCGTCTTCCTGGCCGAGATATATCCGGCGCGCGAGCAGCCGATACCCGGAATTACATCGGATCTCGTCGCGGCGGCCATGGAACGCGCGGGACGGGCGCCGACGTGGAAGGGCACGCGGAACGATCTGGCCGCCGCACTCACGGGCTTCCTTCGCGAAGGTGACGTGGTAATCACCATCGGTGCCGGAGACATCACGCGGACGGGTCACGAGCTGAAAGACCAGCTGGAGAAGCGCGGATGATCTCCGGCGAGCGGCTTCGCAAGCCGGGATGGAAGCTGCTCGGCGGCCTTTTTCTCGTCGCC
>C688J18823_10001566_pt1 | contig 14193 bp, 10 predicted proteins | sample HopSoiMetagenom1_FD_18823 | JGI IMG/M metagenome (IMG submission 18823)
GCCTCTCCGCACGTCGCTGGCCTCGCCGCACTTCTGGTTGCGGAGAACGGCAAGGGTAACCCCCAGAGGGTGAAGCAGATCATTGAACAGTCGGGAGTTGTGATCGACAAGGCACTTGGTCGCAGCCGGATCGACGTCAAGAATGCGCTCGGCCTCTAAGTTGGGATCGGCAGTGCAACAGTTGTAACAATGGACCCGAGTTCGAGTGGACTCGGGCCATTTCTTTTCTGATCAACGTTTTGGGAGGTTCGATGCGAAATCAGTATCTAGTTGCAATCACCGCCGCTGCATTTCTCGCTGGCTGCGCCGAAAATCCGGTGGTCCCGAAGCAAATGAAGGTCGGTTCCGTGGAGTTCACGCTCGGCCAGGGCCCCACCCGTCAGATCGCACCGATTGAATACTTTCGGCCGAACCGAGTTCCAACCGGATATTCCGGAAGCGGCTTGGTCAGTCGCGATGCAAGCGGGGGCACCGCCGGTTCACCCGAAGCGAACATTCTGTATTGGGGCGGCGCTCTGATTACGCAGCAGAAGATGGCTGCGATTTACTTTGCGCCAAAACCGATCTACCAAAACGGACCGCGGGTGAGCAGCAGTGGGCCCGGCAACGCCGACGGCTCTCTGGTCGGCTACTTCCTCAATAACCTCGGCGGCTCGTCGTACTGGAACACCAATTCGACCTACTACCAGAACACCGGCAGCAGTCAGGAATTCATCCAGAACAGCATGGGGTACACTGGCTTCTGGGCAACAAGCAGTGGTGGTAACAGGCCGAAAGCTGGTGATGTCGTCACTGATAATGACATGGCGAATCTCGTCGAGACAGCATTCGCAAACGGCACGTTCACCTATGATCCGAGCACAGTTTACATGGTCTTCACCGGACCAGGCGTGAATTTGGGCGGAGGGTTCTCGCGCACTGACCTCGAATATTGCGCGTGGCATTCCGCCTATCTCCGCGACAATGGGCAGATCGTGCAGTTCGCCGCAATGCCGTACGATGCGGACTTTACTCCGGCTCACCCGTCAAATAACCCCGACGGATTCCATTATCTCTGCGTCCCGCAGGACGGCGCGCCCAATGGTGACATCGGCGCAGACGGCACCGTAAGCGCGATGACGCACGAGATCGAAGAGACTGCGACCGATCCCGTGAGCAGGTGGGAGAAGCGTTTCTTCTACGGTTGGTACGACATCAATGGTGAAGAAACGGCCGACAAGTGCGCCTACACGTACGGTCCTACACTTACACAGAATTCCTTGGGCTTCTGGAACATCAGGATTGGTGGAAAGCCATTCCTCGTTCAACAGCAGTGGACTAACGTCAAGCCGCAAGGCTGCATCGCTTCTTTATAGAGTAGCGGCGGCGATAGCGTTCTTAATCCGCCCGGTCGACCCCGACCGGGCGGATTTTTTTTACTTCTTAGCGGCAGCCTTTTGATAAGTTCCCATCAGCTCGCCCGAGCCGACGACGTGTCCTTGCATCGCCCGTTCCAGGTCTGCCTTGGTTGCTGCCGATGAAACGGCGAGTGCTGTATCGAGCGCGTACAGCTTGAAGAAGTAGCGATGACGTCCGATCGGCGGACACGGTCCTCCGTATTCGGCTTTGCCCCAGTCGTTGTTCCCCTGCAGCGCGCCTTTCGGCATTCCGTCCTTCGATGCGTTCTCCTTTAACGAATCAACGGAGGCAGGAATGTTGTACACGACCCAGTGCACGTACACACGCTGCGGTTTCGCCGGATCCGGCGCATCGGGATCATCTACAATCAGCGCGAGGGTCTTCGCGTTCCTTGGCAGGTCTGACCACTCAAGAGGCGGTGACACATCCTGGCCTTCGCACGTGTAGCGAGCGGGGATATCTCGACCTTGCTCGAACGCTGCGGATGTGATTTTGAGTGACATCCCTTCAGGAAATCAGCACAGGGAGTGCCGAACGACAATTCACTCGCCGACTGATCGCGGTTCACCGCGAGTGATGACACTTGGATTCCCCAGCGATCGAACGACCCATGGTCTCTAGGTAAGGGTCCGCTCCAAATAATACGGGAGTATATTCCAATCAGATGATTACCGACACTCAGCTCGGCGGCGATCTTCAGATCGTATTTCCCGGGAACAGCGTTATGGCGGCCGAGTGTCGCAGCTTCCCCTGGGAGACGACCTCCCTTGGCCCGCCATCCGAGTGGATCTCCGCGCTTCGCACTGCGGTGGCGATCGTTCTGGAATCGCCGTTCCCGATGAATCTGTGGTCGGGACCAGATCTCAACCTCATTTACAACGACGGATATCGCGCGGTGCTTGGCGCAAAACACCCCCAGGCGCTTGGTCGTCCAGGTCGCGAAGTCTGGAGCGAGATCTGGCCCGAGATTAGTGGGCTTTTCGACCAGATCCGAGCTGGCGGACCGGCCACCTACGCGGAAGATGCGCACTTCCTGATGGAGCGCGCGAGCGGGCCGGCCGGAGAAGCGTGGTTCACCTTTTCGCTGAGTCCTGTTCGCGATGAAGAGGGAAGCGTAGTTGCGTTCCTGAACGTCGCCGCCGAGACCACCGAGCGCGTTCTCGCCGAACGTGCGATGATCAACGCGCGGGCGGCGGCTGAACGAGCGGAGGATCGCCTTCGCAATGTTTTTGCGCAGGCCCCTGCGTTCCTCGCTGTGCTGAGGGGCAAGACCCACGTTTTCGAGTTCGCCAACGACGCCTATATGACCCTAGTTGGAAACCGGGACATTATCGGCAAGCCGGTTGCGGAAGCCCTGCCCGAGGTGCGAGAGCAAGGTTTCATAGAGTTGTTGGACAAAGTTTACGAAACGGGCGCACCATACGTCGGACGTGAGACCGCCGTCGCATTAGCGCGCTCACCTAATGATGCCCCGGACGAAGTCTACCTCGACTTCGTTTACCAACCTCTCGTTGATGGAAGTGGCGAACGCGTCGGGATCGTTGCCCACGGTTCCAACGTAACCGACGCGGTCAACGCCAGGCGCGAAGTCGAACATCTGCTTCGAGCGAGCGAGCAGGCGCGCGCGGATTCCGAGGCGAGTGAAGCTCGCTATCGGTTCCTTGCGAACTCTATCCCGGTTCAGGTCTGGACCGCGACCCCGGAGGGAGCGCTCGACTACGTGAGCGACCGTGCGGCGGCATCGCTCGGCCGGACTGCGGCGGAAGTTATCGGTGAAGGCTGGCTCGGTGTGTTGCATCCTGACGATGTAACACCGACGATCGAGCGCTGGACTCGCTCCCTCCAAACGGGTGAGCCGTACGAAGTTGAGTTCAGACTTTGGGACGCGAGCAGCAAGACGTACCGCTGGCATCTCGGAAGGGCGAGCGCTCAGCGCGACGAAAGCGGCAGGATCATCCGCTGGTTCGGCAGCAACACCGATATCGAAGAATCAAAGCGAACAGAGGAAGAATTGCGTCGACTCACAGATGACGCGTTGGAGGCGAACAGAGCCAAGAGCGATTTCCTCGCGGCCATGAGCCATGACCTGCGAACGCCGCTGAACGCGATCGGCGGATATGCGCAACTCATAGAGATGGGTGTTCGTGGGCCAGTTACCGACGCGCAGAAGGCGGATCTCGAGCGGATTCAGCGGAGCAAGAGCCACCTCGATCGCCTTGTCAGTGATGTCTTGAGCTTCGCGAAGCTCGGCGCGGGTCGGATCGAGCTCCGCTGCGAGCCTATCAAGCTCAAGCCACTGCTGGGATCGGTCGTCGACATGATCAGGCCGCAATTAGCCGAGAAGAAGCTCAATCTCGCGCCGCTGTCAGTCGATCCCGAGCTGAGGATCACCGCCGATCTCGACAAGACTCAGCAGATTCTGGTCAACCTCCTCGCAAATGCCCTCAAGTTCACACCCTCGGGAGGAACGATCTCGCTCGCCGTAGCCCCCGCGGAAACTCGAGTGGCCATCAGCGTCACCGACACCGGCATCGGAGTTCCCGAGGAGGATCTCCAGCGCATCTTCGAGCCATTTGCCCAGGCCAAGCGCGCACTTGTGGAAAGTGATGCGGGGGTCGGTCTCGGTCTCGCAATCAGTCGTCAGCTCGCGCGCGCTATGGGCGGTGATCTAACGGTGGCGAGCAAGCTTGGGAGCGGCTCGAGTTTCACGCTTACGATTCCGCGCACTCAGCCAAAGAAGGACTGAGCCGGCGGATCAGCCGCCGAGATGTTTGGCGGCGAGTCCGTGAATTCGTTGTTCCAAACCGCCAAGTGATGTGCAGGACAGTGCTCCCTTACTGGTGCCGGGATCCTGTGCGGTCGCGGTAAGCTGAGTGTCGATGCGCGAGCCATCGGGTGTCGGTGTGACCCGGGATAGGATCGACATGGTGATCCGGTAGCTGTCTGCGGTTGGTCCAGTCTCGCTCGAGCCGCAGCCCACGTACTTGGAGAGTCGCACTCCACCGATGTCGTACATTTTCGTGAATCGACGATTGCCGATTTGTCTCGTCGCGACATCCATCATCTTGATCTCGATCCCAAGATCCTGGTAAGCCGCCTGAACCGCGGCGAAGGTCGAGTCAGGCGAAGCAGTTATAGTGGAGTCCGAAGCGATTTCCTCGTGGGCTCGTACGATTCCGGTCTCAGTGGTCGCGAGGACTCTTTCGGGAGGATTTGCAGCTTGGTTTGGTGCGCTTGCGCATGCCGCTAGGCCGAGCGCTGCCATCGCTATTCCAGGGCGGAACGTGTGACGCATTGCTTCCTCTCCTCCTGTTCTCGACTGCTACGGCTTCATCGGCCGTGCTTTGAATTCGTTTACTGCAAATCCCCAAACGACATCGTCGTTTGTCCATTGGGCGCCCAGAAATATCACGTACAGGTACACCGGCTGACCAGTCTTCAGCTCTTTGGCGAAGAAGCTTGCGACCGTGTCCTGAACCGGAAGCCACAATTGACGTTTTCGCGACCTTTCTGGGAGCTGCGTGGAAGCGTCGAGTCGTGCGCTTCAATGATCGCGGAGATGCTGCCCAGCTTATACCTGCCCCAATTGGTCTGGGCGGAACTGGCGCGGAATGGAACAGCAATAAAGATTGCGAAGGCGAGGAGCGCAAATGCACTGCCATGCCAGCAGCACCATCGAGCCGTCACTTAACCGAGGAAAGACTCCAGAGAGCGGCGGCGCGAGTTGTGGCGCAGCTTGAGCAACGCCTTCTCCTTGATCTGCCGAACACGCTCGCGGGTTATCTGGAGCAGTGTGCCGATATCCTCGAGTGTCATCGGGTCCGCCCCGTCGAGCCCGAAATACAGACGAAGAATCTTGGACTCACGCTCCTTGAGCGAGGCCAGTGATTCTTCGATCGCCTCCGACAACGCCTTTTCGAAGGTGATCTCGTCTGGCGTCGGGTTCATGTTGTCCGGCAGATAATCGAGCAGGCGGTTGTCTTCGCCCGGCGTCATCGGCGCGTCGAGCGACAAATGCACCTGCGAGATCATCATCGTCTTGGCGACTTCGTCCTCGCTGATGTCCATCCCTTCGGAGATCTCGAGGTTGGTCGGCTGCCGCCCCAGCTCCTGAAGCAGCGTGCTGGCGCGCTTGCCGATCCGGTGCAGCGTCCCGGCGCGATTGAGCGGGACACGCACGATGCGCGACTGCTCCGCCAATGCCTGGAGAATGGACTGGCGAATCCACCACACCGCGTAGGAGATGAACTTGATGCCCTTCGTCTCGTCGAACTTGTGCGCGGCGCGAATGAGGCCGAGGTTGCCCTCGTTTATCAGGTCGGAAAGCGAGACGCCCTGATTCTGATATTTCTTGGCAACTGACACGACGAAACGAAGATTCGAGCGAACGAGCGTGTCGAGAGCGTCCTGGTCATTCTGCCGGATGCGCTTCGCGAGTTCCACTTCCATCTCGCGAGTGATGAGGGGAAAGACGCTGATGTCCCTTAGGTACTGATCCAGCGATCCTTCGTCGACGGTCGATTTCCGATTCGTCGAAGCCTTCATGGCGATAGCGGTACCCTCTGGTGATTCAAAAGACCCGAAGGAGACCTAATGTACGATCTCTCCGAAGCGCTTCCACCGCAGACGCGTCAACCAATCGAGTCGATCGCCGGTGTCAGGCGCGTAGCTATAATAGACCACTATCGGCTGGCCGCGCACAAGTGAGTCCGCCACGAAGCCCCAGTACCTCGAATCGGACGAATTGTCGCGATTATCGCCGAGCACGAAGTAGTCATGGGGAGGGACGACCAGAGGTCCCCAGTTGTTACGCGATGGGTGATAATTCTCCACCGACGCGCCGCCCGCCAGATAGGCCTTCTGCCAGCCGAATTCGTCATCGGACTCGTCGGCCTCGTCTGGAGTACGCTGAATGTAGTCCTCTGCTACTGTTTTTCCGTTTCTGATCAGCGTCGCGTTGTGCATTGATACTGTGTCGCCAGGAATGCCGACGATTCGCTTGATATAGTTGAGGCGCGGATCGACCGGATAGGTGAACACGATGACGTCGCCACGCCGCGGGGCGTGGAGCGCCGGCAACTTGCGGCCGCTTCCGGGGATGCCAGCTCCATATACGAGCTTGTTGATCAGCAGGAAGTCACCCTCGAACAGTGTATGCTCCATGCTGCCGCTCGCGATCTTGAACGCCTCGACGCCGAATGCACGAATCACCACGAATAGGGCGAGTGACACGATGACGATCCTGGCCCAATGTGCGAGGAACGACAGCTTGCCACCGCTCCGCCGGCGATTGGCAAGTTGAAGTGCGTGTTTTCGCTTTTCCTCGTATGACTCCATAGGCCTTCTATACCGCTGCGATTAGTCCGGCGTTCCCAGATAGTTATCGATTTGCGCGCGCTGAAGGGTGCCGGAGAAGTCGGCGTACCCGACCTTGGTCTCCGAGTAGAACTCGTAGACCTCCCAGCCTCCTTCGCGATGGCCATTCCCGGTCTGCTTCACGCCTCCGAACGGCAGGTGCGCCTCCGCGCCGATCGTTGGCGCGTTTACGTACGTAATACCGTTGTCGAGCTCATTGAGCGCGCGGAAAGCAGTATTCACATCCCGCGTATAGATCGATGACGAAAGACCGTACTTCACATCGTTGTTCACAGCGAACGCCTCGTCCGCATCCTTTACCCTGATCACTGATAGCACGGGGCCAAAAATCTCCTCCTGCTCCAGCCGGCTGCCGGCCTTCACGTTAGTGAAAATCGTCGGCTCGTAGAAGTTGCCCTTCGACAACTTCCCGGGCCGCTCACCACCGGTTAGGAGTTTCGCCCCTTCGGACTGCCCGATGTCCACATACGTCTCGACCTTCCTTACCGCGTCTTCGTTGATGAGTGGACCGACATCGGTCCCCTTCTTCCTTCCATCGCCCAGCTTGAGACCCTTCGCGCGGTCCTCGAGCATGCCAAGGAATTTGTCATGAACCTTCTTCTGGAGAATAAGACGACTGGTAGCCGTGCAACGTTGCCCGGTGGTTCCGAATGCGCCCCACAACGCGCCCTCCAGCGCGAGATCGAGATCGGCGTCGTCGAGTACGATCTGCGCGTTTTTTCCACCCATCTCGAGTGACAGACGCTTGTGCATCCGGCCGCAAGTCTCGCCGACGAGACGGCCGGTCTCTGTAGAACCGGTGAACGATATCAACGGGATCGACGGATGCTCGACGATCGCCGCGCCAACTTGCTCACCCCTCCCGTGAACGAGCTGTATAACTTCTTCCGGCAGCCCGGCCTCGAGCAGAATCTCAACCAACAGCGTGCCCGTATGCGGTACGTCCTCGGCGGGCTTGAAGATTACCGCGTTCCCGCATACCAGCGCCGGAAACATTTTCCACGTCGGGATCGCCATTGGGAAGTTGAACGGGCAGATCAGACCAGCGATCCCGATTGGCCGCCGATAGCTCATCGCCCACTTGTTCCGTAACTCGCTGGGAACTGTTTTCCCGAACAGTCGACGACCTTCGCTCGATGCGTAGTAGGCAGTGTCGATTCCCTCCTGTACGTCGCCCCGCGTTTCGGTGAGCGGCTTCCCCATCTCACGCGTCATCGCGTCGGCGATTTCTTCCTTGCGCTTGGTCATTATGTCGCCGACAAAACGGAGGACGTCGCCACGTGCGGGGGCCGGAGTCCGACGCCAGAGCGCAAATCCGCGCTTCGCGCTTTCGACGGCGCGCTCGACGTCGCGGCGATCGGACAATGGGAATTTGCCGATCATGTCGCCACGGTCGGCCGGGTTGCGGTTATCGAAGTACTCGTCCGACTCCGGTCCTGTCCACTTGCCCGCGATATAATTGTTGAACTTTTTCATTGTCGTTTTGTTAGTCACGTGTACACTTCCCTATTCCTGCATCCCTCTTCCCGCATCCCGTTTCTTCTTCAGCTGTGCTCACGCGAAAGCGAGTATCGCTCGATCTTCTTATAAAGGTTCGACCTCGGCATCTCCACGGCCCTCGCCGTCTCCGATACGTTCCAATCGAACTCACGGAGCTTGTTGAGCAGGAAAGCGCGCTCGGCGGCGTCCTTGAATTCTTCGAAGGTGCGACACTGGGTGAGCGTCGCCAGTCCCGCATCGTCGAGTGCCCTCTGACCCGCGAGCCGGTCTATATCCCGCGCGGAAATCTGGGATTCGGGAGCCAGGATCAGCAGCCGCTCGACCGTGTTGCGCAGCTCTCGCACATTGCCCGGCCAGTCAAGTGAGCTCAATCGCTCCAGAGCGTCGGCAGTAAAGGAGTGCGGCTGAATTCCTTCGCGTGCAGAAAGCGTCGCCGCGAAGTACTGGGCAAGCATGGGAATGTCCTCGCGGCGCTCGCGAATCGGCGGGACGTGGATCGGCACGACGTTTAGCCTGTAGTACAGATCCTCGCGGAATTTGCCGGCGGCGATTTCGCTCTCGAGCGTCTTGTTCGTCGCGGCGATCACACGCACGTCCACCGAAATCGGCTTGGCCCCGCCAATTCTGGTAATGACGTTGTCCTGCAGCACTCGGAGAACTTTCGCCTGCGCCGCCAGGCTCATATCGCCTATCTCGTCCAGGAATAGCGTCCCCTTGTTCGCCTGCTCGAATTTGCCGGCGCGGTCGGAGATAGCCCCTGTGAAAGACCCTTTCATGTGACCGAACAGCTCGCTTTCGATAAGCTCGCTCGGGATCGCCGCGCAGTTAACCTCGACAAAGGGCTTACTCGCTCGCGGCGACATGCGGTGCAGCGCCCGGGCGACCAGCTCCTTACCGGTACCGTTCTCCCCGGTGATGAGCACCCGTGCCGGCGTCGCGGCGACCTTCTCGATCTTCTCCATCAGCGCGCGCATCACGGGCGTCTTGCCGACGATCTCGAACGGCGCGTCGACTGATTGCTTGAGACGCTCGTTCTCTTCCTTGAGGTCGAGATTTACGAGCGCGTTCCGCAGCATCACCAGAATGCGATCCGTGTCTAGCGGCTTTTCCAGGATCTCGTACGCGCCAAGCTGAGTGGCTTCCACCGCGGTGCGGATAGTCGCGTGACCGCTGATCATCACCACCAGAGCGTTGGGATCGAGCTCGCGGAGCTTCTTGAGCGCCTCCATGCCGTCCATCCCGGCCATCTTCACGTCGAGAAAGACGAGGTGCGGGCGCCACTTCTGGTACTCCGCTATTCCATCGGCGGCGTTTGGGATCGAGCGCACCTCGTAGCCTTCAAACTCGAGGAGCTGCCCGAGTGCCGCACGAATTCCCTGCTCATCGTCGATGACCAGGATGCGCCGGCTCAACGAACGCTCTTATAGAGTGTGATCTTCCCGTTGGCGATTCGCACATCTGAAATGTAAGAGGGCATCACCATGGGCAAACCGTTCTGTGAGATTCCCTCGACCGGCTTGCCCTTTTTCATCTGGCTGAGGATGCGCGGAATGAGAGCGTTGGGCACGTCGAGCTTTCCAAGCTTTACTTCCTGGACGAGGAATTCTCCGAGTCCCGGCTTCAGCATGTTGATTGTGCCTCCCAGCCGGACGCTGTCGCGATCGCCAAGCAGCATCCCAAGCGGGCCGAGAGCCTTCGACCCGCCGAAATCCTTGAGCTCGACGTCGGAGCGCACGTACAAACGATCACCCACTATTGCGGCTTGCGCATTTTGCGCCGAGGGTGGGAGCTGCTTGGCGAGAACCGTGAAGATGTAGGAAGCAGCTTCCGCGGCGGTGAGATTCGCGAACACCGGACCGGATTGGCTGCCGAGCGATTGGACGGCGGCGCGGCCGCGATCCGCATCGGCGGCCGTCAGGGGCTGCCAACCGCTATTTGTTGAAGTCGCGGTCTCGACGGTTGTCGTGGTAGTGGATTTGGACGCCGGCACGCGGGCGTACCAGTACCACGCGGCAACGCAAATCAGGATGATGATTACGAGACAGCCGATACGGCGAAGGAATCCGTTCATGTTTCCAGGCGGGAGGTTGTCGACGAGGGAGAATACCCCCGCACAACCCGTGCACGCTAGTTGTCCGGGCCACCCCTTCCGAAACGGCCGTCGCCGCCCTCACGCCGCAATCCAGGCGTCTTGATGCTCTCCGGCACCTTTGCCCACTGCTCGGGCGTCAGAATCTGTTTTGCCTCGCCAATGGCCTGTGTAGCCAGTTTCCTGGCGTCGGTCATTGACGGCTGCAGCCTGGCAAAAACAGTCATCGGGTCAGGACTCTTGACCGTGGTGTCGCCAAGAATGTTGGCGACATTATCGATTAGTGAATCAGCGTTCACCTTGAAGGTGTCACCCGAGGACTGGAGCTTGGCGATCTGGTCCGGCGTAAGCTCGAGCTTCGCCGAATCGTTGATCGCGATGATGTCGAGGAAAGCGTTGGGCACAAGGCGGGTCATCCGCGCCTTCAGGGCCTGCGGAGTCAACCGTCCCTGACCCCGTCCGACGACATTGTTGAATTGCTGGCGTGCGGGATCCGTCCCGAGCGCAAGGCGTCCCTGAATTGCAATCTGAAACGGAACCCTGAAAGCGTTCCTCGTCCCATTAGTCGCGCCGAAGTGCTCGTTGACCTGATACTGGTAGGTATCGGTCGCTGGATCGAATCCACGCACATAAAGTAGTGTGTGATCTGCGAACGTCGGCTGTCCCCAGCCGCGTAGATTGTCGCTGCCGTGAAGGAGCTGATCGAGGCCGGTAAGGGTGTTGAGCGCAATTATGGAGATCGTGAGCCGGCGATCGAGCCCGAACGAGGAGGGCCTGATGTTCGCCTGGAGATCCAGCGTCGGCGCCCACGGGCTCGAACAGCTGCTGCGCGCGGCGACCTTCCCCATTTGACTGAGGAGACAGTCGCGAGCGCGAGAGGATGTGCTCGCGAGAACACGCGTCATCCCGTTGGCGACGGCGGTGTCGCCGCTCGCAGCGGCGACGGCTGGATCGAAAATGAATGCCCGATCGTTGTTACGGCCGTCGCCGTTTATGTCACCGAAGACGAGTGGCGAGTAGTACCCGCCCGAAGTGGCGCGTCCAATTGCGGTCAGCTCCAAAACCGGTTTGACAGGATAAGTAATCGTCGCCAGGATCGCGTGGCGCCGCGAGTTATCGCTTCGTCCCCACTCGGTAACGCTCGGATTTCCGGCGGTCGATCCGACCGTTCCACCGAAACCCTGCGACGTGCCCGCCGAAAATCCCTGCGATTGATCGTACGAGTTGGTCAGCGTGTAGGATGCGCTGAGCAACATTCCCTTTCGCGTGATGCCGTTGATGCCCAGAGTGAGCTGCCTGGTGCTCGAATTGAGGTTCGACTCGACCTGGTTCACCGACCCGAACTGCGGAAACAGGCGCGAGCCGATCACCGACACTGCTCCCGTCGCGGGAACGATCGTTGGCGCTGGCGCGTAGACGGGCCGATTGTTTTCGTTCGCCAGCGTGAACTTCGGAACAGTGTCCAGATTGATATCGGTCAGGCCGGTTTGGCTCACGCCGCGCGCATACCCGGCATCCACAGTCAACGAATATCGATCCCAGAAACGGCGACTAAGGCCCAGAGATGCGCGCCAGGCTCGCGGCGCCTCGAAGCCCGGATCGAACACTGTGACATTGCGACGTTGACTCGCAAAGAACGAAGTACCGCCGTTGCAGGTCGTGGGAATGGTGGATGGGTCGCTGAGATACGACGCCCAATCGGGCGTCGGTGCCGCTGATCCGACACACGTGAGCAGCGCCTGGCCGTTATTCAAGCCGGTTGCATTGAGAGCGCTCGCGAAAAGCTGCGTCGGCGCGGTGCCGCGGAATTCGCCGAAGCCACCACGAAGTGTGAGAGGCGGCGGTCCGAACTGGGATTCGCCGAGGAAGACGGTGAACCCAGCTCGTGGACTCACACGAAACTCTGAAGGCAGATCGTCGGTGCGTCTTCCGAAGGTCGCTTCGACCTCAGGGTTGTAGTCGGGCTTCTCGGGATAGCGCGATCCCTCCGCGCGCATACCATACGTGACCTGCACTCTCGGACTCACTCGCCAGGAGTCGCCGAGGTACACGCCAAAGTTATTAGTGGCAGATTGCTGATCGCGCGCAAAGACAGTCCGGGTGTATTGAGTCGGCGTACCGGCTTCAAAGTCCGCCAGCGAATTGAAGAAGAAAGTGCCGAAGCGATTTGGCACGAACCCAACCGAGCTCCTCTGCTCATTGAGCAATCCGCCGAGCTTAAAGCGGTGTCCACCTGCGGTAGTAAGGCGAGAGATCTCATCGCCGACCTCGAGCAGGCTCGATTTAGTTTCCTGCGGGAGTGCCGGGTTTCCTCCGAATTGCAAAGTCGAAATGGCGCTCGCTCCATCGTCGAGAATCGAAGCGACAACTACGCGTCCATCGGGAACGGAGAGATAGCCAGCCGTGTTTCTGTTGTCGACCGAGCGATACCCACGGGCCTCGTTGATGAACATCCCGAAATGCGAAGTAAGGGTCACCATCCCTCCTCCGCTGGATCCTTTGAGATTTCCGCCGCTGTGTGGAAGCGCGAGCGCATTCAATCGCGATCCGAGTTGAGTGCTGCCGCGCCAATCCCCACGGAGCATTAGCGAATGATCCTCGGCAAGGTTGTAGTCGACGCGAACGATTGCTGAAGTGTTGTCGTTCAGTCTCTCGTCAGGTGTGAGCGGAGACGTAAGCGGAAGCCCGTATTGCTGAACAAGACTGACAAACCGAATTACTGAATCCGGGTTGGTGCCAAGTCTCTGCAGCGTCAGCGGATCGGCGGCGAGAAGGGAGAGTAGCGGATCCGTGCGACGTGTGAATGTCAGCGCGCCGAATGTGAACAGCTTATCCCTGATGATCGGACCACCCGCGCCGAGGTTGATCTGGTTCTGGGTGTACTTTTGTCCGAAGGTTGGATTGGTGTCGTCGACGAACTCCAGGTCTTGGTCTCGCAACGAATACCCGACAGCGCCCTGGATGTTATTCGTGCCACCGCGAGTGGTGGATGCGACCTGGCCACCGGTAAACTGTCCGCGCGCCACGTCGTACGTACTGGTGACCACTCGAGTATTACGAACCGCTTCCGCTGGGACGGTGCCCGAACCGAAGCTCAATCCGTCGAGAGTGATGCTGTTCTGATTGGACGGTTGCCCGGCGACATTGAAGGACGCTTTGGTCGTGTCAGTGCCCGGAACCTGGATCACGCCAGGCGCTAAGGCGGCGAGAGCGTTCAAATCGCCGGCGTCGATCGGAAGTCTGTTGACGAGATTTGGGCTAAGATTTCTTTCGGTGCTTCCAGGTTCAGGACGCTGATCCTGATTCGGGCGACGGCCGCCGCGGACTTGCACCGTCGCGAGCTGAGTGGCATTGCGACCCAGCGTGAAGTCGGTGATCAGCCGGTCTTCGTCCCCCTGACGCGCGATGTTGCGGGTCGTCGGCTCCATGCCAATCGCACGGACGGTCAACCTGTAGCTTCCGCCGCCGTCGGGAAAGACGATGGTATAGCGGCCGTCAGCGCCTGTCGTCTTGGTGCGCGTGATGCCCGTCTCGAGGGACGTCGCTTCGACTCGCGCCCCGCTTACGCCAGCGCTGTCGAGTCCGGTTACCCTGCCCATCAATATGTCGGTGGTTGAACCCACCTGACCCATTGCCAGCGCCGGAAAGAAAACCGCCGCTAACGGGATAACGATTCTTAATATGCCCTTCATGTCCCAACTTCTCCGACCGATTTGTCTCGAGCATCGCCCAGCTTGTTGCATGCTGAGCCCGAAGTGATACGTATGCGTACGCTCGATTGCTGAGCGTGCGCGAACGCGGTTCTGTTCGCTGGAAAACGTTTTCCGCTC
>C688J18823_10001568_pt1 | contig 14185 bp, 13 predicted proteins | sample HopSoiMetagenom1_FD_18823 | JGI IMG/M metagenome (IMG submission 18823)
CCTGAGCCGGGGAATTGCGGAACGCTTCCTGGATCCGTTCGCTGAGATCGTCAAAAAGGTGCTTGTCGTTCATGCGCTCACGTTAGCACCGGCGTATTGCACCGTTGGGGGGCGAAAGCTTTTTAAGCGTGCACCAGCTTGGGGCCGGAAGGTTTCCGCCACGCGGTAAGCCATTGGGCGGCAACGTAGAAATCGAATGGCACAGGAGATGCTAACTGTCGGGCGTCCTTTTCTATCACCCTCAGGGAGAGCATCAATGCGTAAGTTCGTCGTTCCACTCGCACTCGCCGCGTCCTCGTTGATGTCGAGCAGCGCGAATGCCCAGCAGGCTGCCCCGGCGCCCTCGCCGGTCACCGGAAACATCACGCTCGCCTCGGAATACCGGTTCCGCGGCATCGACCAGACGGCCGGCAAGCCCGCGATCCAAGGCGGTTTCGATTACAGCCATGCGAGCGGCGTGTATCTCGGCAACTGGAACTCGAACATCAGCCAAGGTGCCGGCTTCCCCGGCGGCAACATTGAGATGGACTTCTACGGCGGCTGGAAGAAGGCCTTCGGCGACTTCGGCGTGGATGTGGGCGCGATCTACTACTACTACCCCGGTACTGACGCGTCGTTCCTTGGCGCTGCGAACCCGCATTCGGGAAAGACCAATAACAGCAACGTCCACAACACCGAGTTCTACATCGGCGGCAGCTGGAAGTGGCTCTCGGTCAAGTGGTTCCACGCGCTGAGCGATTACTTCTCGATCCCGGATACCAGCGGAACGAACTACGTTGACTTTGCGGCGACCTACGACATGGGCGGCGGCTGGGGCCTCGTTGGTCACGTGGGCCTTCTCAAGGCCCACGGCTACACCGAGCTGAACTACACCGATTACAAGCTTGGCGTGACCAAGGACATCACCGGTTGGGTCCTCGGTGCGGCCTACGTGGACACCACCGCCAAGGGCAATTGCCCCTTCGATGCGACCAGCTCCCCGTACTGCTTTTCGAACAGCATCGGCCAGGCGCCGCGCGATGCCGGTCGCGGCACGATCGTGCTGTCGGTCGGGAAATCATTCTGAAGCCAACCGGGGAAGCACCTTTTGGTGCTTCCCCTCCGGAGACCCGCATGAAACTAGTCACGGCAATCATCAAGCCCTTCAAGCTAGACGAGGTCCGCGAGGCCTTGTCGGCGATCGGCGTGCAAGGCATCACCGTCACCGAGGTGAAGGGCTTTGGCCGCCAGAAGGGACACACCGAGCTCTACCGCGGCGCCGAATACGTGGTCGACTTCCTCCCGAAGGTGAAGGTGGAGGCGGCGATCAAGACCGAGCTGCTCGAGCAGGCGATCGACGCGATCGAGAAATCCGCGAACACCGGCAAGATCGGCGACGGCAAGATCTTCGTGTTCGATCTTGAGAAGGTCATTCGCATCCGCACCGGCGAGACCGATGCGGCTGCGCTCTGAGGAGAACACAATGAAAAAGATTTGCGCATTCCTGGCGGTGGTCCTGTCGCTCGCCTTCGCCGGCCTGACGTTCGCGCAGGACAAGCCGGCGGCCACGCCGGACAAACCGGCCGCCGAAGCCAAGGCCGCAACGCCCGAAGCCAAGAAGGAAGAGGCGAAGCCGGCGCCCACGCCGAACAAGGGCGACGTGGCGTGGATGCTGACTTCCACGCTCCTCGTGCTGATGATGAGCGTCCCCGCGCTGGCCCTGTTCTACGGCGGCATGGTGCGAGCGAAGAACACGCTATCCATGCTCATGCAGGTGTTCGTGGTGTTCTCGCTGGTGACGGTGCTGTGGTGCATCTACGGCTACAGCCTCGCCTTCACCGAGGGGAACGCCTTCTTCGGCGGCTTCGACCGGCTCTTTCTCAAGGGCACGTTCGACGCCACGAAGGGCGAGTTCGCGATGGCAGCGACCTTTTCGAAGGGCGTGGTGATCCCCGAGCTGGTATTCGTGGCGTTCCAGGCGACGTTCGCGGCCATCACCTGCTGCCTGATCCTCGGCGCGATCGCCGAGCGCGCGAAGTTCTCCGCGGTGCTCGCGTTCATCGTGCTGTGGTTCACCTTCAGCTATGCGCCGATTGCGCACATGGTGTGGTTCTGGATGGGCCCTGACGCCTACACGACGGCCAAGGTGGTCGATGAGATGAACAGCAAGGCCGGCCTGCTGTGGCAATGGGGCGCGCTCGACTTCGCGGGCGGCACGGTCGTGCACATCAACTCCGGAGTCGCGGGCCTCGTCGGTGCGTATCTCATCGGCAAACGCATCGGCTACGGTAAGGAAGCGATGCCGCCGCACAACCTGACGCTGACGATGATCGGCGCCGCGCTGCTCTGGACCGGCTGGTTCGGCTTCAATGCCGGCTCGGCGCTGGAAGCGAACGGCACCGCAGGCCTCGCGTTCATCAACACATACCTCGCGACGGCGTGCGCGGTGCTGGCGTGGATTGCGGGTGAGGCGATCTTCAAGGGCAAGCCCTCGATGCTCGGTGCGGCTTCGGGCGCGGTAGCTGGCCTCGTGGCGATCACCCCGGCGGCTGGCAACGTCGGCATCCCGGGAGCGTTCGTGATCGGCATCGCGGCCGGCTTCGTCTGCCTTTGGGGCGTGAGCGGCCTGAAGAGGCTGCTCGGGGCCGACGACTCGCTCGACGTGTTCGGCGTGCACGCCCTCGGCGGCATTCTCGGCGCGTTGCTCACGGGCGTGTTCAATTCGCCGGATCTCGGTGGGCCCAGCTTCCCGGTGGACTGGTTCGTCGCCACGGCAGTGCCGGNAAAGGATTATTCGATTGCCGGGCAGCTGTGGATCCAGGCGAAAGCGGTAGGCCTGACAATCGTCTGGTCGGGCATCGTGGCTGCGATCGCCTACAAGCTGGTCGACCTGACGATCGGCCTGCGCGTGAGCGAGGAAGACGAGCGCGAGGGTCTTGATACCACCGCGCACGGCGAAGCCGCGTATCGCATGTAATTTCCGTAGCAGCGAAAAAAGGGCGCTTCGGCGCCCTTTTTTATTGCGCCAGCTTTTCCAGTAACGCCAGAAGCTGCGCGCGCTCCGCGCCGCTCAGGCGCGCCGCCACATGGTCCTCATGCTGCTCTATTCGCCGCCGCAGCCGGGTCGCGAGCGCCTTGCCGGTGCGCGTCAGCCAAAGTCCGTTGGTGCGCCGGTCGGTGCCGCGCCGACGCTCGATGAGGCCGCGCTCTTCCAGCGAATCGACGACGCCCACCATGGTGGAACGGTCGAGCTTGACTGCCTCCGCGAGTCGGCCCTGCGGCACGCCGGGATTGGCTTCGATCAGGAGCAGCATGCCCGCGCGCCCCGGCGAAAGCTCGCCCACGCTCTCCGCGAAATCGCGAAATACCGTCTGCTGCGCGACGCGCAGCCGGTAGCCGATCAGCTGGGGAAGGACGCCTCGCCGGAGCGGAGGTTTCACCGTAAATGGCCCGCGAAACAGGTCGCGGGCATGCTACACGGAATAGAATTGCGGGTTTCCGAGGAACCCCGATGGCCTACGCAATCCCCCTATGGACACCGCCCGCTCTTCCGATTGCGGGCTCGAACGACCAATTCCCCGTGCGGCGCATTTTCTGCGTCGGCCGCAACTACGCCGAGCACCAGAAGGAAATGGGCGGCGACGGCCGCGAGACGCCGTTTTTCTTCCTGAAGAGCGAGTTCTCGCTCGTGGTGCGCGGCGGCACGGTGCACTACCCCGCGAAAACCTCGAACTACCATTACGAGACCGAGCTCGTCGTGGCGCTCAACAAGGGCGGGCGCCGGATCGACGTGAAGCGCGCGAACGATTACATCTACGGCTACGCCGTCGGCCTCGACATGACGCGCCGTGACCTGCAGCAATGGGGCAAGGACCATGGCCGCCCCTGGGACTTCGGCAAGAATTTCGACGATTCCGCGCCGTGCAGCGAGCTGATCCCCGCCGCGAAGATCGGCCATCCGTCCAAGGGTTCGATCTGGCTGCAGGTGAATGGCAAGCAGCGCCAGAAAGCCGACCTGGCCGACATGATCTGGTCGGTGCCGGAGCAAATCGCCTTTCTTTCCGAGCATTACACGCTCGAGCCGGGCGATGTCATTTTCACCGGCACACCGGCGGGCGTCGGTCCGGTGAAGCCGGGCGACGAGCTTGTCGCCGGCATCGACGGCGTGACCGAGCTAAAGGTAAAGATCGCGCCCGCGTTGTGAAGCTGTACACGTACTTTCGCAGCTCGGCGGCGTTCCGTGTGCGCATCGCGCTCAATCTCAAGGGCGTTGCCTACGAGCCGGTATTCGTGCACCTCGCGAAGGGTCAGCACCGTGAATCGAGGTATTCGGAGGTGAACCCGCAGGCGCTGCTGCCCACCTTGGAGCTCGATGACGGCACGCGCCTTACGCAATCGCTCGCGATCATCGAGTGGCTGGACGAGAAGCATCCGGCGCCGCCTTTGATCCCGAAGGATCCTCTGTCCCGCGCCCGCGTGAGATCGCTTTCTTTTCTCATCGCGTCCGAGATTCATCCGCTTAACAACCTTCGCGTGCTGCAGCACCTGAAGCGCCTTGGCCAGACACAGGAGCAGATCGACATCTGGTATCGCCACTGGATCGCCGACGGCCTCGCGAAGTTCGAGGCCGATCTCGGCGGCGGCACCGGAAAGTTCTGCCATGGCGAGGCGCCCACCATGGCCGACTGCTGCCTCGTGCCGCAAATCTTCAACGCCAAGCGCTTCAACAGCGATCTAGCGCCGTACCCGAAAACCATGCGCGTATTCGACAATTGCATGAAGCTCGAAGCATTCGACCGTGCGCAACCCTCCAAGCAGCCCGATGCGGAGTAAAGAATGACCCTCGCGCCGTACCGGCGACCGTACTGGAACACGCAGCCGGAATACCTGTTTCCCAAATACGCCTCGACGGTGAAGCGCGCGCCTTCGCAGCCGCTGATCGCGCTGCCGCATACGCTCTCCGAGGTGACCGCGCCCGTTTTCGGCCACGACGAGGTAAAGCCGGGCGATGCCGATCTCACCCGGCAACACAAGGGAGAGCCGCAAGGCGAGCGCATCGTCGTGAGCGGTCGGGTACTGGACGAAAATAGCAGGCCGGTGCCGAACATCCTGGTGGAAATCTGGCAGGCGAATGCCGGCGGACGCTACAACCACCGCGTCGACCAGCACGATGCGCCCATCGATCCGAACTTCACCGGCGCGGGACGCTTTCTCACCGACAAGGACGGCCACTACCGCTTCATGACGATCCGGCCGGGCGAATATCCGTGGCGCAACCATCACAATGCCTGGCGCCCGGCGCACATCCACTTCTCGCTCTTCGGCCAGGGGCTCATGCAGCGCCTGATCACGCAGATGTATTTCCCGGGCGATCCGCTGCTCGACTACGACCCGATGTTCACTTGCGTGGCGGACGAGAAGGCGCGCAATCGCCTGGTCTCGACCTTCGACTGGGAAACCACCCTCCCGGAATACGCGCTCGGCTACCGCTGGGACATCGTCCTGCGGGGCCGCGAGGAAACGCCGAGGGAGAAGCGCCGATGAGCCTGCGCGCGAGCACGTCGCAGACAATCGGGCCGTACCTTCGCATCGGCCTCGAATGGATGCAGATCGAGGATTTGGCGCCGAAGGGTGTGGCCGGCGAGCGCGTTTCGATCCGCGGCCGCGTGTTCGATGCGGACGGCAAGCCGGTGAACGACGCGGCCGTGGAGCTCTGGCAGGCGAACAGCCACGGCCGATACGCCCACCCGGACGACAAGCAGGACAAGCCGGTGGAAGCTACATTCCGCGGCTATGGCCGCTCGCTCAGCGACGATAACGGCGCATTCCGCTTCAATACCATCAAACCCGGGCGCGTGCCCGGCCCGGGCGGGAAGCTCCAGGCGCCCCACCTGTCGATCACCATCTTCATGCGCGGCCTGCTCAAGCAACTACAGACGCGCATGTACTTCCCCGACGATGCGGCCAATGCCGAGGACCCGGTTCTCGCGCTCGTGCCCGCTGAACGGCGTTCGACCCTGATTGCGCGGCGCAGCGGCGACACCTTGGAGTGGAGCATCGTGCTGCAGGGCGATAACGAGACGGTGTTCTTCGACTTCTGAGCCTGGAGCTCATTTTCGCGGATGAGCGCTGCGCGAAAGCGCTCAGCGATGAAAGCCTGTTGGCAGGAATGGCGCGCTTCGAGGCAGCACTCGCGCGCGCAAATGGCGACATGGGCGTAATTCCGCCCGAGCACGCGGGAACAATCGTCAGCGCTTGCGAGCAAGCAACGTTCAACGTGGCGGCCATTGCGCATGAGGCGCGCAACGCCGGCACGCTCGCCATCCCTTTCGTCAACAGACTCAGGACGCAGATTCCGCCGCAATCCGCGCGCTTCTTGCACTTCGGCGCGACGAGCCAGGACGTCTCGGATACCGCAATCGCGTTGTGCCTGAAGGATGCGGCCGCGCGCACTTCCGAGCTCGCCGTGCGCCTGGGCGATGCGTTAGCGGCGCTCGCATGGCGTCATGCGGACACGCCGATGGTCGGGCGCACGCTGCTGCAGCCCGCGGCGCCCATTCCATTCGGCTGGAAGGTTGCCATGTGGCTTGCGCCGCTCGCTCGCGGCCTGCCGCACTATCGCAGCGCAGCGAGCGCAGCAGCATCGCTGCAGTTCGGCGGCGCGACCGGAACGTTATCTGCACTAGGCGACAAAGGGGACGCGGTGGCCTCTGCGCTGGCACGCACGCTCGGTCTCGAAAAGGTAGTGACGTGGCACACCGCACGCGACGCCTTCGCGCGGCTGGGCAGCGAGAGCGCGATCCTGGCGGGCATGGCGGCCAAGATCGCGGGCGATATTTCCCTCGCCATGCAGCCGGAGGTGGGTGAGCTCGCGGAGCCAAGCGCACCGGGGCGAGGTGGCTCCTCCGCCATGCCGCACAAGCGCAATCCCGCCGCGTGCCTCCTTGCGCTGGAAGCCGGCCGCCGGGTTCCGGGCCTGGCATCCACGCTGCTCAATCAGCTACAAAGCGAGCACGAACGCGGGATCGGCCAGTGGCAAAGCCAATTCATCACGCTGCGCGAGCTGGTCTGCGCGACGGCGAGCGGGCTCGCCGCCATGGCCGAGGTCGTGGAAGGCCTGCAGGTCAATGCGCAAACGATGCGACAGAACCTCGAGCGCAGCAACGGCCTGGTGTTTTCCGAAGCACTATCGCTCCGGCTCTCGCGCGCCGACGCCGACGCGCTCGTGGAGCAGGCCGTGCGCGAAAAGCGGCATCTGCGAGAAGTGGCGGCCGCCTCCGGCAAGCTTTCCGCCGAGGACGCCGCGGCTTTATTCGACGTGAAAAAAAGCTACGGCGCGGCGGCAGGGATGACCGAGCGCGTGCTCGCGGACTGGACTAGCGCCCGCGAAAGCGCGCCTTGATGTCCTCGCCGATGGTCTGGCCCTTCATCGGCGTGCCAGGACCGTTTTCGTAGCGTCCCCAGACGCGTGTTTCCTTCGCCTTGGCGAGCGGCGCGCCGTCGGCACGCACGATGTCATGCTCGACGACGAAGGACTTGCCGCCGAAGCGGGCGATGCGCGAGCGCACTTCGCAACGGTCGCCGTGCAAGGCGGGCGCGAGGAATTGGCACTCGGCCGACACGAGCGGCATGGCCATGTGATTTTCCTTCATCCATTGTGGGCTGTAGCCCGCCGACTCGAAAAGGCCCCAGCTCGCCGCGTCCACCCAGCGGAAGTAGGTCGGATAGAAAATGATGCCCGCGGGGTCGCAATCACCCCAATGGACCTGCGCGGCAAAAACGTGGACGCGAGAGTGGAATTCGTCGCTCATGCAGGCGGCGATTATAGGCGGACGAGATTGACACCTATCCGGCGTGTGGGCAGACTCCCACGCATCCGCGCCGATTTGATGTTCAGCTTGCGGGCGCGCTACAAATTCCGCTAAAGAGGCGCGTCCACCCAGGCCCGTCTGCTGAAAGCTGAACGGGCCTTTTTGTTTTTGGACCATGATCGAGAAACTGCTCGCCGAAAGGATCCTGCTCCTCGATGGTGCTATGGGGACCATGATCCAGCGCGCCCGCCTCGCGGAGGAGGATTACCGTGGTGCGCGCTTCCGCGAATGGCCCCGCGAGGTGCGCGGGCATAACGACCTTTTGTCCCTCACTCAGCCGCGCCTGGTGCGCGACATCCACGCCCAGTACCTCGCAGCAGGCGCGGACATCATCGAGACCAACACCTTCAATTCGACGGCGANCGCGCTCGCCGACTACGACATGCAGTCTCTCGCGCGGGAGCTGAACCGCGCGGCGGCCGAGCTTGCTCGTGACGCCGTGAGCGAGTGGGCGGCAAAGACGCCGCGGCAGCCGCGCTTTGTGGCCGGGGTGCTCGGCCCCACCAACAAGACGGCGTCGATCTCGCCGGACGTGAACGACCCGGGATTTCGTGCCGTCAACTTCGACGATCTGGTGGGCGCGTATGGCGAGGCGATCGAGGGGCTTCTGGAAGGCGGCGTAGACCTGATTCTCGTGGAGACGGTGTTCGATACGCTCAACGCAAAGGCGGCGCTGTTCGCCATCGACGCGGCCTTCGCCCAGCGCAAGCTGCGCTTGCCGGTCATGATTTCCGGAACCATTACCGACGCTTCGGGGCGAACGCTCTCCGGACAGACAGCCGAAGCGTTCTACAACTCGGTGCGCCATGCCCGCCCGCTGTCTATCGGCCTCAACTGCGCGCTGGGCGCAAAGGAGCTGCGGCCGTATATGGAGGAGCTGGCGAAGCTTGCCGAGTCGTTCACCTCCTGCCATCCGAATGCGGGCCTGCCGAATGCCTTCGGAGAATACGAGGACACTCCTGAGTCGATGTCGCGCCACATTGGCGAATGGGCACGCGAAGGCTGGTTGAACATCGCCGGCGGGTGTTGTGGCACGACCCCCGAGCACATCGCGGCGATGCGCGATGCCCTGCGCGGCGTGGCGCCTCGGCGCCCGGCGGCGCGCCCGCTCGCCCTCAGGTTGTCGGGGCTCGAGCCCCAAAACGTCGACGACCAGTCGCTGTTCGTGAATATCGGCGAGCGCACCAACGTGACCGGTTCGAAAGCGTTCGCACGCCTGATTCTCGCTGGCGACTATGCCGGCGCGCTCACGGTCGCACGCCAGCAGGTCGAGAACGGGGCCCAGGTGGTCGACATCAACATGGATGAGGCGATGCTCGACTCGCAAAAGGCGATGACGACGTTCCTGAGTCTTCTCGCCGTCGAGCCCGACATCGCGCGCGTTCCGGTCATGCTGGACAGCTCCAAGTGGAGCGTGATCGAGGCGGGACTCAAATGCGTGCAGGGCAAGCCGATCGTCAATTCCATCTCGATGAAAGAAGGTGAGGCGGAGTTCCTGCGCCAGGCGAACCTCGCGCGCCGCTATGGCGCGGCGGTGGTCGTCATGGCGTTCGACGAGAAGGGGCAGGCCGACACGCTCGAGAAGCGCATCGCCATCTGCCAGCGGGCCTATGATCTGCTCACCGGCATCGGCTTTCCCGCCGAAGACATCGTCTTCGATCCGAACATCTTTGCCGTCGCCACGGGGCTTGAGGAGCACGCCCGCTATGCCATCGACTATATCGAGGCGGTGCGATGGATCCGCGCCAATCTGCCGGGCGCGAAAGTGTCGGGCGGCGTCTCGAACCTCTCGTTCTCGTTCCGCGGCAACGACGCGGTACGCGAAGCGATGCACACCGCCTTCCTCTACCACGCCATCAGGGCCGGCATGTCGATGGGCATCGTCAACGCCGGCCAGCTCGGCGTCTATGAAAAGCTGGAACCGGAGCTGCGCGAGCGGGTGGAGGATGTGATCTTCAACCGGCGAGCGGATGCGACCGAGCGCCTGATCGAGCTTGCCGGGCGCGTGAAGACCGGAGCGAAAGAGGCGAGCAAGGACGAAGCCTGGCGCGCCGGCGCCGTCGAGCAGCGGCTCGCGCATGCACTGGTGAACGGAATCGCCACGCACGTGGTCGCGGATACCGAGGAAGCGCGGCAGAAATATCCGCGGCCGATCCAGGTCATCGAGGGGCCGCTCATGGACGGGATGAACGTGGTCGGCGATCTCTTCGGGGCCGGCAAGATGTTCCTGCCGCAGGTGGTTAAGTCCGCGCGCGTCATGAAGCAGGCGGTTGCGCACCTCGTGCCCTACATCGAGGCGGAAAAGGCCAAGGCCGGGACCGCCGCGCGCGCCAAGGGAAAGATCGTCATCGCAACCGTGAAAGGCGACGTGCACGACATCGGCAAGAACATCGTGGCCGTCGTGCTCCAGTGCAACAACTACGAAGTGGTGAACCTGGGCGTAATGGTCCCGGCGCAGACCATCCTCGAAACCGCGCAGCGCGAAAAGGCGGATGCCGTCGGTCTGTCTGGGCTGATCACACCATCGCTCGAGGAGATGGCGCATGTGGCGCACGAGATGGAGCGGCTCGGCTTCAAGCTGCCGCTGCTCATCGGCGGCGCCACGACTTCCCGGGCCCATACGGCCGTGAAGATTGCGCCCAACTATTCAGGCCCGGTGGTGTATGTGCCGGACGCTTCACGCAGCGTTCCGGCAGTCCAGAGCCTGCTTTCCGACTCGAGTAGCGCCTATATCGCCGAGGTGCGCGCCGATTACGAACGCATCCGGGTCCAGCACGCGCAGAAGGCAGGTCCCGGCCCATTGCATCCGATTGCCGAGGCACGCAAGCTCGGTGCGAAGACGGATTGGACGGCGTACGCGCCGCCGCGGCCCAGGTTCGTCGGCGTTAAGGCCCTGCGCGACTATCCCGTGGCCGAGCTCATCGACTACATCGACTGGGGCCCATTCTTCCAGGCGTGGGAGCTTTCCGGCCCTTACCCGAAGATCCTCGACGATGCGCTCGTCGGCGCGGAAGCGCGCAAGCTGCTCGGCGAAGGCCGCGCGCTGCTCGAGCGCATCGTGCGCGAAGCCTGGATCCGGATGAATGGCGTATTCGGCATTTTCCCGGCAGCGCAGGTCAACGCCGACGACATCGAGATCGGCGGCGGCGAAAGCCTGATGACTTGGCACAATCTGCGGCAGCAGAACCACAAGCCGCAGGGACGCGCGAATCTTTGCCTCGCCGATTTCGTGGCGCCGAAGGAATGCGCCATCGCCGACTGGGCCGGTGCGTTCGCCGTGTGCGCCGACGGCATCGACGAGCGCGTGCGTGCGTTCGAGGCAAGCCACGACGATTACAACGCCATCATGCTCAAAGTGCTCGCCGACCGGCTGGCGGAGGCGTTTGCCGAACGCCTGCACGAGCGCGTGCGGCGCGAGTTCTGGGGCTATGCCGAGGACGAGAAGCTTTCGAAGAGCGAGCTGATCGGCGAGGCCTATTGCGGCATTCGACCCGCTCCCGGTTACCCCGCGTGCCCGGACCATACCGCCAAGGCCGGGCTATTCCGCCTGCTCGACGCCGAGCGCAACGCCGGCATGCGCCTCACGGAGTCGTTCGCCATGCTGCCCGCTTCCGCTGTCGCAGGCTTTTATCTCTCGCACCCGCAATCAAGCTATTTCGCCGTGGGCAAGATCGGACGCGATCAGGTGGAGGACTATGCGCGCCGCACCGGCATGGCGCTCGGCGAAGCGGAAAAGTGGCTGGCACCGAACCTAGGTTATGAACCCGCGCGTCCTACGGTAGGAGCGCCGTTATAATTGCCGCCATGGGAAAAGGCGACAAGCGCACGCGCAAGGGCAAGATCTACAAAGGCAGCTACGGCAAGAAGCGGCCGCATCGGCAGCCCAAGAAGCAGCAGAAGAAGACCTGATTACTCCTCGCGGCGGCCGACCGGCAGCCCGAGCGCCTTGAGTTTGCGATAGAGGTGCGTGCGCTCGAGCCCCGAGCGCTCCGCCACGCGAGACATGCTGCCGTGCTCGCGCGTCAGCAGGTTCTCGAAATAGATGCGCTCGAATGCCTCGCGTGCCTCTCGGTAGGGCCGGTCGAGCGCGATTTCAGGCATCGTCGCGGGCGAGCCGCGCGCGCGCAGCACCCGCTCAACGTCGTGGATCTGGATCTCCTCGTCCAGCGTGGTGAAGGCGAGGTCTTTCACCACGCTTTCGAGTTCGGCGAGGTTCCCCGGCCACGAGTGATGGCGCAGGGCGTTCAGCGCTGCGATGGCTAGACGCCGTGGCGGCGCGACGCGCGCCTCGACCAGTTGCGCCAGCATGAGCGAGGCGAGATCCGGTACGTCTTCCGCGAATTCGCGCACTGCCGGCAGCTTGAGCGTGAGTTCGGCCAGACGCAGGCACAGATCGGCGTCGAACTCGTGCTTTTCGACGAGCGCGCGGACGTCGACCGGCGAATACGAGACGATGCGCGCCTTGTATTTGTCGGCTCGCGGCAGCAGGAATTCAAGGTGGCGCTGCTCGGCCCGCTCGAGGCGCGTTAGGTCGGGCAGGAACAGCACGCCGCCAGCCGCCTTGCCGAGAAGCTCCGAGGGCGGTTCGGCAAGCGCTTCGGCGCTGGCCACGAACGGCGCGCCGGCCGGAACCAGAAGGCGGGCAAAAAGCTCGGGCCGCATGCCACGTTCGCCGCGCAGCATGAGGGGAGCCGCGACCTGGGCGAGCTGCGCCAGGCGCTTCTTGGCGTCGGCGAGCACACCCGAACGACCGAGCGTAGCCAGCGTGAGCTGCGGCGAGGGCGCGGACTCCGGGTTGCGAAGGGCTCGCTTCACCGTGGTCAGGAGCCGTTGCAGCGCAATCGGCTTCTCCAGGAAATCCAGCGCGCCGATGCGCGTCGCCTCGACCGCCGTCTCGATAGTGCCGTGCCCCGACATCATCACCACCGGCATGGTGAGCTGGCCGCTCGCCGCCCACTCTTTGAGGAGCGTGATGCCGTCGGTGTCGGGCATCCAGATATCCAGGAGCACGAGGTCCGGGCGCGCCCGCTCGCGGATGCGCCGGGCGTCGCCTGCACTTTCGGCCAGCGCCACTTGGTGACCCTCGTCCTCGAGGATCTCCGACAGGAGCTCGCGGATACCGACTTCGTCGTCGACGACCAGGATCTGCGCCATGTCTATGCGGCCTTCGCCAGCGGCAGCAGCACGGAGACCTGGGCGCCGCTCGCCGGCCGGTTCTCGATGGCGACGCTGCCGTGGTGCTCGTCGACGATCTTCTTCACGATGGCGAGGCCGAGGCCAGTGCCGCGAGGCTTGGTGGTTACGTAAGGCTCGAAAATACGCGCGATCATTTCCTCGGGGAAGCCGCTGCCATTGTCCGATACCGCAAGGCGCACGCCGTCTGCTGCGAGCTCGGTATGCACCTCGATCGCGGCAGAGCGCCCCGTGCCGCGCGCGTTCTCCAGGGCGTCCTGCGCATTCTGCACGAGGTTATGGATCACCTGTCGAATCTGGGTACCGTCGGCCCATACCGCCGGCAGTCCGGGCGCGAGGCGCTTTGCGATCGGCACGCGCGAATTCTCGTACAACGCGAGCACCTCGCTCACCAGCGCGTTGAGGTCGAGGCGCCCGAGCGCCGGCGCGGGAAGCCGCGCATAGTCGCCGAAATCGTCCACCATCGCCTTCAGCGCGGCGACTTGGCTCACGATCGTGCTGGTCGAGCGGTGTAGTGCATCCGCATCCTCGCGCGACAGGCGCTCGGCGAGCTTCATTTCCAGCCGCTCCGCCGAAAGCTGGATCGGCGTGAGCGGGTTCTTGATCTCATGCGCGAGGCGCCGCGCCACTTCGCCCCAGGCGAGCGCCCGCTGGGCGTGGATCAGCTGCGTGATGTCGTCGAACACCACGACATAGCCTCCGCCAGTGGAGAGCGGCAGCTGCGCGCCGCGCGCATGCACGGTCTTGCTGGTGGCCTTCAGCTGGAACTGCAGCTGCCAGGGCTTTTCGCCTTGCTCGCGAAATTGCGCGCGCACGAGCTCGGCAAATGCATCGCGCTCCTCGCCTAGGATGGTCGAGGCGCCGAGATTCGAGATGGAAAGCCCGAATTCGGCGTCGAACACGAGCACGCCGGCCGACATGTTGGCGAGAATGTTTTCGAGCCGCGCCTTAGACGATTCGAGCGCCGTGCGGTTGGACTCCAGCACGCGCCGCGCCTCATCGAGCTGATGCGTCATGGAGTTGAACGACTCGGTGAGCACGCCGAGCTCGTCGCGGCTCGTCACCGGCGCCTGCCGCGAAAAATCGCCCCGTGCCACCGCCTGCATCGCCTGGGCGAGCGTGCCGAGCGGCTCGGCGAGCAA
>C688J18823_10001569_pt1 | contig 14183 bp, 15 predicted proteins | sample HopSoiMetagenom1_FD_18823 | JGI IMG/M metagenome (IMG submission 18823)
GAACAGGAGATCCGGATCACCGTGCTCCACGAGGTCGCCCACTATTTCGGCCTCGACGAGGAGCGGCTGGACGAGCTCGGGTACGGCTGATGGACGAGGTTTTGCAGGTCGTGGCCGCAGCCGCGGCGGTCGTCGGCGCGATCGTGATTGCCCTCTTTTTCTTCGCCGGCCCGAGGGAATGACCACGCGGAGCCGAGCGTTTGAACGGACATGACCCTGACTGACATTCATCAAGCAATCGAGCAGACGAGCGAGCGGCGGACCGAGCTGTGGCACGCCCTTTCGCAGGGTCATGACCCGGCCGTCGCCGCCGAGCTCAAGCGTCTGAGCGAGCAACTCCAAGCCCTCTGGGACGAGGAGCGGAACGCCAAGGCGGTCCTCCGCTTCGGTGACCGCGAGCACATCGTGGCCCGCGCCCGCGTCGAAGAGCGGCTCGAGCGGGCCGCTTAACGCCCGGTCCGTTCCCGGCCGGGCGACACTCGTCGTCCGGCCTGGTGGTCGGCCCCGAACGAGGGATGCTCCCGCTCCTCGGCGGGGCCGACAACCGTCGCGATGAGCGGGTTCGACACACGCGACCTCCTCGCAGACATCGGCGACGAATGGCCCGATCTCGAGGAGCTCGACCTCGGCGACGACGGCGACGACGACGCGCCGCCGCCGCTCGAAGCGGCCTGATACAGCGCCAAAAGTCCAGGGTGGTTCCACGGTGCGAATCGCGCCGTTCGGCGCGCAGGATGCATCTGTGCCGCCGCGAGCCTCTCATCTCAGCCGCATCTCGCTGACCGACGGCCGTTGGGCCGCGACGACCGACGGCGAGCTGATCCGCCTGACGGGGCTGGGAGACGGCGACGCGTTCGAGCAGCTGTACGGGCGCTTCTCGAAGCGTGTGTTCGGGTGGGCGTTGCGATGGCTGCGCGATCGCAGCCGTGCCGAGGATGCGACGCAGGAGACATTCGCCGCGGTCTGGCGTTCCGCGTCGACGTACCGGCCCGAGCGCGGCCCCGGCGCGCCGTGGCTGTTCGCGGTCGCACGCAATGCCGTCGTGAACGAGACGCGTGCGCGCGTCCCGGTTGCTGCCGCGCCGATTGACACGCCGTCGAATGAGCCGGGCCCGAGCGACCGAGCCGAGACCGCGTGGGTCAGCCGACGCGTGCACCTCGCGGTCGCAGAGCTCCCGGACGAATTGCGCACGTTGATCGAGCTCGCCTACTGGCGCGGGTTGACGCAGTCGGAGATCGCGATGCATGTCGGCGTCCCGCTGGGAACGATCAAGACGCGCACCCGCAGCGCGCTCGCACGCCTCGCCGACGCGCTCGACGGCGACGTTCGCCTGGGCGACCGCGAAACGATGTAGACCGACGCAATCAGGGCGAGGCCGAGTGCGCAGACGGTCGACGCATCGAGCCACCAGAACACGAGCGCGAAGCCGCCTGGATTCCGCCCCAGCCCACTCCCCACGTAATCGGTGCACGCATCACCTGTCCGACAGCTCGAGGACGAAGAATGACGCGTGCCCGGTCAGGCGTCCGCGGTGAACTCGATCTTGGCTCTACTATGCGCCACGGGGCGTTAGCTCAGCTGGGAGAGCGCCGGAACAGCCACGCCTCACGTCTCTTCAGTCGCGACTCGTCTACTTTCGACCGGCGACAGTTGCTCTACCTCGTGGATCAACGTCGTCGCCCCGGCCTTCCGGAAGAACGCAACGGCTTTGTCGAGCTCGGAGTCGGCCTGGGCGCGGTGTCCGTCCCTGGCGAGGCGCTCTCCACCGCGAAGGCGCGCAAGCGCCTCGAAAAGTAGCTCCCCGACCTGGCCGAACGCGTCTGCGGCGGCGGTGAAGTCACCGCACGCGTACAGACGGACGGCATGAAGCTTCGGCGAAGCCGGCACCGCCTCCGTCGCGCCGAGGACCGCATTGTTTCGACCCAGGTCGGCGAGTGCGAGCGCCACCAACGGCACCGCCTCGATCCACCGGGCGATGGAAGGAAGGATCGTCACGAGCTCCTCGAGGACGGTGGCGGCGGTCGAATCTCTCAGCGCGCGCAGGACGAGTAGGCGGAGCGCGAGCGCCTCGGCGAGATCGTCGGTCCTGCCGGAGCGATGGGCCGCCCCGAGCACCTCGATCGACGTGTCTCGGGCTGCCTCGAGATCTCCGCGGGCGAGGTGGACGAAGGGATGGAATCGCCGGTATGCGTCCAGGGCGAGAACGGCGTCCCAGTCTCCGTCCGAGAAGAGGAAGTCGCTCTCGACTCGGTCGAAGAAGTTGATCCAGTGTGGGACTCCCATCTGAACCGCGAGTCGCCGCGCCTCTGCGAAGAGCTCACGGGATCGCGCGACGTCGCCCAGCCGATGTAACAGCGAGCTTGCGAGATTGTTCATCGCTACGAAGGCCTCTGGCGACCTCGCGTTCAGTGCAAGGACGACGGCGCGCTCGAGATCGGCAAAGCCCGTCGCGTCGCCGAGGATGGTCTTCGCCGTGCCGTGGCTGTTCAGCGCGTGCGCCAGGATCTCGTCGGAGCCGAGGTCAGCGGCGACGGTGACGGCCTCCTCAGCGACGGCGACCGCCGTCTCGATTTCTCCCCGGAACGTCTCGATTCGAGCGACGCTCGACAGCGCGTGTGCCTTCGCGAACGACGGCGGCGACCCGCGCAGCAGGTCGACGGCGCGCCTTGCGTGTTCAGCTGCCCGGACGCCGTCGCCACGCCGCCAGAGGAGCTCCGCGAGCGCCGCCTCCGCCTCGGCCGCAAACTCGACGTCACCGCTCGCGGCAAGTAACTCGCTCGCCTCGGACAGGACGATGTCGCCGCGCTCGTCGACGAGCCGCTGCAACGCCATGCCATAGGCAAGAAGCAAACGGGGGCGCTCATCCTCCGAGGGGGAGAGTGCCAGCGCCTGCTCGAAGAGGCTCGCGGCGCGCTCGAACGCAGCTAAGCGCAGCGCATGGTCGCCGGCCCGCCAGAGGGCGTTTCGTGCGCTTTGCTCGTCCTCTGGCCTCACTTCGCCGGCCGCGCGAGCGAGCTCGAGCGCTCGCAGGTAATGGTCGGCGAGCAACTCCGCGTCGTCGTCGCGGTCGCCACGGGTCGTTTCGAGCCAGTGCGCGACATTGCGATGGCGCTCTGCCCTCGAAGCACGCGGAATCTGCGCATACGCGACGTCGCGCACGAGAAGATGGCGAAAGGCGAACTCGTCCTGGCCCTCCACCGACGACCGACGCTCGCGCCGCACGAAATCCTTGCGCTCGAGCGCGTGCAAGGTTTTCGCGACGGCAGTCGCATTGCCGTGGATCGATCCAGCCCAGAAGACCTTGCCGACCACCGCTGCATCCTGCAGCACGCGCTTTTCCTCGTTCGACAACACGTCGAGCCGCGCTGCGATGATGCCCTGGACGCTCTCCGGGAGCGGCAGGTCTTCCGCTGGTTCGCGCTCTCGGTACAGCAGCGCGTACTGCTCGGCATAAAGCGGGTTGCCACCGATCCGGTCCAGGAGCGCCGATTGCATCTCGGCGGCAAGGACTGTTCGCCCCAGCAGTGTTCCGATCAGTCGTGTGGAATCGACGTCCGTGAGCGGCGACAGCGCGAGCGTCGAAGAGTTCAGCTTGCCGCCGCCCCAAGCGGGCCGTCGCTCAAGCAGCTCCGGCCGCGCGGTGGCGACAACAAGGATCGGCACGCCCGACGCCCAGTCGACGAGATAATCGACGAAATCGAGGATGCCGTCATCGGCCCACTGGAGATCGTCGAAGACGAGCACGAGCGGCCTCTGCTTCGCGACGGCCTCGAAGAAGCGTCGCCACGCGGCAAAGGAGTCGACCTGGTCGGCCTGCAGCCTTTGCCCGGCCGCAGCCCCGAGCAGGCCAGTGAGGTGTGACTCGAGCCCTCGATCGTCTCCGAGGAGATCGGAAACCGCCGTGTGCACCGCCTCGCGGACAGCGATCGCGCTGTCGGTCTCGAGCACACCGACGTGCGCCTTCACGATCTCGGCGAGCGGTGAGAAGGTGCCGCCGTCGCCATACGCGAGTGAGCGGCCCTGCCGCCAAGTCACGGGATCGCCGCTTTTCTCGACGTGTTCCACAAGCTCGTACACGAGGCGGCTCTTGCCGATACCCGGGGGGCCGACCAGCGTGACGAGCTGTGGTGAGTGCTCCTCGCATGTGCGTCCGAGCAGCTCCGTCAACAGGCGTAGTTCCCGGTGTCGGCCGATCAGCGGCGTGTGCGCCTGCGGGTCGATCTCCCTAGCGGAGCGAGCCTCGAGGGCCTCCCACACCCGTATTGCCTCCGCTTTCCCTTTCGCGTTGACCGGAGCCGCTTCTCGGTAGTCAATCCGTGCGCGCGTGGCGCGGTACGTCATCTCGCCGACGATGATCCCGTTCGTTGGTGCCGCGACCTGGAGGCGTGCTGCGGTATTGACGACGTCCCCGGCGACCATGCCCTCACCCTGCTGCAGGCGGGTCGCGAGTGTGACCAGTGCTTCGCCCGTGTTGACGGCCATCCGCAGCTCGAGCCCGCCCTCGTTCCGCGCCCAGTCGCGGATCGCAAGCGCCGCTCGGACTGCCCTCTCGGGGTCGTCCTCGTGGGCTGCGGGAGCGCCGAATAGGGCCACCACCGCGTCGCCGATGAACTTTTCGACCGCACCCCCGAAGCGCTCCAGCTCGGCTCGGACACGAGAGTGGTAGTGCGAGAGCACTGCGCGCACGTCCTCGACGTCGAGGCGCTCCGCGCGTGCCGTCGAACCCACCAGATCGCAGAAGAGGACGGTGACGACTTTTCGCTCCTCGCGCTGCGCCGGATGCTCGGGGGCGAGCGATGTGGCGCACGCGCCGCAGAACCGGAACCCGGCGGGGTTCTCCTGGCTGCAGCTAGGGCAGGTCAGCACGCGTCAAGGGTACGACGCAAATACGGCGCGGGCGTAATTTGCCGTGCTGAGTGAGGCTACGCTGACGCTTCGAATCGCCGAGACGTACAGACCCGCAAGCGCATTACGGGACGGCACCGTGTCCGATGCAGGGAGCAAAAGCAGAAGCCGCGCCGCTGAGTTTCCAGCCGTTGGGAGAGCACAAGATCTGGGGTTTCGCTCTACCATGCACGCACGGGGCGTTAGCTCAGCTGGGAGAGCGCCGGCTTTGCAAGCCGGAGGTCACCGGTTCGATCCCGGTACGCTCCACTTCCCGAGGCCCTGGAAACAGTGCCTTTTCGTTTACTGGACGGAGAACGTGCGAGCGGCTCTGCAAGCGAATCTGCAACAAGCGTAGCCGACGTCGAAAAGAGCCCTGGATGATTAATCGACGCGCGGCGCCATGTCATTCCTCCTCAGCGCACCGACGCGAACGCGGCGCGTAGTTCCTCTGAGAACAGCTCCGGCTCCTCCCAGGCGGCGAAATGGCCGCCCTTGTCGACCTCGTTGAAATAGGTGACGTTCGGGTAGCTCGCCTCGACCCAGGTGCGCGGGGTCCGCCAGATCTCGCCGGGGAACGTACTGAAGGCGACTGGGATCGTCGGCGGCGGCAGAGGCTGGCGACCCGCGGCCGGCGCGTCCGGCCCGTAGGCCTCCCAGTACGACCGGGCCGCGGAGGCGCCGGTGCCGGTCAGCCAGTACGCCGTGACGTTGTCCAGCACGTTGTCCCGGGTGAGGTTGCCCGACGGCTTGCCGTCGACGAAGGCGTGGGCGATCTTGTCGTAGGCGTCGGTGTCGTGGTCGATCATCCAAGCGGCCAGAGCGACGGGGGAGTCGAGCAGGGCGTAGCCGATCGTCTGCGGCCGGGTGGCCATCTCGACGAAGTAGCCGTTGCCCGACTGCTGGAAGGTGGCGATCTGCGCGGCCGCAGCGCGTTCCTCTTCGCTGTCCGTCGGCATCGTGCCGCTCAGTGCCGGCACGAGCAGGTTCGTGTGGATACCGATCAGCCCCTCGGGTGCCTGGCGTGCCATCGTGTCGGTGACGCCGGCGCCGACGTCGCCGCCCTGGGCCACGTAGTGGGTGTAGCCGAGGCGACGCATAAGCTCGGCCCAGGCCCGTGCAGTTCGATCCAGGTCCCAGCCGACCTCGACCGGTTCACCCGAGAACCCGTACCCGGGCAGGGAGGGCAGCACGAGGTGGAAGGCATCCTCGGCGCTGCCTCCGTGCGCCGTCGGGTCGGTGAGCGGGTCGATGGTCTCGAGCAGTTCGATTACCGAGCCCGGCCAGCCGTGCGTCATGACCAGCGGCAGCGCGTTCTCGTGGGGCGAACGCACGTGGATGAAGTGGATGTTCACGCCGTCGATCTCCGTCGTGAACTGCGGAAGTGCGTTCAACCTCGCCTCGACCCGCCCCACCTCGTAGTCGGTCGCCCAGTAGGCGGCGAGCGCTTGAATTGTCGCCAGCTGCACGCCCTGCGACCGATCCGCGACGAGCTCTTTGGAGGGCAAGCGCGTCGCCTCGATGCGGCGGCGCAGGTCTTCCAGCGCCTCTTCTTGAACGTCCAGCTGAAACGGACGGATCTCGGTTGCAGCCTCGACAGTTGCCAATGCACACCTCTCGATCGTCGGGTCGACCCTTGATCGTGGAGGCCGTCGCACTACGGCGACGCGCGGCGAATTTCGTCGAGGGCCGTCGCACTACGGCGACGCGGCGAACGATCCAACGACGACACTCTCAGAGCCCACACTGCGAGTCAACTCCGTTGATCGTCGCGCCGGAGCGATCAACATCGAACGAGACGAGCCTTCGAAGGCATCTTCCGAACTGCCCGGTTTGGTCGGGCCTCGACACACTCAGCGTCTTTACGGCACCACCGGCCACGCCGCGTAGGGTGGTCGCATGCCGTTCACAAGTTGCACGACCTGGTTGAAGGTGGTCGCGGTAATTTGCGCCGTCGCGTCGCTGACCATCAACTTCGGCCTGATCGATCTGGTCGACGGCTTCACGGGCTACATCGACCAGGCGCGAAACCAGGTGCTCGATGTGGGTTGGGGTACGGTGTTCGGCTTGATTCTTCCGTTGGGCTTGCTCGCCCAACTTCGCCGCCCGGAGAGGCGGATCGCCGGGATTCAGCAGATCGGGGTGGTGGCGCTCGCGCTCGCTGTCTCGGCTGCTGTCGGCCAACAGTGGTGGTACTTGGCGCTCGCCGCCGGAATCGCAGGCTTGTGCGCGATCCTGCTCGCATTGCACCCGGCGCGGCGAACGTTCCTGAAGCGGCGCCGGCCGGAGCCGATGCTGCTCGCGCTCGGAGCCGCTGCCGCCGTTCCCTCCCTCATCTATGCATGGCAGATGGCTTCGGCCGCGCGAGATGGGCTTCCGCCTGCCGATGCTGTTTCGAACGGCCTCCACCACTGGACGGTGATGGCAACGCTTGGTCTCGTTCTCCCGCTTCTCGTGATGCTCGCCGCCGTGACCACGTCAGGCTGGCGAATCCCGGCGATCAGCGCGTCGGTTGCCTCGGGAGCCTGGGCGATCTCATGCCTGCTCGCCCCAACGCCGGCGCCGGGCAGCGAAGGACATGCGTGGGCCTGGGCCGTCCTCGCGTGGGCGAGCGCGACCCTCGCGGCCGCCGCCTGGCCGCGAACGCGTGACGAGCCTCTCGCTCGAGAGCCTCTCGGCCAAGCTGCGTGACGACCGCCAACCGGCCAAGGAAATCAGCACCCGCCCGTTACCGTTCGTTCGCGCTCGCGTTGAGGGTGTATGTGGTTCGTCGTCGGCATTGGAGCCTTCACGATTCTGCTTGCGGTCGAGGCCTGGGCGATTTCGTCTGGACGTCTACAGAAATGGCCGGCGCGCTACGAAGCGACGGACGCACCGTTGAACATCCGGCATGGATTCGCTGTCTTGTGGGCGGGTGCGATCTCCTCCGCGCTCGTGACGGTCACGTTCGTGTTCATCGCCGTCAACCGGCCGCGCGCGGCCGCGGCCATGATCCTGTTCGTCTTCGCGTCCGGATACCTATGGTGGCGGTGGCCGCGGCGACCGCCGCAATGGNTGAAGCCGCCGTGGCTCGTCGCGCGCGAGGAAGCGCTGCGCCGCGGTGAGACACCGCCGCCGCCAGAAGGCGTAGTGGACGGCCAGGTCGTCGTCGGCGGCGTGCAGTACTACGCGTCGTGGGCAGTCATCACCGCGGCGGCGGTGGGGGCAGTTGTGTTCCGGATGTGGAGTCTGCTCATCGGCGTCGCTGTCGGTCTGCCGTACGCCGGCCNGCAACGCCNTCGCCGGGTCTCACGAAAGTGACCTGGTGCTTCGCCTCGGAAAACACTCGCGCCTGCGGTTGTCCTCCTCCTAGTGCTCGGCACGCTGGCCGCAGGCGACCGCCACGCGGCACGCTCCAGGCCGTAACTGACCTGGTCGCGTCAAGCGGACGGTTGCCTGACTCGGACATCCTTGTTCTCGTGGCCCGATCCTGCAGCGGGGATCTGGGGCTCGGGCCACTTACGCCCTGCCGCGCGTCCCTACTGGAGCGGCGCCTCGGAGCTACGTGGAGGAGCCCGCGATCAGCTCGCGTCCGGCCGCGAGATCCGACTCGCGAACGAGAATCTCGCGCGGACCGGCGGCCGTAAAGTCCTCGAGCGTCGATTCGATCGCTTCGGTGTCACGATACGCACAGTCGATGCCGTTACTGCGTAGCAGCCCGCAGACGATGTCCGCCTCCGCCCCGCTCGACACCACCGTCAAAACGACAGCTTCGTCTGGTTCCATGCGTTGAGGTTACTTCAGACACGACGCCGGCGAAGGTCCTGGTTGCTTCGACGGTTTTTGCGCGCTCCGCAGCTAATGGGCGTGTACCTGGTGGACAACGGCATGCCCGCGCCCGCGCGCGATCAGCCAGCGATTGACCGGGAACGCAGCGGCGAAGGCAATCACGAGCGAAACACCGAGACTCGTCCAGAACAGTGCGTCGCTCAGTCCCGCCGCGATCGCACCGGGGACGACGAGGATGAAGGCGTTGTCGACGATCTCCATCGTCGTGATCGAAAGCGTGTCAGAGGCGAGTGTGAGCCCAACCGCGCGGCGGAATGGCACGTTGGCGCGGAGCACCGGCCCGAGCGTCAGGGAATAGCCGAACACGAACGCGAGCACGACGGAGATCGCAACCGACGACGCCGTACCCCAGCCGAACGCCGTCGCGATGACCATGCCCAGTACCTCGCCGATCGCGCAGCCGGTCAGGCAGTGCGTGGTGGCCTGAAGGGCTGATCGGTTCAGCGAAATGCTCGGGTGTGCAGTGCCGCCACCGTGATCGTCGACGGTTCGGTTGGCACTCACGGTGGTTGTTTTACACGCGCTCCAGGAGACCGTCGCGTGCACTGCGAGCCTCGGTGCATTAGGTTCGGCTCGGGGAGGCAACGATGAAGGAGGTCGCACCATGTGGGTACGGGTCGCCACGTTCGAGGGCGGGGACACGGACAAGCTCAACGCTCTCGTCCGAGAGCAGATGTCGTCGGGTCAGATGACACCACCGGACGGAATGAGCAGCGTCGTCATCCTCGACGACAAGGAGGCGAAAAAGCGGAAGTTCCTGGCATTTTTCGACAGCCGCGACGCGCTCGAGGCCGCCGAGGCCGGCTTCGACCAGCAGGGTGACACGATCCCGGAGGAGATCCGCGGCAACCGCACGAGTGTCCACCAGTACGAGGTCGTGGTCCATGACGGCGACATCGAAGCCGCGAAAGCCGCGCGCGTCAGCCTGCTCGAGGGCTCGCCTGACTCGATCGACGCCGGCCTGGACAAGACGCGAGCCGAGACACTGCCGAGGCTTCGTGCGATCGACGGGAATGTCGGCGCGATCGGCCTCGCCGACCGCGACAACGGCCGCGTCTCGATGATCACGCTCTGGAACAGCGCGGACTCGATGCGTGCGAGCACGCAGGATGCCGATCAGCTGCGTCAGCGAACCGCCGACCTGAGCAGCCAGAAGATCGCCAACGTCGCGCTCTACGACGTCTCGATGGCGCGGACCGTGGAGGGCACGCGAGCCTGAGCTTCGTGGGGGGCCTGACCCGTAACGGGTCAGGCCCCGACCGCGTTAGCCAGACGATCCGATGCAGCAATCCACCGCATTGCAAGACGATTCGCAAGACGACCCGCGGTCGATCTCTCCCCGGCAACCGTTGCGGCGCGGGGCAGCGCTCGCGCGAACGAGCGCGGCGAGCTCGCGAAAGGCGAGCAAAGCGCTCATCGACGCCGTCGGCGCGCTCGTCGACAAGGCGATCGACCGCGTGCTCCTCACAGAGGATCGCGTCACTTCGGCTGCCGACGCCGAGCGGCTCCTCGCAGGAGACACCGAGACCGAGGCGCTCACGAGCGACATCCAGAGAGTCGTCGTGCTCGCCGTGCCGATCGTCCGCCGAGTGATCCGCGGCGCGCGCTTGACGAAAGTGCCGTGGGTGATGGTCATTTCGAGCGCTTTCTCGATCGGGAGCGTGGTGCGCACCGGGGTCAGGGAGTTGCAGGTGCTCGCGTCGCTCGTGGCGTACCGGCTCGAGCAGGCGACGGGTGCGCCCGGCGACCCGGCGCTCGTCAAGAAGCTGGCAGTCGGTCTCTACCTCGACCCGAAGCGCGACCCGGACCTCCGTGCCGACAAGCGGCTCCCCCTCGTTCGACTCACCCGAAAGTGGATCATCCGCGGCGCACTCGGCCGCCGGAAGAAGTCGAAGCGGGGAGCGAGGGCGCTCGCTGCCGCGGAGCGGCTCGACACGGACGCACTGTCGGAGCTCTCCGAGCGCTGGGCGGCGACATCGCGCCGAGACGACGTACCGGGCGGCGGTCCGGCGTGACGTCAGCCTGACGCGTCTTTTATCCCCTGCACGACGAGCCCGGCGACCGGCTCACCCGCTTCGAGCCGGAGGTCCGCAGGCACGATCTCCACACTGAACCGCGCGTCGTTCATCACCGCTTCCACGTAGTCGCGCGTATGCCGGTAGCGGCCGTTCGTCGCGAGCGACCATCGGGCGCCGCGATCGGCATCGAGCCACTCTTCGACCGTGAAGATCAGTCGGCCGCCCGGGCATAGAACGCCCTCGGCGGCCGCGACGACCGCCTCGAGCCCTCCGAAGTAGACGAGCGTGTCTGCCGACACGATCACGTCGAATCGCTCGGTGCCCTCACCGAGGTAGCCGGTCAGCTCTCGCTTGACGAGCTCGTCGTAGACGCCTCGTTCGCGCGCCTGCGCAAGCATGCGCTCGGACAGGTCGACGCCGACGAGTCGACGCGCATATGGCGAGACGAGCGGGCCGCACAAGCCCGTGCCGCAGCCGATGTCGAGGACGTCGAGGCTTTTCGCAGCGGCAACGCCGGATCGCTCCAGCATCCCCGTCACGAGCGCAGGCGCCCGGTACGACAGCTTCGCGAGCTTCGAGTCGAAGCTGGCGGCGAAGGTGTCGAACGTCGTCTCGACGAACGGGTCCGAGGCGCGCGCAGGGACGTCACGCCCGGAGCACGCAGCAAGCATGTGACGCGCAACGGGATCGTCCGGATCGTCTTCCAGCCATTCCTCGAAGATCTCGACGGCTTTGTCGACCTCGCCCAGCGTGCAGTAGGCGAGCGCCAGCAGCCGGCGAGCTTCCGGATCCTTCGGCCGCAGCGTGATCACCTTCGAGAAGCAGCGCGCAGCCTCACGCGGCCGCTTCTGCGCGTTCAGCAGCACACCGAGGTTGTGGTACGCGCCCGAGTGCTCCGGATCGATCGAGATCGCGGCCCGATACGCCGCTTCGGCTTCGGCAACGTCGCCCTTCGCGCGAAGGACGACACCCAGATTGCTGTGGGCGTTCGCGTGGGCCGGGTCGAGTGCGATCGCGCGCCGATAGGCGGCGACCGCATCGTCCAGCCGGAGCCGGTCTTGCAGGACGATCCCGAGGTTGCTTTGCCAGTCCGCGCGCGCCGGCTCGAGCTCGAGGCTCCGCTCGATCAGCGCGATCCCGTCGTCAGGTCGGCCGCGTTGATGCGCAAGCACGCCCGAGAAGTGCAACGCGTCGGGATGGTCCGGCGCGACGTCGAGGATCTTGCGGTAGATCTCCTCTGCAGTCGCCAGTTGCTCTGCCTGCTGCAACGCGACCGCGACTCCGAGTGCTTCGTCGAGCGTGAGGGCGCGGTCGTTGTCGAGCGTCTGCTCCATGCCGTCCACCGAAGGACCCTGACGAGCCGCCGCGCCGCGGCGCTACGCCTCCTTTTGAGCCTTCAGGTCATACTTGAAGAAGATCCCGGCATCGAGCGAGCCGTCTGTTTTTCGCGGCCGATATTCGACGTTGATCTTCGCGAATGCCAGGCTCACCAGCTCCGTGCTGACGTCGTCGGCGTCGGCGTCCGCGACGGAGGTGACGATCACGTCGTTCATCTTGATGACGAGGAACTCCTGTTGCCCCTTGCCGGCCTTCCGATGCGTGATCGTCGCTTCCTTCAGATGCACTCCTGTCGCGCACGCGTGCATCAGCACCGGTGAAGCCTTGTCGATCTTGTGCGTGAACGAAAGGTCGTGGAAGTTCGCCTTGCCCTGGCCCGCTCCGGAGCCCGCGAGCGTGACCGCGTTCGTCAAGCCCCAGGACCAGCTCAGAACCTCGATCTCGCCCTTGTGCTTATCGTCCAGCGACTCGCCCTTGATGTCGCCGAGCTTCGCGAAGATGTCTGCTGCCACCACGGACCTCCTTCGGTGCCGTTCCTCGGTCAGCTGCGTCCGGAGGAACCGACTCTTGCACAAGTTCTGTGCAGCACCAAATGCCCGGCCGCGAGTCCCCGCTAGGGAAGCTCGAGAATGGTGTCGATGATCCCGTCGGCGTACGCTTGCAGCTCCTGCGAGCGAGCCGGATCGAACTTCTTCGGACGCGGGTATGGACGCGCGGCGCTTTTCTTCGCGTGCTCCTCGGGGGTACCGGGCGAAGGGAGTGCCTTCCCGTCCTCCGTCACGTACTGCACCCCGTCGAGGAATGCCCAGCTCTCGCCGTCATCCTTCGTCTCGATCGTGAAGACCGGAGCGCCGGAACGCGAGCCGTCCTTGCCGCCGACCGCCACAGGGCCCCAGTCGCCGAGCGAAAACGCCTGCGGGGTGCCGCCCTCCTTGGCGTAATGAACGACCTCCGCTGGGTCGTCCAGATGGTTCCCCGCGACGAGCGCCGCGGTGCCGTGCTTGGCGACCGCCTTCGCCGCGGCGAGCGCCACCGCGTCGTCGCTGCGACCGTCGTCGGTCCGAGCCGAGTCGAAGCGCTTGGTTCCGTCGCCTTCGAGAGGGAACGCCGGGTCGAGCTTCTTGTCGAACTTGCAACCTTCGAAATCGAGCTTGTCTCGGCAGGAGTCGCCCGGCGCGTAGCGGGGGTCGACAAAGATGCCGGGGAAGTTGACGCCTTTCACGGCCGTTGTGCCGTCCCACTTGGCGATCTGTTCGTCAGACCAATCGATGACATGTGCATCACGCGCCTTCGTCAGGTGAGTCGCCGTCCGTTTGAACTTGCCGTGGACGCTGACGATGCGAACCGGCCGGACGGTTTCGACGAGACGCGTCAAATACTCGATCTCGGGCCGGACCGGGATCTTCGACACGCCTTCGACCGTCAGCACCCTGTTGTTCTCGTCCTGGAGGAACCTGTCTTTGCCGAGAAAGCTGAACGGCTTCCCGGGCGGCGGGAACATCCGCGCCGGGAAGAGCTTCCGCTTCTTCTCGTCGAACAACTCCCGCCAATCGTCCGCGGGAATGCTGCCGCGGTTCCATTCGACCGCGCGCGCAGCAACGTTCCGCGCCGCGAAGAAGATGTCGGGGACGATGATCGCGCCGAGACGCGTCGGCGCCGACCGGCCGGCGAGCTTCACACGCATCCAGTGCGCGATCTCGACGCCGCTTTGCTCTGTGCCATGGATACCGGCAACGACGACGACGAAGTCGGACGACGTTCCGAAGAAGCAATGCGTTTCTATGTCCACGTGACGCGGAGGCTCACCGTTGTTACTGCGGCGTCCACGTCCCGTTCGCGTGCAGCTTGCCGTAGTCCGGCACCCACTTGTCCTGCTGCATCCGGCCGGGAACCCAGACGTCGTGGCCGTCGACCTCGTACCTGTGCCAGATCGGAAGCGTGTCGTCGCTGCGCAACTGGATCAGCGTCGTCGGCAGCGTCACCTCCCACGGATCTCCCTGCCGTGTTTCGGTTCCGGGCGCGTCGTCGCGCGCCTTGATCTCCTCGGTGATCGGCAGGTAGTCGGTATCGGTGATCTCGGGCATCGCCCCGCCGCCCCAGATCTGGCCGGTCATC
>C688J18823_10001570_pt1 | contig 14183 bp, 15 predicted proteins | sample HopSoiMetagenom1_FD_18823 | JGI IMG/M metagenome (IMG submission 18823)
CGACCAGCCGATGGTGGAGCTGACTTATAACTGGAACACCGAAGACTATGGCGAGGCCCGCTACTTCGGCCACCTCGCCTACGAGGTCGACGATATCTACGCGACCTGCGAGAAGCTGATGAAAGGTGGCGTGACGATCAATCGCCCTCCGCGTGACGGCAACATGGCGTTCGTGCGCTCGCCCGATAAGCACTCGATCGAAATCCTGCAGAAGGGTCAACCGCTGCCGCCGAAGGAGCCCTGGGCTTCGATGCCGAATACGGGGAATTGGTAGGCGGGCTCAGGCAAGGAAGCGTCAGCCCAGGCGGGTTGCTCCCTGCCCGTCTGCCCTCTATATGTCGCCGCCTTCCGCGGTTTGCGCCCTTCGTCTAGCGGTCCAGGACACCGCCCTTTCACGGCGGTAACACGGGTTCGAGTCCCGTAGGGCGCGCCAATCTGCGGTCGCCAGCGCCAAGCGCATCCTGCGAACCAAAGCTCAATGTCCGCCGGCGACGCGATACGCAAACCACGCGGCCGGGCCGGTGATCTGAGCACGGTTGGAGTTCACGTCCCAGATGACGAAGGTCACGGTGAACAATATGACGGCGATGTAGCGCATCCTGCCGCACGGTAATCTGCAAAGTGCAGCGAAGCGTTACGCTCCGGATCACCATTTTCGGATGTTTTGGCGCTGAGACGCGGTCGGAATTTCGCAAAATTCGACGAAAGAGCGCAGCAACCGCCATGGGCCTCAGCTCGCTCGCACCCACGCCGTGCTGGCCATCAGCCGCTCGCGGCTTACGGGTCGCAAGAGGCGCACGACCTTCGGCTGCCCTCCCACACCGGCGCGAGTGATGTAGTCGGCGTCAAGCAGCCGGAACGTCTGCTCCTTCCAGCGCTGCGCAAGCCGTGCCGCCTCGGCATCCTCCACGCCGAAGGTGAGCTTGACCGCTTCGGTCATAAGCGCGTCGGCGAGCGCTTCGCGGTCCATCGCCTTCATGACCGCCTGACGAACAGCGATGCGCGCGTGCACTTGCGCACGGTCCTCTTCACCGGGATCGATCGATCGTTCTTCTGGGGCGGTCATCGCAATGTCCCGAAGCGAATCAATTGATGACAACTATGCGTAACCATCGCCTCAGCGCCAAGACTCCCGCACGTGGCTATGTGGAAACAAAAAAAACCGCCCGGGAAACCGGGCGGCTTTTCGCAAGCTCGTGTCGGCTAGTGCGCGGCGTATTGCTGGACCGGCAGATCTTGCGCGTTCTTGGTGAGGCCGAGGATATCGATGGCGTAGACCTCGCCCGTTACTTCGTTCGCCACCACCGTGGCCTGAGGCGAAACCCAAACGATCGCGGCAAGAATAAGCGCAGCCAGAGTCAGGATCGCAAAAATCTTGATTCGCATCTCGATGCTCCTCGTCAATCGCCCCTCAGTCCGGCGACCGTACGCGCGCTGCGTATTGTCAGAATGTCGCAGGGGAACGTGATTGGTATCGCGCGTATTGCGTTGCAAGGAACTCTGCCTCGCACCGCAACAGAAACGCCCGCAAAGTCACATTGCGTCGAGCAGAAGTTGGCTTGGCGGCGCGCACTGCTTTCGGTCGCGACTGCAAGCCCCGACTACTTCTCCCGCCCGTCGCCATCGTTCTCGGCTGCGATGTCGCGCGCCTCGACCTGCGACTCCGCCTCTGCACTCAGGCGCTGGTAGATACCAAGACCAAGAATGATCCCGATGCCGGTGACCAGAACGGCCGAGGGGTAGAGCAGCAGTCCGATGTCTTCCCGGCTCTGCCGGAAGACCAGAACCAATCCCTCGATGAAGACCGCTATCGAGATGGCGGAAATAAACTTAGTGAGGCTCCGCCGCGCTTCGGAGGCGAGACGCATCTCCCGCGCGCGGATGACCTCCTCCTCCATGAAGTACTTGGCAACATCAAACACCGCCATCGCGATTACGACGTATCCAACCGATTCCAGAAGTTCGTGACCAGCCTTGCTCCAGGGACCGGCGAGGGAGGTGAAAATCAGCCCTGCGCTGTACACGCTGAGAGCCAGCGCAATCAGCATCAGCACGATACTCGCGAGGCCGAAAACGCCACGCGAAACATAATCCATGATGGTCGTCATCGGAGCTCCCGCGCCCCAAAACGGAACTTAGGCCGGAAAAGTTCCTTTTTGAGAAATTACGTTCCCACGCGCAGCGGCGCGGCAAGCTTGCGCAAGGTCGCGATGATGGAGAGGGCGACGATCTTGCCGGTCTTCGGGTTCTCGGATGGCACGTTCTCGATCGAGAGCGTGAAGGATGCCGAGTCCGCATCCACCTCGATGACGTGACAGTTTCGCGTCTTCGTCGGATCGGCATAGATATCGATCATCGTGCGGTCCGGCCCGATGCCCGCGAGCGCCAGCGCTGCGACGACGTTGACGTTGGCGGGAAAGCCTGCGGCCGCGTCCCGTGCTGTGCCAGAGAACACGAGCTTCGCCTCGTTCAGCCCTTCGACGGAAATGCCGTTCTTCACAAGATGCGGTGCGCCGGCGAGGCCATTCGGCGGCTTCCGGGTAGTCATGCGCACCGAATTGACCGTGCCCTCGGCCACGGCCGCGACAGCGTCGAGTCCGAGGAGACCTCCGCTCGGCACAACGATGCGACCGCCATGCTGTTTGGCGAGCTCGATGAGTTCCGGGCGAGGCAACAGCGCGCCGCATGAGAGCACCATCACCTGTTTGCCCACCTTGAGCATCGGCCGGCAAATCTGTTCCAGTACTGCCGCGGGCGCACACTCGACGGCAAGATCAGCATGCTGCGGGAACTGCTCCAGCGGCACGATCGGAACCTCGATGCCTTCTTCGTCGAGCCAGCCCCGCGCCTTTTCCTCATCGCGCGCGGCCACGCACGCGAGATCGAGTCCCGGCATCCCATCTGCGAGCTTGCGCGCGAGCACACGCCCGATCGTGCCGAGCCCCGCAATCGCGATGCGCATATAAAGATCCCCCCGAAGTGCATAGCGGTCATACGCTGCGACAAAGCGTGCAGCAACGTTGGCTTGACCCATTGCGTGGGACCGATCAAGCAGGCCCAAGTTTATCGGAGGTTCGAATGCTGAAAGTTGTCGCGGCCGCGTTCACGGCCCTGTCTGTGTCGCTCGGCGCGGCTGCGGCGCAAGACTACCCGACCCGTCCCATCACGATGATCATTCCGTTTGCGGCCGGCGGCCCGACCGACGTGCTGGGCCGTGTCGTCGCGGCACGCATGAGCGAAACGCTGGGCCAGCAGATCGTCATCGAGAACGCGACCGGCGCGGGCGGCATGACTGGCGCCAACCGTGTGAAGATTGCCCCACCCGACGGCTACACCATCCTCCTCGGCACCGTCGGCACCCAGGCGCAGGTGCAGAACCTCTCGAAGAAGCCGCTCTACGACGCGGGCAAGGACTTCCAGCCGGTCGCGCTGCTCGCGGACGTGCCGCTGGTGCTGATCGTGCGTAAGGACCTGCCGGTCAGCAACATCAAGGAATTCGCCGACTACACCAAGAAGAACCAGGACCAGATGTCGTTCGCCTCCTCCGGCGTCGGCGCGGCGGTGCATCTCGGCACCGTGCTGCTCAATTCGGCGCTCGGCGTGAACGTCACGCACGTTCCGTACCGTGGCAGCGCGCCTGCGATGCAGGATCTTCAGGGCGGCCGCGTCGACTATATGACGGAGATCGTCTCGACCGCGTATCCGCAGATTACCGGCGGCGCCGTGAAGGCGATCGCCGCGCTCGCGCCCGAACGGATCAAGAACCTTCCGGACGTGCCGACCGCGAAGGAAGGCGGCCTCGACGTCACGGCTTATACGTGGAACGCGATCTTTCTTCCCAACGGCACGCCGGAACCGATCGTGAAGAAGCTCAATGCGGCAGCCGTCGAGGCGATGAAGTCGCCGGGCGTGCGCGAGAAGCTCGAGCCGCTCGGCGTCAATGTCATGAGCGAAGATCGCATGACGCCCGCCTATCTGGACAAGTTCGTCAAGGACGAGATCGTGAAGTGGGGCAAGGCGATCAAGGACAGCGGCGCGACGGTCGACTGACGTTTAGCGCATAAGACCTACGTCATGGCCGGGCATAGCCGTCGAAGACGCGCGTGAACGCCCTATTGCCCGTACCATCTACGTCTTCTCTACTCAGCCTTCGAGCGGCAACGCGCGAGGGCTGACATGTTGATGGACGGCTTCACCCGCACCGAAGTCCAGACCTCCGGCGCCCGCATCGTCGTGGCGCATGGCGGCAGCGGCCTGCCGCTGCTGCTGCTGCACGGGAACCCGTTCACGCATCTCTCGTGGCATAAGTTCGCGCCGCGCCTCGCGGACGAATTCACCGTGGTCGCAACCGACCTGCGGGGCTACGGCGACTCCGAGAAGCCGCCGAGCCAGCCGGATCACGCGAACTATTCGTTCCGCGCGATGGCTTTAGATAACGTCGAGGTGATGGCCTCGCTCGGTTTCGAGAAATTCTTTGTCGCCGGTCATGACCGCGGCGCACGCGTGACGCATCGCATGTGCCTCGATCATCCCGAGAAGGTGCTGCGCGCCTCGATCCACGATATCATCCCGCAGCACCACCTGTTCAATCACCCGACGCAAGCCTGGGCGACCGGCGCCTATCATTGGTTCTTCATGATCCAGAAACCGCCGCTGCCCGAGCGGCTGATGAGCGCGGACCCGGATTTCTTCATCGAGTACAAGCTGTCCAAGAGTAAGCAGGGCCTCTCGTTCTTTGGGAAAGAGGCACTGGAGGAATACAAGCGCTGCTTCCGCAACCCCGAGACGGTGCGCGGCATGTGCGAGGATTATCGCGCTTGCGCGACGGTCGATCTCACGATGGACACCGAGGACTTTGCGGCCGGCAGGAAGGTCACCTGCCCCGTACAGCTGCTATGGGGCGCGACCGGCCAAGTCGGGCGGCAGAACGATCCACCGGTGATCTGGAAGAACTACGCGACCGACATCCGCGACGCGCAGGCNCTTCCNTGCGGGCATTATCTGTCCGAGGAAGCGCCGGAAGAGACCTANCGNGCGATGCGCACGTTCTTTACGAGCTAAGCCGCCGGGATNGCCGCCGGNGCNAGCAGGAAATTGCGCACCGCGTACCACAGCAGGTGGCGGTTGTTNCCGAAGCCGAGGCTGTGCGCGGTGTGCGGCAGGATGACGAACTGACGGTCGCCGTTNGGNAGCTGCGCGTAGAAATCGAGCAGGTCCTCGTTGGTCGAATTNCCGTCNTGNGANCCGCGGATCATCAGCACAGGGCAAAGCACCTTCGTCGGATCGACCAGCGGCAAATTCAACGCCATGTCGAGATAGGTGCCGGTCGGCACCTGATCGCCAAACTTCAGCTCCTCGGCCGCGAGCGCCTCGGCAACGGCTGGATCATAGGCGGAGGGCAAGCCGTCGCGCGTGAAGATCGAGCGGATCATGTTCGCGTCACGCAAACGGCGCGGCTTGTTGCGATAGCGCTCCTCGGCGACGGCCCGGCGGCGCGCAATCTCCGGCGAGCCGGTGCCCTTATAAGTGAAGGCGGAGAGGATCAGCCGGTCCACCCGATCCGGCTCGGCTTGTGCGTAGGCCCCGGCGCGGATCGCGCCTGACGATGTACCATACATGTGCACCTTGGCTTGGCCGGTCTCCCGCATGACGATCGGCATGGCAGTCCTCAGGTCTTCGACGCCGCTCGCGATATCGGAATTGTTGCCGGACGAGCCGGAGTAGCCGTAGCCGTCGTGGTCCATGGTCCAGACATCGAAGCCGAAGCCGGCGAGCAGGTTCATGGCCGAATAGTCGCCCTTGCCCGGCACGGTCAGGTCGTAGCTCGTGCGCGTCGAATTCGAGGAGCCATGGACGAGAAAGAGCACCGGCTGCTGCTCGCCCGGCTTCGCGATGCGCTTGCGATAGAGCGAGAGCCTCGTGCCTTCTTTGCTGGCCCAGTATTCGCTCGCCTGGATATCGGGTTTGGTTTCGGCCTGAGCGCTCGTCACAAGGCCGACGACGCCCGCCCCTGCTCCCGCGATGACGGCTCGGCGCGCGATCTCACCCATGGGTTCCTCCTGCGATTTGCCACACGATAGCAAATCGGGCGATGCGGCGGCAGTATCTCCGCCACGATTCGGCGTTAGAGGCGGCAGCATGACATTTGCCCGACGCAATCTGCTGACCACCGCCCTCGGCGGCGCGGCCGCGCTCGCTTTCGGAGGAGGCGCGTTCGCGCAGGTTGCCGCTCAGCCCTTCGCGCAATGGGTCGAGAGCTTCCGCGCGCGTGCGCGCGCGAAAGGCATTTCGGACGAGACCTACACCCGCGTGATGGGCAACCTGAAGCCCGACACCAGCGTGTTCACCCAAATCCGCAGTCAGCCCGAGTTCAACCAGCAGCTCTGGCAATACATCAACCGCCGTGTCTCCAACTGGCGCATCCAGGCCGGGCAGGAGCGCGCGAAAACCTATGCGCCGCTGCTCGCGCGCATCGAGAAGGATTTCGGCGTCGAGCGTAGCGTGATCCTCGGCCTGTGGGGCATCGAGTCGACCTTCGGCGATCCGGTCGTGCAGCAAAACCATGCGCGGCCGGTCTTTCCATCGCTTGCGGCGCTTGCCTGGGGCGAGCCGCGCCGGCGCGCGTACTGGGAAACCGAGTTGATCAACGCGCTGCGCGTCGTCGAGAAAGGCTGGAGCAACCCGACCGAAATGGTCGGCTCGTGGGCCGGCGCGATGGGCCACACGCAATGGATGCCCGAGGTGTGGCTCAACGTCGGCTTCGACTACGACGGCGACGGCAAGGTGAACCCGTTCGGCAAGCCGGACGATGCGTTGGGATCGAGCGCACGGTATCTGGTGAACCGGGGCAAATACCGGCGCGGCGAGCACTGGGGCTACGAAGTGCGGGCCGGAGGCCGGGGGTCCGATGAGACGCCGCGCAGCTACGAAGCATGGCAGGCGCAAGGCGTGACGCGCGCCGACGGTCAGCCATTCCCGAACCCGGGCCTCACCGCCAAGCTCTGGGTGCCGGTCGCGGGCGGACCGGCGTTCCTGCTCGGCCCGAACTTCTATGCGATCAAGACCTATAATCCGTCGATGAATTATGTGCTGGCGATCGTGCATCTTGGCGACCGCGTGCTCGGCGCGGGACCGTTCGCGCAGCCATTCCCGGGCAGCGAGCGTGCGCCGACGCTCGCCGAAGTGCAGGAGATGCAGAAGCGCCTAACGGCGGCGGGCTTCGACACCGGCGGCACCGATGGCCGCGTCGGCAACATGACGATGGTTGCGGCGCGGCAGTATCAGCAGAAGGCCGGGCTGGCGCCGGCGGATGGGTATCTGGGGCTGAAGCTCTTGGCGAAGTTGAGGGGCTCATAGGTGGGCATCGCGCCGGAAGCACGCGCGGTGGGCAAAATCGTTTCCGCGCGATGCCCACGCTGAAGGAGCAACGCAGACGATTTTGCCCACCCTACGGCGTCGGAGCAGCCGCCTTGATCCCCAGATAAATCTCCTGCACCTGAGCGTTGTTCTCGAGCGCCTCCGCCGTCCCTTCCAACACGGTGCGCCCCGTCTGCAGCACATAGGCGTAGTCCGCGATGGCCAGCGCAAGCTGGATCGATTGCTCGGCAAGCAGGAGCGTCAGGCCCTCCTCGTGCAGCTTGTATAGCGCATCATAGAGCTGATCGACCACGGCGGGCGCGAGCCCGAGGCTCGGCTCATCCAGCATCAAAAGCGTCGGCTCGCTCATCAACGCGCGGCCGAGCGCCAGCATCTGCCGCTCGCCACCGGAGAGCGTGCCGGCGAGTTGCTTGCGCCGCTCCTTGAGGCGCGGAAACAGCGCGTACACACGGTCGTAGAGCGCCGCCATCTTCCCCTTGTCGGGCAGCACCGATGCGCCCAGCCTGAGGTTTTGCTCGACCGTCTGGGTCACGAACAGCCGCCAGCCCTCCGGTGACAGCGCGAGCCCCTTGGAGACGATGGCGTATGCCGGGTGCCCGCCAATGCCCTCGCCGCGCCACTCGATGGCGCCGCCGCTCGGGCTGACCAACCCGGCGATGCAGTTGAGCGTTGTCGTCTTGCCCGCGCCATTTGAACCGAGCAGCGCCACGATCGTGCCGGGCTGCACGTCGAGCGAGACATCGCGCACGCCGACGAGGTCGCCGTAGTGCACTTCGAGATGCTCGACGCGCAGGCGGTCTGTCATGTGCCACCCGTCGCCGTCTTGCGCCATTGCCGGTGGCCGCGGCCAAGGTAGGCCTCGATCACTGCTTCGTCCTTCACCACGTCGGCCGGCGCTCCTTGGGCGATCACATGGCCCTGGTTGAACACGATCACGCGCTTGGCCAGCGTCATGATCACTTCCATGATGTGCTCGACGATGACGATCGTGATGCCGGTCTCGTGGATTTTCCGCACCAGCGCGATCGCAAGCTGAAGCTCTGCGGGCGTCAGTCCGGCGAGCGCCTCGTCGAGCAACATCAGGCGCGGCCCGGTGGCGAGCACGCGCGCGATCTCCAGCCGCTTACGGCCGGGCGTGCCGAGCGAGCGAGCGCGTAAATGCTGACGATCCGCCAATCCCACCAACTCCAATACCTTAAGCGCATGCGCGCGCGCATCCGCGCGGTTATGATGGCGCAGGAATGCGCCGACCATCACGTTGTCGAGCACCGTCATGTCCTCGAAGGTCGCGGGCACCTGGAAGGTGCGGCCGATGCCGAGCCGCGCGTGCTCCTCGGGCGGCGCGCGCGTCACGTCGACATTGTCGAACACGATGCGGCCCGTGGTCGGCAGCGTGTCACCTGCGAGGCAGTTGAAGAATGTCGATTTGCCGGCGCCGTTCGGGCCGATCAGACCGATGATCTCCCCCTCGTCGATCGAGAGATCCGCGCCGGCGACCGCGCGCAGGCTGCCGAAGGTCTTCGAGACGTTTTGCGCGCTAAGCAGCATCTGCCCGCTTCCGGAATTTCGGCGCGATGCGCTGCCACATCTCGTTCAGCCCGCCCGGCTCGAAGCGCGCGATGATCACGATGATTCCGCCGTAGAGAATATAGGTGAGCCCGGTACCGCCGCCACCGAACCATGTGTTGGTTGCGGTCTGCAGCGGAATCAGGATGATCGCGCCAACCAGCGGGCCGTACAGCGTGCCCGCGCCGCCGAGCGCCGCAATGATCACCATCTGCACCGATACCAGAATGCCGAAGCCGCTTTCGGGATCGATGAAGCCGGTCTTGATGGCGTAGAGCGAGCCGGCGATCGACGTAAATGTCGCGCTCAGCATCAGCGCGTAGAGCTTGGTGCGGCGCACCGGAACGCCGAGCGAGCGCGCAGCGCGCTCGCCTGCCTTGATGGCGTGGAGGTAATAGCCGAAGCGGCTGCGCTGCAGGAGCCACGTGATGAACAGCAGGACCACGAGCACTGCGAGGAAGATGAAGTAATACGGAAGCTCGCCGCGAAACGTGAGGTCCCACCACCCGCGACCTACCGCCGGGCCTTGCAGGCCGATCGCGGCACCGAGGAAATCGACGGTGCCGACGACGAGGCGGATCAGCTCGGCAACCGCAATGGTCGCCATCGAGAAATAGTGGCCCGAAAGGCGGAACGTCGGCAGCCCGATGATGACGGCAAGGACGAGGCTGATCGCGATGGCGATCGGCACACCGACGATCGGCGGCAACTGCCAGTGATGAAAGACGAGCAGCGGCAGATACGCGCCGACGCCGAAGAACATGCTGTGGCCGACCGAGACCTGCCCCGCATAGCCGCCGACGATGTTCCAGGCCGAGGCCGAGATCGCGGCGAGCAGGAGAGCGACGCCGATGTCGAGATAGAAGGCGTTGGAGAAGACAAACGGATACGCGACCAAGATGACCGCGAGCACGATGGCTGTCTTCATCGCGCTCTACGCCTTGCCCAAAAGGCCCTGCGGGCGGACCCAGAGCAACCCGGCAAACAGCGCAAACACCACGATGTCCTTGTAGATAGGCCCTAAGTAGAAAGCGGACAGCGCCTGGATGAGCCCGATGATCAGCCCCGCATACATCGCGCCCGGTACGCTGCCGAAACCGCCGAGCGTGACGACGACGAAGGCCGTGAGGCCGAACGTCTCCCCGACTGAGGGCGACCATGGGTACGAGATCGCCATCAGCGCGCCGGCGATCCCTGCGCCACCGGCCGCCAGTCCCCACGCCAGCGCCTGCATGCGGTCCGGGCGGATGCCCATCAGCATCGCGGCGTTGCGGTCCTCGGCCACCGCGAGCAGTTTTGAGCCCATGGTGGTGCCGGTGAGGAAAAGGTGCATCGCAACGGTGAGCACAGCNGCGGTGACGCCCGCAACAAGCTGCGCGGCCGGCACGAAGATGCCGAGGATATTGAGCGTGCCGCCGAGCGATGTCTGCGGCAGCGACACGACGTTGGCGGAGAAGATCCAGAACGCCGTGTAGCGCAACAGCAGCGCGAGACCGAAGGTGGAGAGGATCTGCGCCAGCATCGGGCCGCGCGTCACATGGCGAATAAGACCCGCGTAGACGATGACGCCGAGCAAGAACAGCGCGAACGCGGCCGCGAAGCCGAACACCGCGGGCCCGCCGCCGAGCCACACGACGACCAGCAGCGCGACGTACATGCCGAGCATGACGAATTCGCCATGCGCGAAATTGATGAAGTTCATCATGCCCCAGATCAGCGTGAGGCCGGACGAGAACAGGGCATAGATCGCCCCAAGCAGCAGTCCGCCGACGATGACCTGAAGGAGGAGCATAAAGCCTGTCTATCCACCGTCATGGCCGGGCTTGGCCCGGCCACGTCTACGCGCGAATTGTCCAAGTCGTGGATGCCCGGGACAAGCCCGGGCATGACGAATTGCTCCTATTTCCACCCCTTCATCGGCCAAACGAGCTTGGTTTGCGCGGCACTTTCCGGCCAGACCAGCTCGTATTGCTTGGCCTTGAGCTGGATCAGATAGGTCGACGCGAGGATGTTCTGCCCGGTCTCGTCGAACTTCACGCCGCGATAGCCCATCATCAACTGCTCGGGCTTGAGGTCCGTCGCCTTGAAAGCGGCCTGCAGCTTGGCCGGATCGGTCGAGCCGGCGCGGTTGATCGCCTCTGCCATCGCAAGCGCCGCCTGCATGTTGCGCCCCGAGGTGTCGTCGAGATCGCGGCCGGTCTTGGCCTTGTACATCTCGTTGATCTTGAACGTCGTGCTGCCGGGCTTACCAATGTCCCAGGCGCTTCGGTTCATCAGCCCCTGCCCGATGTCGGCGATGGCCGGCACGAACGAGGGATCGGAGAAGCCTGAATCGTCGCCCAGCACCATCGGCGGCAGGAAATCGAGGTTCTTCATCGTCTTGATGTAAAGAATCGAATCCGCCGTGTAGCTGATGAAGATCACGAGATCCGGGTTCTTCTCCTTCAGTTGCAACACTTGCGCCGAGACGTCGGTCGTGCTCGCGCTATACGGGATGCGGATCGCGACCGTGACCTTGTTCTCCTTCGCTGCCGCTTCGATCGCTTCGGCGACCGAGGTGCCGTAGTCGGTGTTCTCGTTGACGATCGCAATCGAGCCGATCTTGTGGCCCGCCTTCACCATGTCGGCGATGAAGCGCATGTAGGTGTTGGCGTAATCGGTCGCGATCGGGGTGACACGGAACACCCATTTGAAGCCGCGGCCCGTGATGTTGAGCGCGGCCGAGTCGCCCACCACGAACGGAATGCCGTAGCGTTCCGCAATCGGCGTCGCGGTGAACGTGCACGAGGACTGATAGGCGCCGAACAGGAGATGCATCTTGTCCTGTGTGGCGAGCCGCAGCGCCTGTTGCTGGGCGACCGACGGGTTGCCCTGATGGTCGATAAAGGTGAGCTCGAGCTTCGCGCCGCCAATGCCGGGAAGCCCTGCGTCCTTCGCCAGCGGAATGCTCGCCAGCTCCGGATGCGCGTTGTTGACGATCTCGGCCGCGATCTCGACCGCCGCCTTAGAGGCCTGCCCGGCGGCCGCCGCATTGCCGGTGAGCGGAAACAGCACGCCGACCTTCACGGGATCTGCGGCACGCGCGATGTGCATGCCCGACGCCAGCGTAGTTGCGGCTACGCCCGCGCCAGCAAGCACCGTGCGCCGATTGACGCCACGTTCCATGAACTCTCTCCCTCCCCGCCCGGCCCGGCGGATGTTTTTCCGTGTCACGCCCGCCATTGCGAGTTCGCGAGGCGCCGGATAGCGTCGCCCGCGCGAATAAGAGGGCTGCCCTTGATTGCTGTCAATCGCGGAGCAGCTTCGGCCTAAAGCCTCGGGAGAGAAAATGCCCTACGACGTGACGATCATCACGGTGAAGCCGAACCGGCACATGGATGCGCTGCCGGGCATCGACAGGTGGCTCAAGACCAATCCGCGCAAGGCTGAGTTTCTGGCCTGCCTGTTCTGCGACATCGGCGACCTCAACCAGATCATGGTGCTGCATCACTATGCGAGCGATGCCGATCTGGCGGCAGACCGCGACAACGTGGCGCGCGACGCCAACCCGTACGGTTGTCTCGAGCTCACCGAGAAGCGCTCGACCAACACGTTTCACCAATTCCCATTTCTGTCACCACTCAAGGCTGGCAGCTACGGGCCGATCTTCGAGGTGCGCACTTATTTGCTGAAGCCGACCGGCTTGCCGCCCACGCTCGCGGCCTGGGAAAAGCAGGCGCCGGTGCGCCAGAAGCTCTCGCCCATTCTCGCCGCGATGTATTCCACGACCGGCGAGGTCACGCGCTTCATGCATATCTGGCCCTATCCGGACCTAGGCACCCGCGCGCAGACGCGAAAAACCGCAATTGAAACCAAGGTCTGGCCGCCGGCCGGCGGGCCCGACCAGCTCCTCGCGATGCACAACGACATCTATCTTCCGGCCGCATTCTCCCCTATCCATTAGGCAAGCCGCGACCGGCCAAATCCATTCCCTGCAGAAAACACTCAAGGCGAGGACAACCATGTACACGCAACTCGGCACCTATATCGATGGCAAGTGGAATTACGGCAACGGTGGCGCCGGCGAAGAGGTCATCAATCCGGCGACCCAGAAGCCGCTCGCTCATCTCCCGCACGCCTCTGCCAGCGATCTCGATGCGGCGCTTGCCGCCGCCGAGAAGGGGTTCAAGATCTGGAAGGCAAAGTCCGCCTATGACCGCGGCCGCATCATCAAGAAGGCCGCCGACCTGTTGCGCGAGCGCGCCGACGTCATCGCCCGCTCGATGAGTCAGGAACAGGGCAAGGTGCTCGCCGAAGCCAAGGGCGAGGTCGTGACCTCCGCCGATATCGTCGAATGGTTCGCCGAGGAAGGCCGCCGCGCCTATGGCCGCATTATCCCGAGCCGCAATCCGACCGTGCGGCAAATGGTCGTGACCGAGCCGGTCGGCGTTGTTGCGGCGTTCACGCCATGGAATTTCCCGGTCCTCACGCCGGCGCGTAAGGTAGCGGCCTCGCTCGCGGCGGGCTGTTCGATCATCATCAAGGCGTCGGAAGAGACGCCTGCCGGCTGCGTCGACCTGGTGAAATGCTTCGAGGACGCGGGCGTGCCGCCCGGCGTGATTAACCTTGTGTTCGGCGTGCCGGCGACCGTCTCCGAGCACCTGATTGCCTCGCCGATCGTGCGCAAGATCTCGTTCACCGGCTCGGTGCCGGTCGGCAAGCATCTCGCCCAGCTCGCCGCCAAGGGCATGAAGCGCGCCACCATGGAGCTCGGTGGGCATTCGCCGGTCGTGGTGTTCGGCGATGCCGACCCGGAAAAGACCGCGGACACGATCTCCGCGTTCAAGTATCGCAATGCCGGTCAAGTCTGCATCTCGCCGACGCGCTTTTACGTGCAGGAGACGATCTACGACCGCTTCCTCAAGCGTTTCACCGACAACGCCAAGGCGATCAAGCTGGGCGACGGGCTCGAGAAGGACACCACGATGGGTCCGCTCGCCAATCCGCGGCGGCTCGATGCGATGGACTCATTCGTGCAGGACGCCAAGAACCGCGGCGGCAAGGTCCAGACTGGCGGCAGCCGCTCCGGCAACCAGGGCTTCTTCTTCGAGCCGACGGTGGTCACCGACGTGCCGGACGATTCGAAGATCATGACCGAGGAGCCTTTCGGCCCAGTGGCGCCGATCGTCACGTTCAAGACGTTCGACGAAGTGGTGGAGCGCGCAAACTCGCTCGAGTTCGGGCTCGCCGCCTACACCTTC
>C688J18823_10001571_pt1 | contig 14182 bp, 12 predicted proteins | sample HopSoiMetagenom1_FD_18823 | JGI IMG/M metagenome (IMG submission 18823)
GGCTCGAGCCGGCCGAACTATAACGTCCGGCGGAGCCCGGCGCTTGTCCCGAGGGCAAAGAAAGCGGATGGCGAAACCAAACAGCGCAGGCATTCTGCTCTATCGGTTGCATTCTGGAGCGCCGGAAGTGTTTCTGGTGCATCCGGGCGGGCCGTTCTGGGCGCACAAAGATGCGGGCGCGTGGTCGATCCCGAAAGGCGAATATGAACCAGGCGCCAACGCACTGGAAACGGCCAGACAGGAATTCCTCGAAGAAACGGGATCGTCCATCGCCGGAGAGTTCAGCGCCCTCACACCGCTCAAGCAACGCAGTGGAAAAACGGTATACGCCTGGGCAGTTGAGGGTAATATCGACGCCGCCAAGATCACCAGCAATTTCTTTTCAATGGAGTGGCCGCCGCATTCAGGCAAACAGCAGCAATTTCCTGAAGTGGACCGAGGCGTCTGGTTCACATTGCCCGTCGCTCGGGAAAAAATTCTGGCGGGCCAGCGAGCGTTGCTGGACCAACTGGAGCAGCTGCTGGAGGCGCGAAATCGAGGCGGCGAATCTGCGCGCTGAGCGCGGAACAGCATTAGAGCGCTCAGCTAGCCTTGCTTGCGCAAGAATTGCAGCAGCAGATCGCTGACTTGCTGGGGCCGTTCCTGCTGTACCCAGTGGCCCGCTCCATCGACCAGATGACAACCGCCCAGCATGTTCGTCAGCACATCTTGCTGCATCTTGATCATGTCGCTGCCCGGGCGCTGGTAAATCCCCCAGTCGCTTTTTCCTGCGATGAAGCAGGAAGGAACGTCGATCGTGCGTCCGGAAAAAATTTGCATGTCTGCCTGCAGTTTCTGGCTGGTATTGCAGCGGTACCATTGCAGGCCGCCCTGAAAGCCATTGCGTCCGTACTCTTCCGCGTATACCGCCAGCTCGTGATCAGGCAGCCACTGGTTGGCAGCGATCGCTTCCGGCGCCGGCATCTCATGCGCAACCGTCTGCGCCATGTTTTCGTGCAGATCCATGATGTAATACGTGGGCATTTTTTCCAGTTCGGTCGCGCGCCAGGCGGCAAGCGGGAAAGGCTTGTTCTGTTGCCAATCTGCGCTCTTGTGATGATAGTAAGCGCGCAGGAAAGCATGCACGCCTTGCGCACATTTCCACATGTCGTTATTGGCTTCGCGCGTCGAGTAATACCACTGGTAATGTTTGCGCGGGCGCTTTAGCGCTGCAAGGTTGTCTTGAATGCTGCTTGCGGGTGGAGCATTTGCGCCTTTTCGGTCGGTATCAAAAGGCAAAGCAGGCGGTCCGCCGAACGGCGCGCTCATCAGCGTGACCGAGCGAAAGACATCCGGCCGGATCAACGAAGCCCAGGCCGAAACATTCGCTCCGGAATCGTGGCCAACCAATCCCACCACGCGGCGATAGCCCAGCGCCGACACCAGGCTGAGCACGTCGCGCACCAGGTTCAGCATGCGAAACGACGTATAGTCGCCGTCGTAGTTTCCGTCCCAGCCGCTGGTGCGGCCGTACCCGCGCTGATCGGGCGCCACCACGTGATAGCCGGCTGCTGCCAGCGGCAGGATTACTTTTCGCCAGCTGTAGGCCAGCTCCGGGAAGCCGTGCAGCAGCAATAGCAACGGCTTATCCTGCTGTTCATAACCGGCTTCGAGGATGTGCATGCGCAGGCCATTTACTTCGTTGACAAAACGGGAGCGAATGCCGGTTGGCAAAACGTGTTGCGGAAGAGCAGCAAGTTCGGTCATCCTTTTGCCTTCGATTACGAAAGACCTACCATAACAAAAAGCTTGGCGCGTTGTGCAAAGCCCAAGGCGTTCACGTCGCAACTTTTTTCCAAGCCGGCCGATTACCAGCAATGCTAGGATTTCAGCACCATGTCAGCATACGGCTACACGCTTTTCGATACCACCATCGGTCGCTGCGGCATTGCCTGGAGTGAAGGCGGCATCGTGGGGGTGCAACTGCCGGAAACACGCGAGCGGGACACGCTTTCGCGGTTGCTGAAACGCCATCCTGATGCCACGCAGGCCGCTCCGCCACCCGCAATTCAGCAAGTGCTGGACAATATCGTCGCCCTGCTGGCCGGTGAATCGGCCGACTTGTCCGTCGCTATGCTTGACATGCAGCACGTGTCGCCATTTCACCGGCGTGTGTATGAAGCGGCGCGCGCCATAGCGCCGGGCGAGACGCTTTCGTACGGCGAGATCGCGGAAAAACTCGGGGCATCCGGTTCGGCCCGCGCGGTCGGCCAAGCACTCGGGCGCAACCCGTTTGCGGTTGTAGTGCCGTGCCATCGCGTGCTTGCAGCGGGCGGAAAAATGGGCGGGTTCTCCGCTAACGGCGGCATCGGCACGAAGCTGCGGATGCTGTCTATCGAGTCCGCACGGGTTAATGGGCATCAGACGATGTTCGAAGGCGATGGGGCGTTTGGGTTCGACCCCGTTGTCGCAGTCGAGCACTTGCGTGAATCCAGTGCCTCCATGGCCCGATTGATCGATACAGTAGGGCCGTTGCGCATGCGCCTAAAGAGAACGCCAAGCATTTTTGTCGCGCTTGCCGAAGCCATCGTCTATCAGCAGCTTACCGGGAGAGCGGCCGCCACGATTTATGCGCGCGTCTGCGCTCTTTTCCCGCGTGCCCATGAAGGGCCGACACCGGAAAAAATATGGCGCGTATCGGCAGAAAAGCTGCGAGCTGCCGGCTTATCCAACGCCAAGGTACTGGCGTTGAAAGATCTGGCGCGCAAGAGCCTGGACGGCGCTATTCCAACGCTGAGTGAAATCCATGGCATGGACGACGAAGCCATCATTGAGCGGCTCGTGAAGGTACGGGGCATCGGCCGCTGGACAGTGGAAATGCTGCTGATGTTTCGGCTGGGCCGACCCGATATCCTGCCGGTGGATGACTATGGCGTGCGCAAAGGTTATACGGTTGCTTTCCGCAAGCGCAGCCTGCCTGCGCCCAAGGCGCTGGCCAAGCTCGGCATGCAATGGAAACCTTATCGCACAGCGGCGAGCTGGTATTTCTGGCGCGCGCTTGAATTGCCCAAGAAATAGTTGGAACAAAACGCTTCAGGTAGATCGGCGGCTCAGGAAGAACTCTCCGCGCACGGTCCACACGCCTGGACTTGGAATAAATTGCCATATCGTTAGAAAGCCGGAAAAGAATTACGCACCACGAAGCCACGAAGACACGAAGAAAATCGCGTCGACTAAACTCTGCTTTGGATTACTTCGTACTTCGCTGTGGCGATAGATTGCAATGTCGCTTGAAGCCCCATGTCGGTCCCACAAGGCTGGTTGCTGACCTGGTTGCCCAGCCGTAAAATTTTGCAATGCTGACCAGAACCGAATTAAAAAACGGCCCGGTATCGATCATCGACTACCGCTGCACGGCGGGCCCGGCCGAGAGGCCTTTTGCCGAGGTGCATCAAAGCTGGTCCGTGTCTTACGTGCGCAAAGGCAGCTTTGGCTATCGCACGCGCGGGCAGGCCTTCGAACTCGTAGCAGGCTCCGTGCTGGTCGGCAAGCCAGGCGAAGAATTCACCTGTACGCATGAGCACCATTCGTGCGGCGACGAATGCCTGGCTTTCCATCTGGAACCCGAAGCGGCTGATGCCGCTGGCTGGCGGGCTGACATCTGGCGAAGCACCGGCTTGCCGCCTCTGCCAGAACTGATGGTCGTCGGTGAACTTGCCCAAGCGGCTGCCGAGGCCACAAGCGATATCGGCATCGATGAAATTGCCTGGTTGTTTCCCGTGCGCGTTGCGGAAGTACGCGCCGGGCGGATGCAAAATCCGCAACAAGTGGGCGCCCGTGATCGGCGCCGAGCAGTCGAATCAGCGCTCTGGCTCGATACGCACGCGCATGAAGAAATCGATCTGGACGGCGCAGCACGTCAGGCGGGCTTGAGCCCGTTCCATTTTTTGCGCCTGTTTGCCAAAGTCATCGGCGTGACTCCGCATCAGTATGTGGTCCGTTCACGTCTGCGCCACGCGGCTCGCCAGCTTGCCGCGGAGGAACGCCCCATCACCGATGTCGCGCTCGACGTCGGCTTCGCCGACCTTTCAAACTTCGTGCGCACCTTCTATCGCGCTGCGGGGGTTTCGCCTCGCGCATTCCGCAAGGCTGCCAAAGGCGATCGCAAGATTTTCCAAGATCGGCTGTCTTCGCTGTCCTAAGCTGTTCGCCTCGCTACACGGAGGGATCATGTATGACCATATCGGCTTGAAAGTAAAGAACCTTGAAACTGCAGTTCGCTTCTACACTGCTGCGCTGGCTCCACTCGGGCACGTGCTGGGTTCCAGCGATAAAAGTTATGCCGGAATCGGCCCGAAAGATGCACCCGGGCTTTGGCTGTATGCGGCGAGCGGCGCTGCTAGCTCCGGCACCCACTTGGCGTTTCGTGCACCGGATCGCTAAGCCGTCGATCGTTTCTATGCCGCGGGCCTGAAAGCTGGCGGTCGCGACAACGGAACGCCCGGCCTGCGCATCGACTACAGTCCCGATTACTATGCCGCATTCCTGATCGACCCGGACGGAAATAACGTGGAGGCCGTGTTCATGACATAGCGTGCACGTTCACCGAGCCTCTTGTGCATGCAACTTTCCCGGTGCAGCCGCATCCTACGATCGTAAACTAAAGCAGCAAGCGAAATGCAATCGCTGCCTTCGCGTCCACGTTAGAATGTCGGCAATGTCTTCATCCATTCAGGCCAGAACAACATCAGTACTTCGCGCCTGAAACTGTCCGACGTTCATGTGGAACACAGTTAAACGCTGGCTGGGGGAGTTATTCTCCCAAGCTCGTGAATTTGTCTTGCGGCTGGCCGGTCAACCCATTGGCCGATGGGTCGAAGGCAGCTATGCGGAATCGAACAGCAGGGTCTTTTTTTTCTTGCCCCAGTCCAAGCGTACTTACCATCTGTATCTGCCGCGCAGATATTCCCTCAACCGCGCAGCGCCGCTGGTGGTGATGCTGCATGGATGCAAGCAGGATGCCGCAACTTTCGCCAGCGGTACGCGCATGAACGAGCTTGCCGATCAAGAAGGCTTCGTCGTGCTATACCCGGAACAGAAAAGAATGGCGAATGCCCATCGCTGCTGGAACTGGTTCGATTCTTCTTCACAAAGGGGTGATGGTGAAGCTGCATTGATCGCGGGCATGGTGCGCGAGGTGCTGCGCACCCATGCTATCGATCCCAGCCGGGTTTACATCGCTGGTCTGTCCGCCGGCGGCGCCATGACCAGCGTCATGGCAAGCTGCTACGGCAGTCTGTTTGCGGCATGCGCAATTCATTCAGGGCTGATGTATGGTGCGGCCGAATCCGTGTCGCAGGCGAGCCGGGCCATGAAGCACAGTTCTCGCGCTTCCGTAAAAGATACGGTTCGCCAGGCGATGGGACATGACGGCTTCGATTTTGTCCCGGCCCTGGTCATTCACGGTACCGCCGACAGCGTGGTGAATCCGGCAAACGCCGACCAGGTTGTCGAACAGTTCATCGCCATGGCCGCCCCCGCCGGCATAAACGGCGCGCCCGTTGCCGAATTTGCGACCACAAAAGCGGCCGGCGGACGCCGTGGTTTCGAAATTCGCGAATACCGCAGCGGTGACACGCTGCTGTCGCGCAAAGTGCTAGTGCAAGGCCTGGATCACGCGTGGAGCGGCGGAAACGGCGCGCATCCTTTCAACGATCCCTTCGGCCCGGACGCCAGCCGCATGATTTGGGAATTTTTTAACGAATTCCAGCGCAGCCAGCAAAAACAAAAGGCGGCCGCAAACTTCGGGTGATTGACCTGCGCACGCGAGCGCGCCGATTAAATCGCGACGGATTGAATTTGTGCCAGATCGGTGTGACCCTGCAGGACTTTTTCAATCCCGTCTTGCCGTAGCGTAAGCATGCCTTCGCCTATCGCGGCGTTCTGAAGGTCCTCCACATTGGCATGCGCCTGGATCAGCCGCTTGACCGTGCGCGTGTTGATGAGCATCTCGTGAATGCCGAGCCGGCCCCGATATCCACGCTTGGCGCACTTTTCACAGCCCGCCGCGCTGTATAGCGTCAGCGCGCCTTGTTTGTCAGCGTACGAAGATTGCCAGCGCGCGCGTACGCTGGCGGATTCGAGAGTGGTGCCGCTGCAATATTCCTTCAACAGGTCGTCGATCTCTTCACCCGAGGCCTGGCGCGCCCGGCGACAATCCGTGCACAGGGCTCGTACCAGTCTTTGTGAAATCACGCCCAGCAGCGCGTCTGCGAAATTGAACGGATCCATGCCCAGATCGAGCAGGCGCATGACCGATTCGGCCGCGCTATTGGTGTGCAGCGTGGAAAATACCAGGTGGCCCGTTAGCGAAGCTTCGATGGCCGTCTTGGCGGTTTCGGCGTCGCGCATCTCGCCCACCATGATGACATCCGGATCGAGGCGCAAGAAAGCGCGCATGGCGACGGCAAAGGTCATGCCGATTTTGGGATTCACCTGCACTTGGCGCAATCCCGCTTGGGTGATTTCAATCGGGTCTTCCGCTGTCCAGATTTTTTTCTTCGGCGTGTTGATGTAGCCCAGCACGGAATGTAGCGTCGTTGTTTTTCCTGAACCGGTCGGGCCGCAGATCAGAAACAGCCCGTGCGGCAGGTTCGCCAGGCGTTTTACATCGGCTAGCAGCTGCTGCCGCAACCCCATCTTGTCGATCGGTATGGGTTCAGCTGCCGCGAGCACGCGCATGACTACGTCTTCAACGCCTCCGGCGGTCGGCATCACCGCTACGCGAAGCTCTATCTTTGCCGGACCGAAGCGCTCGAAAGCAATCTTTCCATCTTGCGGCTTGCGCCGCTCAGCGATATCCAGATTCGCCATGATTTTGATACGCGAGATCATCGCATTGCGAAACCGCGCAGGAATATCCAGATAGGGTTCGAGTTGCCCGTCTTCCCGAAACCTGACTTTGGTATCCAGGTTGTCGCGATAAGTCTCGATGTGGATGTCGGAGGCCTTACGCTCATGGGCATCGAGAATGATCTGATTCACCATGCGCACCAGCGCGTTGTCGGATTCCGTGACAGTCTGATCCGGGGCCTCGGCTTTCAAATCGAGCGCGACGGACGAGGCCAGCTCCTTGACGTGCCGTGCCGCTTCCTGCTGGCCATAGTGTGTGCGGATTGCCGCCAGAATACTTTCCCGCGAAGCCATGACCGGCACAACGCGCAACTTGGTGTAGAAGCGAAGCTCATGGACGGGTTCGGGATCGGTAGGGTTCTCCATCGCGACCACAATTTCATTCTTCGCCCGGAACAGCGGCATCACGCGATGTTTGTCCGCCAGCCGCCGCTCTACCAGCGTAAGGACTTCAGGGTCGATTTCGAAGCGGGTGGCGTCGACGAACGGAATCCCAAGTTTGCGCACCAGCAGCCGGTTCAGCGTGGCACGGTCAATCACGCCCATTTCCACCAGGATCTCACCCAGCGGAAGCTTGCGATCACTGGCCTGCGAGCCGACCGCTTCATCGAGTTCTTGCTGGGTCAGTAGTTTTTCATTAACCAGTATCTGTCCGAGCATGGTCTCGGATTTTGGTTGGTCGGCATCCTTAAGCACCTGCTCGAGTAATTCCCTCGAGATGATCTGACTCGCAGTCAGGTAGTCGCCGATACGCTGTGAACGCAATTCACTTTGGAATTGCAGGCCCACTCTCACAAAGTCCACGGTATCGTTGCGATGATCCGCGACCATTTTTCCGAGCGAGGCACCAATGGAATGATAAACATAGGCCTGGGCCGGAATGAAATTGCGCACGGCTCTTTCTTCGTCCACCGCCAGATAAAGGTACAGCCCGGTCTTTTCAATCAGAAAGCCCAGCGTCTGGTCTTCAAACTTTTCGCCGTCCTTGAATTTAATGCTGACCTGTTGGCTGCCGCTGGCCTGTACCCCACCAGCCTGCTGGATCTGCTCAAGCTTTCGAGGCAGCAGACGCGTAGGATTTGGTAACTGCAGCCGCTTGACCGTCGTTAGATCGACCACACCCACATTTTTTTTCTGGGCTTCCCTGAATTCCAGTCGTGCGTGTTCGGGTAAGAAGCGCAAAAGCTGTCCGTAAAGCTTGCTGCCATCGGCCCTGGCGATCACGCAATTCTGCGGCAGCAACCCGTCCTTGACGGTGGCGTATGTAAAATAGGGCGGAGTTGGCCAGGAAAATGGGTCTTCTTGTGCCATGTCTAGCGTTGTAGTGTGATCGACACTGGGCGTTCTTTCTCCCACACCGGCCGCAGAAACCACGGGCCGGCTGACCGGTGATAAGCTTATCTAAGCATACCTGTTTCCTGCCGCAAGGCCGGCGCCGCCGCGCAAAAAAACTCCCACACGACTATGGCAAATGCCAAGGTTTCGCCGATCCAAAAGACTGCCTTCAGGGCGCGCGCCTTGCTCATCGGAGAGCGCATCAGCCTGAAATCCTGGGGCAGTATCGAAAGCCTGGCCACCAATCCGCTAACTGTCGAAGTCAAAGGCGGGGGCGCTGCAACGCTTCACCGCTATGGTGTCGTGGTTTTGTTCGATGTCGCCCCCGCGGAGGAAATCGCTTTCCTGGCTAATCTGCAACCTTCAGTCTCAAATGTCTACTCAATACCTGAGACGGAAGAAGTTGAAGTACGGATCGAACCGGGCGTGCGTGAGATTATCAAGGGCGGTGTTGCGTACGTGGAAGATGCAGCAGTGGAACGGCTGCAGGTCATCGCCGATATCCTGAGCAAGAGCGTCCTGCTGTCGCTTTACGAAAAAAGCGTCGGTGTCGAATTCGATCGCATCGAACCGCTGGCCATCGAACTGGACAAGCGCGGACGTATCGGCGGAAAAAGTAAAGACTTGTTGAAAAAAATCGGTTCGATGCTTCTGGTCGAGCAGCGCATGGTGGGACGCGCCGAGATTACCGAGAAACCGGAAATGCTCTGGAACAATGCCGAACTGGAAGGATTGTTTGCCCGGCTGGAAGATGAGTTCGAAATCAAGGAGCGCCATCTGGCGCTCGAGCGCAAGCTCAATCTGATTTCCGATACCGCGCACACGCTGTTGGAACTCATGAGTAGCGCGCATGCCTTGCGCCTCGAGTGGTACATTGTGATTCTGATCGCGGTGGAAATCCTGCTTACTGTCTATCAACTGTTCCTGAGCTGACGTAAAACCGCTGACCAATAACCGTAGGGCGCGGTTGGATGCCGATTGTTGGGCTGCGTGTTCACGCCGGGGGCGCGAGATAGCTGGAGTGCAGTGTCTGGCGGATAAACGCGCGCGCGTCCTCGCGAACGAAAGGCTGGCCTTCGGCGAGCTTTTCAGCGTAATCAAAGAACGGCATGAACAACTGTCCCTGGTCCACCGGCTTGCTCAGCTTGAAGCGGCCTGTGTTGCCGACTTCTCGCCAAGCGGCACGCACTTCGGCCCAGAACGGCTCGGTCTTTTCAAAATAATTTTTGCCCGGCTCGAAGTCATAGTCTTTTATTCTCTCGTAGCGCGCTACGCCGTATTCGCGTGCAAGGAACGGCAGCATTGCCCGCGGTTTTCCGTTTGCTGCCAGCACCGCCTTCAGATTGGTTTCCTCCTGCAACCACCCGGTTTGCATAATGGTATGGCGATTGGTGCCCACTAATGCCTGATAGTCCTTGCGTACGCTCCATTCCCGCCGCGGCAGCGGACGCCATGTTTCATCGCTGTTCCAGGCGGAAAAGCTGTCGGTATGCAACCAGCGTCCAGACGACGCATAGCGTGGCGAATCGTCCACTTGATAGACCGATTGCACCCATGCGCCGCGGCGCTGATCTGGCGGAATGGTTTTGCGCACCCATGTGTCCGCGCCCTGATAAACCAGTGCGGCATCCGCCTGGTATTGCCATTCCTGGCGCCAGTGCCGGGTGACCAGCGGTTCACTTGGCGTGCCGTCCTGCTGCAGCATGCGCATGACCAGAATATGCTGAAGCGCGATGAAATCGCCGCTGTCCTGACTGACGAATACATACTCGGTGCCCCAGCTTTGATAGGGCGCTTCCGGTTTCAATGATGGATCGAATTGCACCACTTCGAGGAAGTCGAAAGTAACCCGGTACGGGCCGGCCATCGCGAGAATTGCGCGCCGGTCACGCTCGAAATCAGTCAGGCCGGCCTCGTGCAGGCGCTTCCATGCGTCCGTGGGTTCCTTGTCGAGCGCAACCGGTACGCCTTTGGTACTTGCGCCGCGCGGTTGAAGGCCTGCACCGAATGGCCAGGTGAAGGTATAACGCGCGCTTGCCGATGTTTCAGCGCCACCAGGTTCATAGGCATGCGCGACGGTACACAGTAATAAAAAAACGACGAGAGTTCTGGTGAGACACATAGTCGAATACTCTCTTGGTGAAGTTGACCACTACATTTTAGAGGAACGATTGCGCACAACGTTACTGGTGATCGATGGAAGGGGATGCCGGTTGGCGCAATGACCAGTGCAAACTCCGATTGTCGTGATGCGGTCCAACCCCGGCCGCACAAGTGGGCGGATTGACTGGCTAGTTAACGATTACGAGAGGAAAACGACGATGAAGTTCAATGCGACACTGGCAAGTGCACTGGTATTGATTTTCGCAACTGCGGGCCTGGCTGCCTGCCAAAAGGGTCCGGCTGAAAGAACCGGGGAGAAAATCGATAACGCGGCGAAGAATGTCGGCGAAAAGGTGGAACACGCCGGCGACAAGATCAAGGATTCCGTGAAGAAGTAAGATAAATTTTCCCGCAAACGGAGTATCCGAAGGAACCAGCAATCCGAAGCACGCTCACTTACCGGCGTCGCGCGGATAGCAATTTATGCAAGCTGATCTTGCGCACCTCTGTTTTGCTGGTTTCGATATGCTGGCGTAGCAGGGCGATCGCACGGTTCCCACGCCGCTGCAACACCGCGCGCAGGATCCGTCCGTGCTCGTCATATGTAGCGGTGATCCGGCTCCCTTCGGTGAAGTCTAACCGTCGCAACAGGCGGATGCGCTCGGTTAGTTCCTGATGGCATCGTGCCATCTCACGGTTGCGGGCAGAGGCCACCAGCGCGGCGTGGAACGCTTCGTCGAGCGCGCATACCTGCTCGCCATCGCGCAGCCGGCGTTTCGGTTCAACCAGCCAAATGGATTTCAGGTCGTCCAGACGCGGTAGTTCCGGCCGCGCGCACACGGTTTCCACGCAGGCCGATTCAAGGGCAATGCGCAAATCGTAGAGGTCGTCGAACTGTGTGAAATCGAGTTCGCGAACACTCCAGCCGCTGCGGAACTGCACTTGCAGATAACCTTCGCGTTCAAGCCGATACAGCGCCTCCCGAACCGGCGTGCGGCTGACATGCAGTCGCGCAGCGATTTCGCTTTCGGTGAAACGGTCGCCCGGCAGCAAGCGGAAATCAAATATGTTTTGTTTGACGCCCAGGTAAACCGAATCGGCCAGCGAAGTTTTGCGGGTATCTACCGGCGCCAGCTTTTTTGTCCGCGGCAAGGCATTTTTTTGCTTCGCAGGTACGCGTGCGGTGCTTCGATTCAATGTGCTACTTTCCCGGCCAGGAAAGCCCGCCACCCACCCAGATGTGATATTTCTTCCGCACCCTTGGTAGCCCAGCCCTCGCAAACGAACGCCTGCACCCATTCGCCAGTATCGAGCTCGATCTGGCCGATGCCGAGCGGGGACGGAATGCCAGCCACGAACGACCCGTAGTCACGCATTGGCAGGCGCCAGACTTCCACTTCGATGGCCTTGCCCAGCCCTGGATCACGCAGCATGCCTGGTTTCGGTGGAGTCGTGCCCGGCAACGCATACAGGCGATAGTTGGCGCTGGTACGCGCTGCTTTTTCTAGCCGGCCGCCACGCTCGGTGAGTTGGTAATTGAGTGGCAGTCCAGACAAGTGCGCACCGACCACCGCAACACGCACGCTTTCGTCCGCGATCGCGATCGGCTCAGCCGGGGGCAGCGGCTCACCAAGCGCGCCCAGCTGCAATCCAGTGAGTTGATGGAACCGCTGTGCCAGATCGGCGAGCATCAGATCGGCGCCGGCCGGCGCGATCAACGTGATGCCGCTGGGCAGGCCGTCCGGCCGCATGCAGGCTGGCACCGCACACGCCGCCAGGTCGAGCAAGTTCAGAAAATTGGTGTAGTAACCAAGGCGGCGATTGGTCAAGAACGGTTCGGCCAGCACTTCGGCAATGGTATAAGCAGTGGGCGCAGTGGGCACCACCATGACATCGGCACGGTTCCATACCTGCGCTGTCAATTTCTTCAGCGCTGCGATGCGGGTGAGTCCGGCGAATGCATCTGCCGCGGAATAATTTGCAGCACCTTCGATGATCTTGCGCACAACCGGATGGACCTGATCCGCATGCTGCTCGAAGAAAGGACGGATTGCAGCGAGGCGCTCGGCGACCCAGGGTCCTTCGTACAGCAGCGACGCGGCTTGCTGGTACGACGAAAAATCCGTTTTCATGGGCTTGCCGCCCAGGCCTTCCAGCCTGTCCACGGCTTCGTTGAATGCATGCATCGCATGCGCGTCGCCATAGAACTCGAGCTGATCCGGAAGCGCGAACGTGAAGCGCTCGGGCAATTTCGGCGCCTCGCTGGACAGCTCGCGGGCCCAGGGATCTTCCGCATCGTAACCGCGCATCACTCGCAGGACAGCAACCGCGTCCGCCACTGTCAGCGCGAACACCGAGACGCAATCAAGCGACTGACACGCCGGCACCACGCCTCGCGCGCTTACCAGACCGCGGCTCGGCTTCAAGCCCACGATGTTGTTCAGGCCGGCCGGCACGCGGCCGGAGCCGGCAGTATCCGTTCCGAGCGCAAAACACACCATGCCGCGCGCAACGCTGACCGCCGAGCCAGAACTCGAGCCACCCGATATGTATTCGGGGCGAAAACTGTTCGGTACGGGCCCGTAAGGCGAACGCGTTCCGACCAGCCCGGTCGCAAACTGATCCAGATTCGTTTTGCCCATCATGATGCCGCCGGCCGCCTCCAGCAGTTCCACCGCTCTGGCGGACCGCTCGGGTACGCTCGCAAATGCCGGACACGCCGCACTGGTGGGCAAACCGGCCACATCGATGTTGTCCTTGACCGAGAACGGAATGCCGTAGAGCGGCATGCGGGACATCGCCTTGGCATCCGCACGCGCCACGGCTTCCAGCTGTTGCGCGCGCCGCAAAAGACTATCGCGCTCCACCCGGCATATCCATGCACTGGCATAGCCAGCGTCCGAAACCGAGCACAGTGAGTCGATCACTTCGCTAGGCGTGCGCTTGCCCTGGCGGTAATCCGCAAGCAGCGATGATATGGTCATGGACACTGCTTTCCCCCGTGTGGCATCTTGTATACCATTGAGTATACCCACGGACCGCGCGTGGAATCCACCGCTGCACGACGTTAGGCTCGCCAGGGAGACGAAATGGACAAATTCGCTATTGAAGCCGAACCGTACGAACTCGAATTCAGTCCGGACGCCACCGCGTTACTGATCATCGACATGCAGCGCGATTTCGTGATGCCGGGCGGATTTGGCGAGGCGCTGGGCAACGACGTCACGCCGCTGCAGGCGACCATCGCGCCGACGGCGCGCGTGCTGAACGCGGCGCGTAAACGCGGCATGCTGGTGATCCATACCCGTGAAGGCCATCGGCCCGATCTGACAGATTGTCCGCCTTCCAAGCTGGTGCGCGGCCGTGGCAAGACCCGCATCGGCGACCATGGCCCGATGGGCCGGATTCTGGTGCGCGGCGAAGTCGGACACGATATCGTTCCAGAACTGTATCCCCGAAACGGCGAGCCCGTTATCGACAAGCCAGGCAAGGGCGCCTTCTATGCCACCGATCTGGAACTTATTCTGCGCGACCGCGGCATCAAGACATTGATCGTCTGCGGTGTAACCACAGAGGTATGCGTCAACACCACGGTACGCGAAGCCAACGATCGTGGCTATGAATGCGTGGTGTTGTCCGATTGCGTCGGATCGTATTTTCCGGAATTCCAGAAATTCGCATTGGAAATGATCAAGGCCCAGGGCGGTATTTTCGGCTGGGTTTCGGATTCCAGGCGTGCGCTTGCTGCGATCGGCAACTGACGCGGGCGGGCGCGCCACAGTTTGTGGGCCCGAGACGCACATGTGGCGCGCCGATTCGATCGGCGAGGCAGTGCCGCAACACGCAGCCGGGA
>C688J18823_10001572_pt1 | contig 14180 bp, 11 predicted proteins | sample HopSoiMetagenom1_FD_18823 | JGI IMG/M metagenome (IMG submission 18823)
GCCGGGAGCGCTACGGCCGCCCTGCCTCTCACGCCGCGCTGGGGCCGCTGGTGCGCGTGTGCGCCGCGTCCCGGTTCCTGGCCCAGCTGATCGCGGCCCGGCCCCGGCTGGTGGACCTGCTCGGGTGCACGCGCTTTCCCCACCGCCCCGCGCGCCTGCGCGCAGCGCGCTGCACGGATGCGCTCGCGCTCGCCCGCCGGCTGCGCCGCCACAAGCAGGTGGAGGTGCTGCGCATCGCGCTGCGCGACCTCTCCGGCGCTTCGGTACCGGAGGTGACGCGCGATCTCTCCCGCCTGGCCGCCCGGGCCTTCGACGCCGCGGTGCAGTTCCACTACCGCAGGCTCTGCACGCAGCACGGGCCGCCCGCCGGCCGCACCGCCACCGGTCCCTCGGGGTTCTGCGTCCTGGGCATGGGCAAGCTGGGCGGCGAGGAGCTCAACTTCTCCTCCGACGCCGACGTGATCTACGTCTACGATCGCGACGGCCGCACGCAGGGGCAGAACGCCCTGGACCATTTCGCCTTCTACGCCCGCCTGGCCGAGTCGGTCACCGCCTCGGTGGGCTCGCCGGGAGCCACGCCGGAGGGCGGCTTCGTCTTCCGCGTCGATCTCGATCTCCGGCCCGAGGGCCGCAGCGGTCCCATCGTCAACGCCATCCGCGGGCTGGAGCTGTACTACGAAGCGCAGGGCGCTCCCTGGGAGCGATTCGCCCTGCTCAAGGCGCGGCCCATCGCCGGCGATCTCGAGGCCGGGGAAGAGGCGCTGCGCGCTTTGCAACCGTTCGTCTTCCGCAAGTACTTCGACCTCAAGGCCATCGACGAGATGCGCACGCTCAAGGCGCGCGCCGAGAAGGACGCGGCGCGCGCCGCCGGCATCGATCTCAAGCTGGGCAAGGGCGGCATCCGCGAGATCGAGTTCTTCGTCCAGGCGCTGCAACTGCTGCACGGCGGGCGCGACTCCAACCTGCGCGTGCGGGGAACGCTCAAGGCGCTGGACCGCCTGCTCTACGCCGGCCTCATCTCCAGCCGGGACCGCGACGAGCTCGCGGAGGCCTACGTGGTGCTGCGGCGGCTGGAGCACCGCGTGCAGATGGTGGCCGAGCGGCAGACGCACGCCATCCCCGAGGATGCGACCGAGCGCGAGCGGCTGGCGCGGCGCGCGGGATACGCGGACGCAGCGGCCATGGAGCGCGAGCTGGCCGTGCATCGCGCGCAGGTCGAGTCGCGCTTCAGGGACCTGCTCCGCGTGGCCGGCGGCGGCGCGCCGGGAGAGGAGCCGCGCGCTGCCGCAGCCGCCGATCCCGAGGCCGGGTTGGCGGAGCGGGCCGCTGCGCTGGCCGAGCTGGGATTCGATCAGCCCGACTCCAGCGCCGAGGAGCTGTCGCGCCTGGCGCGCAAGCGGGGCACGCCGTTCCACGACCCCCAGCCGCTGGGCCCGGCGCTGGTGACCGAGCTGGCCGCTGCTCCGGATCCGGACCAGGCGTTGCGCCACCTCGCCGATCTCTTCGGCGCGCTCGCCAATCCGCGCGCCACCACCGAATTGCTGGCGCAGAGCCCGCGCACCACCCGGCTCCTCGTGTCGCTGTTCGGGTCCAGCGACTTCCTCTCGCGGCAGCTCCTGCGCCATCCCGAGCTGATCGACCAGCTGGTGCTGCGCGGCGCGGCCGCACTGGTGCGGGAGAAGGCAGATCTGCAGACCGACCTCTCCAACCGCCTGCGCACCCTCCCCGCCGACGACGTGGAGGGCGCCCTCACCGAGATCCGCCGTTTCCACAACGAGGAGGTGCTGCGCGTCGGGCTGCACGACGTGGCCGGCGCCCTGGACGTGGAGGAGGTGTCGCGGCAGCTCTCCGATCTGGCCGACGTCTCTGTCGAGGCCTGCTTCGCGCTGGCGGCGGCGGACGTCGAGCGGCGGTACGGCAAGCGCGACGCCACCATGGTGGTGATCGCGCTGGGCAAGCTGGGCGGCCGGGAGCTGGGCTACCACTCCGATCTCGACCTGCTCTTCGTCTACAGCGCGCCGGGCGAGCACGCCGCCAATCACGAGTACTTCGCGCGCGTGGCGCAGAGGTTGATCAGCCATCTCGCGCTGCCGTTGCGCGAGGGCATCCTCTACCGCATCGACACGCGGCTGCGCCCCAGCGGCAGCGCCGGCCCGCTGGTGATCTCCTTCGAGGCCCTGGCCAACTATCATCTCCGTGAAGCGCGGCTCTGGGAGCGGCAGGCGCTGCTCCGGGCGCGGCCGGTCGCTGGCGATCACGACCTGTTCACGCGCGCGTTCGCCCAGGTCCTCGAGCCCAGCCTGTACCGGCCCATCGACCGGGCCACCGCTGCGAAAGATCTGCTGGCGATGCGCGACCGGATGGAGCGAGAAATTGCTGCCGAATCGCCCGGCCGGTACCATTCCAAGCTCGGTCGCGGGGGAGTGGTGGACGTGGAGTTCGCGGTGCAATTCCTCCAGTTGGTGCACGGAGGCCGGCAGCCGTCCGTGCGCTCGGCCAGCACGCCGCAGGCGCTCGCTGCGCTGCTTTCGGCAGGCCTCCTCGCCCCTCAGGATCACGCGCCGCTGCTGCGCGGCTACCGCTTCCTGCGCCGCCTCGAGTCGCGCCTGCGCATCGTGCGCGATCGATCGGTGGATCGCCTGCCGGAGACGGGCCTCGAGCTGCTGCGGCTGGCGCGCCGGATGGGCTACTCGGGTCCCAAGGCCGGGGAAGAGCTGCTCGGCGAGTACGAGCGCACCGCGGCCGAGGTGCGCGCGGCTTTCCTTCGCGTGCTGGGGGCGGCTTGACGCTGCTACAGGAAAGGTTCGCCGAGGTGGGGCCGGTCACGGCGATGGAGTCCCAGCTCGCACGCGTCGCGGTGGCCTCGCGCGGCAGGCTGGACGAGCGCGACGAGACCGCCATCCGTTATGCGCTCTCGCTTTCGCGCTGCTGGCACGTGCGCGCCCCCGACGGACACGACGTGGCCGTCGCCGCCGTGCTGCGACCCTTTCGCGAGCGCCTGGTCCAGGTGCTCTGGCCCCTGCTCGATCCGCAGCGGCCGCTCCTGGCCGCGCCGCACGAGCTGCTCCCCGCCGCGCGCGAGGCGCGCCGCATCGCCCTGGCGGCGCTGGAGGCAGCCGACGGGCACCTCGGGCACCGGCTGCCGCGGGCGCGGCTCGACGATGAGGTGCGGCAGCGGCATCTCGTCCTGGTGTGCGGCGGCGGTGGGGGCACCGGATACGTGCATCTGGCCGCCTTCGCGCTGCTGGAGGCCGCGGGTCTGCAGCCCTCGCTCATCGCGGGCAGCTCGATGGGCGCCATCCTCGGACTCTTCCGCGCCCGCGAGAAGCGCTTCGACCTGGCCCGCATCCCCGAGATCCTCCAGGATCTGACCTACAGAAAGATCTTCCGGGTGCTCCCGCAACCCAGCGTCTACGGGCTGCCGGGTCCGCTGCGCCTCCACCTGCGCGCCGCCATCGGGCACTGGTTCCGGCAACCGGACGGCTCTCCGGTACGCATCTCCGACCTCCCCATTCCGCTCCTGGTGACGGTCACCGGCATCCGGAGGGGGCGGCTGCCCCGCCCGCTCGAGGAGTACGAGTCGATGCTGGGGACGCCGGACCCCGATCCGGAGCGCTGGGGCGTACGGGCGCTGCACCGCAACGTGCAGCGCCTCACGGCCGCCATCTCCGAGCTGGCGCGCATCCCCCGCCTGACCTCCCGGCTGGTCTTCGGCGCCTCGGCGGAGACGCTGCAGGCCGACGCCATCGACGCCGCGGGGTTTTCCGCCAGCGTTCCAGGCGTCATCCATTACGACGTGCTGCGCGACGATCCGCGGATGCACGAGCTGCTCAAGGGCCTCTTGGCGCGACACGATCTGCTGCGCCTGTGCGACGGCGGCGTGGTGGACAACGTGCCGGTGCGCACTGCCTGGCAGCACGTGCAGCGCACGGGGTTGCCGGGCGGGAGCCGGAATGCGGTCATCTTCGCGCTCGACGGCTTCGCGCCGCGGCTGATCACGCCGCTCTGGCTGCCGCTGCAGAGCATCGCCGCGCCGGCGGTGGCGAGGAACCGGCCTTACGCCCACGTCTACAAGGCGTTCCGCCGCACCCTCTCGCCGTTGGCCTTGCTCCCCAGCCAGCGGTCCCTGGAGGCCATCGTGGGCTCCGCCAAGGAAGAAATCCTCGCCGAGCTCCCCACCCTCCAACGCCTCCTCGCCCCCATCGGCCCCCTACAATCCTGAAGCTTCCGACATCTGGCTGTGCCTAGCCATCGTGGAGGGGGCGTGCTATGCCCGCCGGCCGATGGCCGCCAAAAAAGTCGAGAAGCTGAAGGAATCGCAGCTGATCTGGATGGACGAAAAGCTCGTCCCCTGGGCCGACGCCAAGATCCACGTCCTCACCCACTCGCTGCATTACGGCGTGGCGGTCTTCGAGGGCATCCGCTGCTACCCGCAGCCCGACGGGACCGGCGCCATCTTCCGCCTGCGCGAGCACGTCCGCCGCCTCTTCGAATCGGCGCACATCTGCCTGATGGAGATGCCCTTCAGCAAGGAGCAGGTGTTCGAGGCGTGCAAGCAGGTGATGGTCGCCAACAAGATGAACGAGGGCTACCTGCGGCCCATCGCCTATTACGCAGACGGCCTGATGGGCGTGGGCGCGGTGAATCCGGTCCGGGTCTGCGTGGCCACCTGGTATTGGGGCGCCTACCTCGGCGAGGAAGGCCTGAAGAAGGGCATCCGCGTGAAGATCAGTTCGTACACGCGCATGCACATGAACTCCGATCCCACCCGCGCCAAGGTCACCGGGCACTACCTCAACGGCGTCCTCGCCAAGCGCGAGGCGCTGATGGCGGGCTACGACGAGGCCATCCTGCTCGACCAGCAGGGCTACGTGGGCGAGGCCACCGGCGAGAACGTCTTCGTGGTGCGGGATGGCGCGCTCTACACGCCGCCGGTCGCGGGCGGAATCCTCGAGGGCATCACCCGCGAGTCCATCCTCCGCATCGCCAAGGACAAGGGCATCCCGGTGGAGGAGCGGCGCTTCAGCCGCGACTATCTCTACTGCGCCGACGAGGCCTTCATGTGCGGAACGGCGGCCGAGATCACGCCGGTGCGCGAGGTGGACGACCGCCGCATCGGCGCGGGCGAGATGGGTCCCGTCACCCGCGAGATCCAGAGCACCTTCTTCCGCGCTGTGCGAGGCCTGGAGCCGCGCTACGCAGAATGGCTCACCCCCGTGGACGCCCCGGCGCAGGCCGACGCCAACGTCAAACGGTCGTTCGCACAGTAGCGTCCCGCCGCGTCATCGACCCACTCCAGTCCTGACGGAATGCTGCCTGACGGCGCCGTGTTGGCGTCTCGGGGGCGTGGCCGGCTGCCATCCAGGCAAGTCGACTGTAGGCGCCTGTGGATGACGCAGAGAGCCGCAATCGTAGCCGAATATTCCGTTGACGACCGTTTGTTCAATTGCTAGCTTGGTCGCCCTACGAGCAAGCTAAACGAATGAGTTTGCAGGAAAAAGGAGCCGCTGCCGTGAGCCGGACCCAGTACCTCGACCTCGATGACCGCACGGAAGACGTTCGCCAGGTGATGCGGGAGCGTCCGCGCGAGACGCGCGACTTCCTGGAAAAGTACGAGCTTTCGTGGGTCTACCACGAGTGCGCGCTCGAAGGCATGGTGCTGACGCACGCCGAGCTGCGCCAGGCGCTGGACCCGAATCCGGGGATGGTGGACTCGGGCATGGTCCACGCGTTCACCGAGGTGCGCAACCAGCAGAACGCCATCGAGTTCATCAAGCAGGAGGCGAAGGCGAAGCAGGTCCGCTACAGCTTGGGCCTGGTCAAGAAGCTCTACGAGATCCTCTACGCCAACCTGCCCAACCGCATGCCGGTGACCTTCCGCCGCGACATGCCGCTGCACCGGGTCTACTTCCACGACATCGTGCAGCCCGTGCAGATCCAGCCCGGCCTGGAGCAGCTCTTCCACTTCATGGAGAGCGAGGAGTTCCTCCGGCTGCACCCCTTCAGGCAGGCCACCGCCTCGCACCACCGGTTCATGGAGATCTTCCCCTTCTCCGATCTGTCCGGGAAGGTCGGCCGGATGATGATGAACCTGATCCTCGTGCGCGCCGGCTACATGCCGCTGGTGATCCACAGCATGGATCGCGAGACGTACTACGACGCGCTCCGCCTCAACGCCTCGCAGTTCGGCGGCGTGATGATGGAGAGCATGGACAACGCGCTCGACAACGCCTTCAAGTTCTTCCTGCCGAGTTGGGACGAGATGTCGCGCAGGCGCGTGGCCAGCGCAGGATAGTTTCCCCCGCGCCGGCCCCCGGGGGGCGCTATGCTGCGCCCCCCATGCTCCTCGGCGCTCACGAATCCACCTCGGGCGGCCTGCACGAAGCGTTTCCCCGGGCGCTCGCTGACGGCGCGGAAGCCGTCCAGATCTTCACAAAATCCAGCCGGATGTGGCGCGCCAGGGAGATCACGCCCGAGGACGCGCAGATCTTTCGCAGCGGCGCCGCGGCTGCGGCACTGCCGGTCAGCGTCCACGCCAGCTACCTGATCAACCTGGGCTGCGTCGCCGGCGACCTCCGCGAGAAGTCCATCGCCGCCTTCACCGACGAGCTGGAGCGCTGCGACCGCATCGGCGCCGAGCACCTGGTGGTGCATCCCGGCTCCTGCGCGGAGACGCAGAAGGGACTCCGCGCCATCGCTGCGGCGCTGGACCGTACCTTCGCCGCCCACAAGGGCCGCTGCCTGGTGCTGCTGGAAACCGCCGCCGGCCAGGGCAGCTCGCTGGGCCGCACCTTCGAGGAGCTGCGGGAGATCCGCGACGGCTGCAAGAGTCCCGAGCGGGTGGGCATCTGCCTGGACACCTGCCATGTGTTCGCCGCCGGCTACGACATCTCCACCGACCGCGGCTACGACCGTACGTTTGCTGACTTCGATCGCTTGTTGGGAATCCGACGGCTGAAGGCCTTCCACCTGAACGATTCGGTCAAGCCGCTGGGCTGCCGCGTGGACCGCCACGAGCACGTCTGCAAGGGCGAAATCGGGCGGCTGGCGTTCCGGCGGTTGGTCAATGACGAGAGATTCCGCGATGTTCCGGGGTACCTCGAGATTCCGCCGGAGGGGAACCGGGCGTGCCTGCAACGGCTCAAGCGCCTGAGGGGGAAGCGGGCCGGACAGCCCCGCCGCGGACGCGTTGCCACCCCGGCCGGCGGGGGCTAAGGTACCGCCCCAACTCCATGGCCAATGCGCCTTCGCCGCGGGAACCGGAGCGGCCCCCCGATGCGGCGTCTGCGTTCGTGCTCCGCGACCGCCTTCGCAAGCTCCTCCTCGTCGCCCGGGGACATGAGCGCGCGGTCGTCCTGACCCACGACAACCCGGACCCCGACGCCGTGGCCAGCGCCTGCGGCCTCGCGCATCTGCTGCACCGGTGCGCCGGCATCAGCGCGGTCGCGGCCTACGGCGGGATCATCGGCCGGGCCGAGAACAAGGCCATGCTCAAGGTGCTCCACCTGCCCGTCCAGCCGGTCTCCCGGGTGGAAACGCGGGACGGCGACCTCGTCTGCCTGGTGGACACGCAGCCGGAGGTCGGAAACTACTCCCTGACGCTCGCCGAGGCGCCGCAGCTGGTGATCGACCACCACCCGGCCCGGCCCTCGTCGCTCCTGGCCGCCTTCCACGACGTGGGCGGACCGGCCGGCGCCACGTCGACCATGGTGACCCAGTACCTGCGCACGGCGCGCCTGACGCCGGGACCGCAGCTCGCCACCGCGCTCTTCTACGGAATCAAGAGTGATACCCGCGATCTGGGCCGCGAGTACGACCCCGCCGACGTCGACTGCTACAACTGGCTCTTCCCGCTGGTGGACAAGCCGGCGCTCTCGCGCATCGAGCATCCCTCCGTGCCCGGCCGCTATTTCGGCGCCTACCACCGGGCTTACGAGCGCGCCCGGCTCCACGGCGGCGGCGAGGCGGTGGTGGTGGAGATGGGCGAGGTGTACGTGCCGGAGATCGTTCCGGAAGTGGCGGAGAAGCTGGTCAGCCTCGAGGGGCTGCGCTGGTCCTTGGCCACGGGCTCCTACAAGGGCGAGCTGTACCTGTCGCTCCGACTCAACGACAAGCGCGTCAACGCCGGCAAGCTGGTCCGCGAGATCTGCGCGCCGCTGGGCGGCAGCGCGGGCGGCCATGGCGCCATGGCGGGCGCGCGCATGCCGCTGCGGGGCCGCTCCGCCGAACTGCTCGCGGCCGACGTGTCGGCGGCGTTCCTGCGCGCCTTCCGCCTGCGGCCGGGGCAGGGGACGCCGCTGGTTCCACTGCCGCCGTGAGCGCCATCTACCTCGATGCCAACGCCACCACGCCGCTTGCGCGCGAGGTGATGGCCGAGATGATGCCTGCCTTGACCGGGCATTTCGGAAACCCATCCTCGGTGCACAAGCCCGGGCAGGACGCCCGCGCCTTGGTCGACCGGGCCCGCGAGCGTTGCGCCCGAGCCTTGGGGTGCACCCCGCGGGAAGTGACGTTCACTTCCGGGGGCACCGAGGCCGACGCGTTGGCCATCCTGGGTGCGCGGCCGCGCCGGGTGGTCACGACCGCCGTGGAGCACCCCGCCGTCCTGGGCGCCTGCGCCGCGGTGGCGGACTGCGTGCGCGTCCCCGTCCTCGCTTCCGGCGAGCTGGATCTGGATGCGCTGCGGCGGTCGCTCGCGGGCGCGTCGCTCTGTTCGGTGATGGCGGCCAACAACGAGACCGGCGTCATCTTTCCGCTGCGCGAGGTGGCGGCGCTCTGCCGCGAGGCGGGCGTTCCGCTGCACGTCGATGCGGTGCAGGCCGCCGGCAAGGTCCCACTCGACTTCCCTTGGGACCTGATCTCGCTGTCCGCGCACAAGATCCAGGGCCCCAAGGGCGCGGGGCTGCTGGCGGTGCGCGGAGCCTTGAAGCTCTCTGCCGTCCAGGCCGGCGGCCACCAGGAAAGCGGGCGTCGGGGCGGCACGGAGAACGTCGCCGGGATCGTGGGGATGGGGGCGGCGCTCGAACGCGCGGCGGCGGCGCAGCCCACGCTGGATGCGCGGCTGCGGCCGCTGCGCGATCGGCTGCAGGCCGCAGCTCGCGAGATCCCCGGAGCGCGAGTTGCAGGCGGCGATGTATCGCGTGTGTGTAATACACTTAATGTCGTATTTTCAGGATGCGACGGCGAGACACTGCTCACCGCGCTGGATCTCGAAGGCATCGCGGTCAGCACCGGCAGCGCCTGCAGCTCGGGATCGCTCGAGCCCTCTCCGGTGCTGCTGGCGATGGGCTATCCGCGCGAGCTGGCCCGCGGCGCCCTGCGCTTTTCTCTCTGGAGCGGCAACACCGAAGAGGAGATCGCCCGCGTCTGCGAGGTCTTGCCGCGCGTGGTCGCACGCGCCCGCCGCTGAGGTCAGGCTTTGAAGAGCCCGCGCACGACCGAGGCGATGCCCAGCGCGCCGCCGGAGATCTCGTCGTGGAACGGCTGCAGCGCCGCCCCGAACTCCTGGGCGGTCTCGAAGCGTGACGCCGGATCGATCTGCAGGGCGCGGTGCAGCACGTCGCCCAGGCCGGGAGGGATCTCCGGGCGCAGCGACTCCACGCCGGCGATGCGGCCTTCGCGCAGCGCCTCCTGCATCTCGTCGTTGTCCGCGCCTTGGATGGCGCGCTGGTTGGTGAGCGCCTCGTAGAGGATGGTGGCGGCGCCCCACAGGTCCACCTGGGGCGAGAGCGGCCTGCGCTCGAGCTGCTCCGGCGCCAGGTAGGCAAGCTTGCCCCACAGCGTGGCTCCCTCTTCGTCCCCGCCCATGGCGCGCACCTTGGCGATGCCGAAGTCTCCCAGCTTGATCTCTCCCAGCCTGGAGATGAACAGGTTGGAGGGCGAGACGTCGCAGTGGACGATGTTGAGCGGCAGCCCGGTAGGGCCCTTCGCCTGCTGCGCATAGCCGAGCGCGTCCAGCACGGTGATGGCGATGTGCACCGCGAAGTTGACCGGCAGGAAGATCCTCCGCTCGCGGCAGCGGGCCAGGATCAGCGCCAGGTCGCGCCCGTCCACGTACTCCATGGTCAGGTAGTAGACTTCACCCACCACACCCGCCTCGAACACCTCGACGATGTTGGGATGCTTGAGCATCGCCGAGACGTCGGCCTCGCCGCAGAAGAGGTCCACCGCCTCGGGGTCGGTGGCGAGGCGCGGAGTGAGGCGCTTCACCGCCACCATCTGGCCCGCGCGCGGACCTTCGAGGACGCGCGCCTTGTAGACTTCGGCCATGCCGCCGCGACCAAGCAGCTGCAGGATCTCGTACTTGCCGAATCTTGGGTTGGTCACCGAATCAGCGCGGCGAGCAGGGGGGCGAGCATCGTCGTTCACTCTACGGGCGGGAGCGGGCGCCACGCAATCTTCGCGTTGACTTCAGCTCGGGGGCGGCCCAGACTTCCAGCAGAGGAGGATGTGAGCAGGGCCTCGAGACTTCCCCTGCCTGGCTTGCGTGATGGGTAGCTGACCTCGTGCCCGATAGCTGTATACAGGGGCCTCGACTTTCCTGTGGTGTGCAAGCCCCCGCCGCGCCCTGCGCGGCCATCGGGGAAGCCTGAAGCAGGATCCAGGGGTCCCACCTGCCATAGCGCAGGGCACCACCGATGCTGCCCACACGGCCAAGGCGGGGGGCTTTTCACGAGCCGGCTCGAGGCCGGCTCTTTCTTTTCCGGATGCTCCCTCTGGACGAACAGAAGCGCGCCCTTCGCGTGCAAGTGCGGGCGCGGATGCCCCGGAGCGGCTCGCCCGAGTTCGTGGCGGCGTCGGTGGCGGCCCAGGAGAGGCTGGCCGCCTCCGAGCTCGTCTCGCGGGCCCGGGTGATCGCCCTCTATCGCGCGCTGCCGTCGGAGTGCGGCACGGCTGCGCTGGCCGCGGCGCTGGAGGCGCGGCACAAGCAGGTCTGCTACCCCGTGGTCCTGCCCGCAAAGCGCGAGCTCGAGTTCCGGCGGAGCACGGGCGTGTTCGTGGCGGGGTCGCTGGGGATCGAGGAGCCTACCGGCTCGCCGGTGGCGCTGCGCGACGTCGACCTGATCGTCGCGCCGGCGGTGGCGGCCGACGGCCTGGGTGGGCGCCTGGGCCGCGGCAAGGGTCACTACGACGCCACGCTGGCGATCGCCCGGGCGGTCAGCGTCGCACTGGTCTTCGAAGTACAACTTGTCGAGCGCGTCCCGCTCGGCGAGGATGATCGGCCGGTCGCCGCGGTCTGCACCGAGCGGCGCCTCATGCTCGTGCCATGAAACTTCTCTTCGTCGGCGACATCGTGGGAAAGCCCGGGCGGATGGCGGTGCGCCAATTCGTCCCGGCGCTGCGCGAAAAGCACGGCCTCGACCTCTGCATCGGCAACTCGGAAAACTCCGCCGGTGGCGCGGGGATCACGCCCGACAGCGCCGACGAGCTGCTGGAGGCGGGTCTCGACCTGCTCACCAGCGGCAACCACACCTTCTCCAAGCGCGAGATCGCGCCGTATCTGGACCGCGAAGGCTCGCTGCAGCTCCGGCCGGCCAACTACCCGCAGGGCGCGCCCGGCCGCGGGCATGCTGTATTGCAGTCGCCATCGGGCGCGCGGCTGGGCGTCATCAACCTCGAGGGGCGCGTGTTCATGAAGCCGCTCGAGTGTCCGTTCCGCACTGCGGACCGGCTGATCGAGGCGATGCTGCGCGACGGCGTTTGCTGCATCTTCGTGGACATGCACTGCGAGGCCTCCAGCGAGAAGAACGCCATGGGGCATTACCTGGACGGGCGGGTGAGCGCGGTGCTGGGCTCGCACACGCACATCCAGACCGCCGACGAGCGCGTGCTGCGTGGGGGGACGGCGTACGTCACCGACGTGGGGATGTGCGGGCCCTGGGACAGCGTCATCGGGCTGCGCAAGGAGACAGCCATCGAGCGCTTCCTCACCCAGCGCCACGCGCCCTTCGAGCTGGCCCAGGGGGACGTTCATCTGCAGGGGGCCATCGTGGAGATCGACGACGCGACGGGGCGCGCGCGCAGCATCGTCCGCGTGCAGGAGAAAATGCCGGAATGAGCTCGATGCTGCGGAAGGCCACGCCGGAGGAGCAGCTCGCGGAGGTGACGCGCGGCGCGGTGGACGTGCACACGCGCGAGGATCTGCTGAAGAAGCTGCAGGGCGCGTACGAGAAGCAGGTCCCCTTGCGGGTGAAGATGGGCTTCGATCCCACGGCGCCGGATCTGCACCTGGGCCACACCGTGCCGCTCGAGCGCATGCGAAGGTTCCAGGACCTGGGACACACGGTCATCTTCCTGATCGGCGACTTCACCGGGATGATCGGCGATCCCACCGGCCGCAACACCACCCGGCCGCCGCTCAGCGAGGAGCAGATCGCCGCCAACGCGGAGACGTACAAGAAGCAGGTGTTCAAGATCCTCGACCGCGAGCGGACCGAGGTGCGCTTCAACAGCGAGTGGCTGATCCCCCTCGGTTCGTCCGGCCTGGTCAAGCTGGCCGCGAAGTACACGCTGGCGCGGATGCTGGAGCGCGACGACTTCAAGAAGCGCTGGCAGCAGGAGGTGCCCATCGCGCTGCACGAGCTGCTCTACCCGCTGGCGCAGGGGTACGACTCGGTGGCGCTGAAAGCCGACGTGGAGCTGGGGTCGTCCGACCAGCTCTTCAACCTCCTGGTGGGCCGCACGCTGCAAAAAGAGCACGGGCAGGCGCCGCAAGTCTGCCTGACCGGACCGCTGCTCGAGGGCATCGACGCGCGCGAGGTGGAGGGCAAGGTGGTGGGCGACAAGATGAGCAAGTCGCTCAATAACTACGTCGGCATCGACGAGCCGCCCTCCGAGCAGTACGGCAAGCTGATGAGCGTCTCGGACGGGCTGATGTGGCGTTACTTCCAGCTGCTCTCGCGCAAGTCGCTGGCGGAGATCGACGAGCTGCGCCGCGCGCACCCCAAGCAGGCCAAGAGCGAGCTGGCGAAGGAGATCGTCGCCCGCTACCACGGGCCCGAGGCGGCGCGGGCGGCCGAGGAGCAGTTCGAGCTGGTGCACAAGCGGCGCGAGGTGCCCGAGGAAGTGGAGGAGCGCGAGGTGTCGCGCGATGCCGGCGCGGATGCCGTGCCGCTGGCGAAGACGCTGGCGCTCCTGGGCATGGCTGCCTCCGGCTCCGAGGCACGCCGCCTGATTGCCCAGGGCGGCGTCAGCGTCGAGGGAGAGCGCGTCTCCGATCCCAACGCCAGGCTTGCCGCCGGCGTGCATCTGCTCAAGGTCGGCAAGCGCAAGTTCACCCGCCTGACGGTGAAGTGAACCGCCGCGTCCTGGTGGCCCTGCTCGGAGGGGCAGCGCTGTTGTACGTGCTGGTCTGCGCCTTCTACTTCTTCGCGCAAGGCAAGATGATCTTTCCGGCGCGCCGGGGGAGCGCGGACGCTGCCGGCGGCTGGAACGGTGGTGCGCGGGGACGGGTTTCGCGCCCTGGACGCGCCGCTACCCGGAGGCCGCGGGACGGTGGTCCTCTTCCATGGCAACGGAGAGGACCTGGCAGACGCGGCGGCGATGATCGATCTCTGGCGCGAGTTGCGGTTCTCGGTCTTCGCGGTCGAGTACCCAGGCTACGGCATCGCCCGCGATCTGGGCGCTCCTTCGCGCGACGCCATCTACGCCTCGGCGGAGCGCGCGTTGTCCTGGGTCCGGGAGCGCCGTCCCGGTCTGCTCGTCGTGCAGGGACAGTCGCTGGGCTCCGCGGTCGCCGCGGAGATGGCGCGCCGGGGGTTCGGATCGCGGCTGGTATTGCTGGCGCCGCTCACCTCGCTGGCCGAAGTGGCGCAGCGGGTCGTGCCCTGGCTGCCGGCGCGGTTGCTGCTGCGGGAACGGTTCGACACCAGCGCGATCGCCGGCGAGGTGCGGCAGCCCGTGCTGATCGTGCACGGCACGGCCGACGAGGTGCTGCCGGTGGAGATGGCGAAGCGGCTGTCCCGCGAATTCCCGCACGCCGAGCTCCACCTCATCCCCGGCGCCCACCACAACGACCTGCTCTCCTCGTATCTCCCTGCCCTGCGCTCGGCGCTCTCCACGGCATTCTGAGAAGCTGGAAAAGGCGACGCCCCGCGGCTGGGAGCTTGGAGCTCACAGCGGCGGGGCGTCTTTGAGGCAGCGCGCGCTCGATGCGCGCGACAAGAAATTCCGGCAGCGAC
>C688J18823_10001573_pt1 | contig 14179 bp, 15 predicted proteins | sample HopSoiMetagenom1_FD_18823 | JGI IMG/M metagenome (IMG submission 18823)
CCTGATCTGCGGCGTCGTAGTAGGTCGCCCACTGCAGCGTCACCGGCCGGCTCGGCCCGTGCTCGAACTTCAGGTACCCGGGCGAGAACGTCCGCTCGAACAGGCCGCCGGGGAAATACGGGCTGCCGGTCTCGGCGGCGAGCACCTCAGCGGCCGCGCGGCTGAACGTGCTGTGCCCCGAGACGAAGCCGGGGAACGCCGGCGTCACGAATGTCGCCTTCTGGTACGGCACCCATCGCTCGCCGAGGATCCAGCCGACGCCGCCGTCGGCCGTCGGATCCTTCGGCGGCCCTCGCCACGTCCGAATCGCCAGCTCGCCGACGTGCCCTGCGAGGTCGGCATGACGTTGGCCCGGCGCGGACGACTCGGTGGAGATCAGCTCGATCAAGCCGGGGATCAACGGCAGCCCCTCGGGATCGTATGACGGGAGACCGGGGTCGCTCGACTGACCGCGCCCCGCGAGATAACGGATCATCGAGATCGGCCGCACCGACTGGAACGCGCGCTTGATGCCCCAGGCGGCAACCGCGGCGTCGTGCAGCGCGCCGTTCAGCGCGAAGTACGTCTTCACGTCCCAGTGCAGGCGGTTTGCAGGACCCGGGCCGATCCGGGCCGCCAGGTCCGGAGAGTCCGACACCTGGTTCGCGATCACGTTCCAGTGGCCGGGCGGCGTCTCCGAGTTGGGCCCGTCCGCCCAGAACTCCGCGAGAACCCGCCCGTAATCGGCCCGGGAGACATTCTCGGGCGTGTACGGCTTGCCGCTGACGGGATTCACCGGATACCCGTGGCCGTCGTTCGTCCCGAGCGGGTTGTCGCCCATCGCGTCGGGTGCGACGTCGATCGTCTGCCTGTCAGTTGGATCGAGCTCGGCGCTCTTGCGGATGACGTCGACCGCGGCCTGCTTGTACGCGGCATCGGCCGGCGTGCCGATCGGCGGCGGGCCGATGTCGACCGGAAGCCCTTTCTTCGACCGGGGCAATGCGAATCCGCGCACGTGCCCCCAGCCGGCGCCGACGAACGCCTGCACCTTCGCGGGGACGGCAAGCCCGTTTTGCGTCACCGTCTGGGCGAGTGCAAGTGGCTGCCAAAGGGTCGGATCGTGCATTGCCGTACCCGAGCCGGCGACGACCAGCGGCGTGTTGACGGGCGTATAGCTCTCGTCGGCGTAGTGCCTGGCTTCGAGCGCACCATCGCGCTCGCCGTACCGGATCACGGCGGCCGCGATCCGATTGCCGAGCGCGGCCGGCGACGTGCCCTTCGTGCTCGTGAAGTCGATCCGGTAGCAGAGCGACTGCATCGTCCGGGCGAGCTCGTCGAACGTTGCGCGGACGTTCGCGGCATAGCCGTAGCGCCACAGCAAGATGCGGTACGCGGCGAAGCTGATCGCCGTTTCCCGGGCGGCCAACACGTTGCCCGCACGGTCCTTCTCCGTGACGAAGTAACCGTCCGCCTTCGGGTCGTACGCGGCCCAGGCATCCCACATCGCAGCGGACAGGTGGAAAAGATTGCGGGCGTGCGTCGTCGGAGCCGGTAAGTCACGCCTGATCGCATCGAGCGCCGCTTCGTCCCAGACACGGGCAATCGAGCGGTCGTGGAGGTCCGCGCGCGCGCAGCCGGGGATCAGGTACGACGTCGGCGCGAGCGTGCGCGGAGACGAAACGGTCGGTGGACGCCGGACCGTGACGATCCGGTCTGCCGCGACGCCGGCGAGGCGCGTCTCGGCTCCGCCCGGGAAGCGGACGACGAGCTCGGCGACGGTCGCCGCGCTGCCGAGCCCGAAGAGGAGGCGAGGATCCTGTGAGGAGAGATAACTGGAGCCCGCCTGTTCTTCCTTGACGAGCCGGCGTCCGTCGGGCAGCACCGCCGTGACGACCGCACCCGGCGAGAACCCGGCGAGCCGGACTTCGAGCCAGTGTGCCTGCGCGCCGGTCGAACGAAGCAGCTGGAGACGTCCTCCGATCGTGTTGACGGCGACGGCCGGCCGGCCGTCGTTCCAGAAGTCGCCGACCACGAGGCCGCGCCCCACGGCCCGCGGCAAGCTGCCGACGCCGACGAGCCCGCTCCCGTCCACGAACTGACCCGGCATGCCCTCGGCGGTCCGGTTCTCGAGCACCTGGATCGGCTCGGCGGAGCGTGTCAAGCTCGTCACGGGGATCGCGCCGTTCGCCAGGACGAGGTCGAGATCCGTGTCGAGATCGAGGTCGACCCAGGCCGCGCCCCAGCCGGTGAAGGTCTGACCGAAGGCGGGTGCGAACCCGGCGCGAACGTCCGCGAACGACGAGCCGGCCGCGACCGGACGCCCGCCGACGTAGACGGCATGGCCCTCGCCGCGCGAGTTCGACACGAACAGGTCGGTGAGCCCATCACCGGAGAAGTCGCCGGCAGCGACACCCATGCCGGCATTGGGATCGGCGACACCGGCGCTCGCCGCCCGCTCCTCGAAGCGAAAACCGAGCCCGGCCGGATCGGCACGCTTCCCTCCCGGCCACGCCACGTTCTCGTAGAGGCGGTTCGGGTCGCCGTCGTTGGCCACGTACAGGTCGAGACGGCCGTCGCCGTTGAAATCCGAGAAGACGACGCCGAGGCTGTGATCGAAGCGGGCCGCCTCGAGCCCGGCCCGCAGCCCGACCTCGTGGAACCTCGAGTGGCCATGCTTGTCACGGCCCACGTTCAGGTAGAGGCGATCGCGGACACCGACGTCGTTGTTCGGAAAACCGGCGGCGGAGCCCGGGACGGGAACGTTCACGTCGGTGTAACCGCCGACGACGATGTCCGGCCGTCCGTCGCCGTTCACATCGCCGACCGCAACGCCCGTGTGCCAGCCGTACGCGCGGATTCCGGCCGTGCGGGCGCCCTCTGTGAACGTGCCGTCGCCGTTGTTCCAGAGCAACTTGTCGTAGCTCGCAGTGGTCACGTACAGATCCGTGCGCCCGTCCCCGTTCAGGTCTGCGGCCACGCACCCCTGCCCGCGGACGGCGAGATTGGCGCGCGAGCGGCGGCTCACGTTCGTGAAGTGACCGTGTTTGTTGCGGAACAGCGCGGTCCGAGGGAGCCCGCCGCGGCTTTGCCAGCGACCGACGTCGGCCTGCGAGTACGAGTTCACCACGAAGAGGTCGAGCCAGCCGTCATTGTTGTAATCGAGCGCGCAGACGCCGCCGCCGGTCATCGCGGCCGGGTCGGGCGAGACGCCGAAGCGAAACGCGCCCTGACGGAAGTCGAGACCGACCTTCGGGGCGACGTTCTCGAGACGAACGCGGGCGAAACCGTCGTCGGCGCCACTCGCGACAGCCCCCGCGGATGACGAGCCCGACGGGACCGTGAGCGACAGCGCGAGGAGCGCCGCGAGGACGACTCCCACCGAAAGTCGCCGTCGGAGCCGGATCACGGCGACGCGCATGACCTCAACTACAGCACGTTTCGCGTCGAATTCACATCGGCGAGAGGGACGGTCCGCGTCGGCGACGCCGGTCGCCGCGAAGGTCGGATACTTGGATGCAGTGCGTCCACTGCTTCTCGAGCCGACGCGTGTCCACCGCTTCTACCGGGGTGGAGCGCTGCTCGGACGGCTGCGGGGCCGACCCGAGGCGGACGCGTTCTTGCCGGAGGATTGGCTCGGCTCCATCACGCCCGCGAGAAATCCCGGCCGCGACGATCCCGACGAGGGGCTCTCCCGCCTCGCCGGCGGGGGCAGCCTGCGCGACGCGATCGAGGCCGAACCGATCGCGTGGCTCGGCGAGGCGCATGTCGCCCGCTTCGGCACCTCGACGGGCGTTCTCGCGAAGCTGCTGGACGCGGCCGAGCGACTGCCGGTCCACGTCCACCCTGGTCGCGCGTTCGCGCGTGAGGCCTTCGGCTCCAAGTTCGGGAAAACCGAAGCCTGGATCGTGTTGGACACTCGCGGCGACGAGGCCGAGGTCTGGGTCGGCCTTCGCGAGCCTGTCCCGCCCGAGCGCTATCGCGGCTGGATCGAGGATCAGGACGTCGACCGGCTGCTGAGCTCGCTGAACGCGATCTCCGTGCGCGCAGGCGACGTCGTCTACGTGCCCGCCGGCGTCCCACACGCAATCGGCCCCGGCGTTCTCATCGCCGAGCTTCAAGAGCCGACGGACTTCTCGTTCCTGTGCGAGTGGCAAAGCTTCCCGGTCCGGCCCGAGGACAGCCATCTGGGACTGGGCTGGGAGACGGCGCTCGCCGCGATCGACCTCCGCGCGCACCACCCCGTTCGGCGCCTCCCCGAAGCGGCACGCCGGTTCTTCTGGGCAGACGACGTGCCGGAACCAGCGGGACGGTTCGCGATCCTGCTCGTCCTCGCCGGCGAGGGGGTGCTCGCCGGAACGCCCGCGGTTGCGGGCGACGCGTTTGCCGTGCCGGCTTCAGCGCGAACCTTTGACGTCGAAGGCGATGTGCGCGTGTTGCGGTTCCTGGCGCCGGATCCAGCGTGAAACCGGACGTCGTCTGCCTCGGCATTCTGGTCGCAGACGTGGTCGCACGGCCGGTCGACGAGCTCCCGGCCACCGGGTCGCTCGGCCTGGTCGAGACGGTCTCGCTGCACAGCGGCGGCTGCGCGATCAACACCGCGACGGCGTTGCAGCGCCTCGGTGTGCACGCAGCCGTCGTGGGCAAGGTCGGCCACGACGTCCTCGGTCGGTTTCTCGTCGGCGTCCTCGAGGAGCGCGGGATCGCCCACGAAGGCGTGCTCGTCGACGATGCGGCGCCGACGTCCGCGACGGTGGCGCTCGTGTCGTCGGACGGGGAGCGGACGTTCCTCCACGTCAAAGGCGCGAACGCGGCGTTGCGCGCAGACGAGCTCGACGCTCCGGTCGTGTTCTCGGGCCGCGGCCTGCACATCGCGGGCGCACTCGTCCTCGATTCGCTCGACGGGGCGCCGTGCGCGTCGTTGCTCGCGGAGGCGCGGCGCAGGCGCATCCTGACGACGCTCGACACGGTGTGGGACGCGACAGGCCGCTGGGATCGGATCCTCCCGGCGCTTGGCCACGCCGACGTGTTCGTTCCGAGCCTCGCCGAGGCGACGGCGATTTCAGGCGAGGGCGATCCGGCCGCCGCCGCGGCGTGGCTCCAGCGCGCCGGCGCAAGAGACGTGGTCGTCACGCTCGGCGCGGCAGGGTGCTACGTCGCGGGCTTCGGACACGTGCCGCCGGTTTCCGTGGTTTCCGTCGATGCGACCGGGGCCGGCGACGCGTTCGCCGCCGGGCTCATCCACGGTCTGCTTGCAGGTTGGACAGTCGAGCGCGCGGCGCGGCTGGCCAATGCCGCAGGCGCGCTCGCCACGACCGCCGTCGGCGCGAGCTCCGGCGTCGGCGATCTCTCCGAGACGCTCTCGCTCGCGGGTTTACGCTGACGCGATGGAGCTCGAGTACGCGTTCGCGATCGTCCACCGGGTCGTCGGCGAAGCCGAGGCGCCTGTCTCCGTGTTCGTCGCCGACGACCACGGTGAGCTCGTCGCTGCCGCGACGATGGACGGTGCAGCACCCGATACCCGGTTGAACGCGCAGCGGAAGGCGTATACCGCGGCGCGGAGCGACGCCACGTCGACGAAAGCGCTCGCCGAGAAAGCGGCTGACGATCCAGTCGAGCGCGCCAGTTTCGACCCGGCGTTCACCTTCTTCAAAGGAGGCGTCGCAGCGTTCCGCGACGGGCGACGCGTCGGCTCGGTCGGCGTCAGCGGGCTTGCCGGCGACGAGGACGACCGCCTCGCGCGTGCGGCGATCGACGCGGCCGGGTTACAGATCGTCCCGTAGCCGCACGGCGCTACTCGTACGAGTCGGGCTCCTGGTCGGGCACCTTCACCACCTTCACGCGATATCCACTGATCGGATTCGTCTTCCAGATCTCGACGCCGCAGTGCCGGCCGAGCTTCGAGGCAGCATTCCCCTGAGCGGTAATCGTGCCGCGCACCGCAAGCCACGTTGCATCGTCCGGCGGCCAACCTGGTGTGAAGTCGGACGGCATCGGGGGTCCACCGGTGGGATCCATGACTTCTCCTTCCGTCGCTCTCGTAACAAATGTCGCACGGACCGGCTTACGCGACAAGTCCGGCGACTCGCGCCCCGACGTCGCGCGCCGCGGTGGCCGAAGGTCAGGAAGCGGGATAACGCCGGCCTGGCGGCTGTTCCTCGAAGCAGTCCGGGCAGATGCCGTGCGTGACCATGTGCCGCTCGGTCAGCGGCATCACCTGGATTTCAAGGTCGTCCCAGACGCCGTGGATCGCGCGCCGTTCGCACCACGCACAGATCGTCACCTTCAGGCGGAAGAGGTGGCGCGGCGTCGGAACGCGGGGTCTGGGAGTGCCGGCAGCGCCCGCTGATTCGCGAGCGGCCATGTCTCACCCACATTGTCGCTCCCATCGCAACGGACCACAAGCGAACGTGCCCGCGCGGCCATTCGCAGGCGAACTCGCCTGCCAGGATTCGAACCTGGGACCGTCGGATTAGAAGTGCGACCCGGCGGCGGAGTCGACACCGCTGTCGCCGCCCTTGGGCGCTCGCCTGGACTCTAGGCGTGAACCATCTCGTGGACGGGAAACTCCTTGATGTCGGGTGCCCCCTCCGGTTGGACTCCCGCCGCCGTCATTCCCTCCATGATCCGCCCCGCGAAGGCATCGAAGTCCGCGCGGGACTCCCAGAAGTCGATGATCCCCCAGCCATTCTCGATCGGCCCGGACGCGTGAAAGAGGAGCCCCTTCGGTGGCGTGCGATCCGGGTTCGCGTGATCGTGAACTTCATCGAACTGTTCCTGGCTAATCCCAGCGAGCTTGATCCGGATGCCGACAGCCATGTCCGCCTCTCTTTCGGTAGGGAGCTCGATGCTATGCCTCTAACGCGTCGGCGGTGCGCCGTGCCGCCCCCAGGCAGGATCGGGGGAGATCTCCACCCCGCTCTTGGGTCCGATAGCGCGTCCCCGGTTTTGTTGTCCCAACCGACAACACGACGCAGCCCGATCCCCCGTTCATCCCGTTCTCGCGACGCGCCTGCCAGGATTCGAACCTGGGACCGTCGGATTAGAAGTCCGATGCTCTTCCGCTGAGCTACAGGCGCCCGAAGAACAGAGTAACGCCCGACCGCTTACAACATCTCGCCGCGGCGGCGGGCCGGCCTCTCAGCGGCGAATGCCGAAGTCCGCAGTCACGATCGTGACTGCGCGGCCACCGTAGGCGCCGGGTGCCGACGCGACGTGCACGGCCGACAGGCCGATTTCACGCCATCGCGCGGTGAGGAGGTTCGCGCGATGCTCGGGGCTGTTCATCCACATCTGGAGTGCGGTTGCGGCGTCGACGTCGGGCGACGACCAGAGAAGGTTCTCGCCGACCGACCAGAAGCGGCGGTTCGTCGAGGGGTAGTACCGACCGATGCGCCGGTCGAACGAGCCGCCGTTGGCGGACGTGTGCGCGAAGTAGCCGTCCTTCGCCATCTCGACCGAGTGCTGGCGCGCGGCCGCGTTCAGCGCCGGCGACAGCCGCAACCCGGCGAGCCCGTGTGCGCGACGCGTCGTGTTGATCTGCGCGAGGACACCGGTCTCGAGAGCCTGCATCGTCGTGTGCCGCTGCGTCGGGACCGCGCCGGCCGCGCCGGCGACGACCCACGTGCCGACCGCGGCAACCGCGACGCCGAGGAGTGTTGCTGCGCGAAGGCGCATGCTTCATCGATCGGCCTTCCGATGCTCTGCGGGATGCCTCGAACGGGGGATTCGTGAAAGTGGGAAAATCCTGCTCAGGCGGGTGTCGGCTGCTCGCGCCGGTGGCGCAGGTAGTCGACGAGCAGCACCTGGAGCGTCCCCGCGACCGGGATCGCCGCGAGCGCACCGAGGACACCCGCGAGCTCCGCACCGATCAGCACGGAGACGAGCACCACGAGCGGCGAGAGCTGGACGGTGCGGCCGTAGACGACGGGCTGCAGAACGTGGTTTTCGACCTGCTGGTAGAGGACGAAGAAGACGACGACGATGATCCCCGCGACGACCGAGTGGATGAACGCGACGATCGCGATGATGATCCCGGCGATCGTCGCTCCGGCGAGCGGGACGAGGTCGAGGATGGCGACGATCAGCCCGAGCGCGACCGCATACGGGACGCCCAGGATCACGAGGACGATTCCCGTGCTGACGCCCGCGATGAGGCTGATCAAGAGATTGCCCGTCACGTAGCCGCCGACGGTTCGGTACACGTCGTGCGCGACGCCACGCCACCGCGGTCGCGACTCGGGCCGCAGCAGTGAGAATGCTCGCTCGACCCACGCGGGGCCCTCCACGAGCATGAAGAACGTCATGAAGACGATCGTCACCGTCGCGACGACGGCGGTGATCACACCCTTCGTGATCGCGACCGCCGTGCCGGAAAGCCCGAACAGGCGCTTCGCGCCGCCGTGGTGCAGCGCGTTGCGCGCCTTGTCGACCAGGTGGTATTTCGTCTGGAGGAAGCCGAGGCGGCCCCGCCCCTTCGTCACTTCGTCCAGGTAGTCGGGCACCTTCCCTGCGAACCCCGACACCTGATGGACGACCGTGGGGATGAACAGCGCGCCGACCGCAGCGACGACGCCGATCGCAGCAAGCAGCACGACCGCGGTCGCTGCGCCCCGGCGGCCGCCGAACCGATGCTCGAGCCGGTCGACGAGCGGGTTGAGTGCGAGCGACAGGAAGAGCGCGATGAAGACCCAGGAGAGGATGTGCCGCGAGATCCACAGGACCTGCAGGACGATCGCAACGGCCACGAGCAGCCCGACGACGAGCAGGACAGTCCGCGGGCGGAACTGGACGACGCGCTGCCGGGGCTCGGCCTGCACGTGTGCAGCATCGCCTCGGCGCCGGACGGTAGTTTGCGGGCGTGAGCCTCCGCGGCCGCACGATCGAGCAGACGGCAACGCTTCCGGACGGCCGGAGCGTGAGCGTCCACGTCGGCGTGCCGGAGGACCCGTACATCCCACGGTCACAGCTCGAGACCGTCGACGTCGAACTGCGCGCCGGCGACTCCGTTCTCGCGGCGGTCAACACGGTCCTCGATCCCGACCAGGAGAGCGAAGCGCTCGAGCTCGCGCGTGAGATCGCGCGACGGCTCGAATCCGGCGACCTGGAGCCGACGGCCGCTGCGATCGAGCCGTTGGCGGACACGCTCCGATGAACGCGACGCTCCACACGAACCACGGCGCGATCGACGTGGAGCTCTTCCCCGACGACGCGCCGAAGACGGTCGACAACTTCGTGAAGCTCGCCCGCGACGGGTTCTACGACGGCGTCGTGTTCCACCGCGTCATCCCCGATTTCATGATCCAGGGCGGCGACCCGACCGGAACGGGAAGCGGCGGCCCCGGGTATTCGTTCGAGGACGAGATCAACGACCACAAGGTCGAGCGCGGGGCACTGGCGATGGCAAATGCCGGCCCGAACACGAACGGTTCCCAGTTCTTCATCGTCACGACCGATGCGGCTCCGTGGCTCGACGGCAAGCACACGGTGTTCGGCACGGTCACGAGCGGGATGGATGTCGTCGACACGATTTCGGGCCTGCCCCGCGACGCGCGCGACAAGCCGCACGAGCCGGTCGTGATCGAGCGCGTCGACCTCGCCGACTAGTCGGCGCGGCGGTCGGCGATCGCGCCGGCGAGCGGCAGCCCGTACCAGAGGAGCATGAACGCGACGGCGATCAGCGCCGTGAACGCGGCCGCCCACGCCCGATGGAAGAGAAAGTCCGTGATCACGAAGACGACGCAGGTGATCGAGACCGCGAGCAGCGCGAGACCGACGATCGTCAGGAGGTTGGACACGTGCAGCATCCGCTCCTTGTCGTGCGCGCGCCAACGCAGGCGGTGGTAGGAGCTCGGCGCGATCAGGAACACAGTCGACAGCGCAGTCGTGATGAAGGCGACGAAGAAGATGTCGCGATCGAGCTCGCCGAGTTTCGGGAAGCCGTTCGAGAACGGCACCACGAGCAGGAACGCGAACAGCACCTGAACTCCGGGCAGCGCCACGCGCAGCTCGTTCAGAAGCTCGATCAGCTCACGATTGCGCCGCTCCTGTTCGTTCTCGGGCACCCGCGGTTCTACCAATGCCGGACCTCCGGCGCGTGCGGTGATGTGTGGCGTCAAAAAGTGCCAGACCCGGAGGGCTTGACACTCGGGTGCTTGGCCGCGTCGACGCGCGAGAGCGCCCGACCGGGCTCGAACCGGTGACTGCGACTTGGAAGGACGCTGTGATACCACTTCACCACGGGCGCGTGATGTACGACATAGCTTAGCGACGTGCATCCGTACGCGTGGCCGCACGCCTGGTCGCTGCTCTTCGTCGTCCCGCCGCTCGTCGGTGCCTACGTCGTCGTCGCGCGGCTCTTCCCGCCGACGCGGATCCGCGTCGGCGCGTTCGCCGCGTCGCAGCTGCTCCTCGTCGCCGCATTCGCAACGCCGCTGGAGACAATCGCCCTCCACTACCTCCTCGCGGCGCACCTCCTTCAGAACGTCGTCGTCGCCGAATGGGCGCCGGGGTTGCTCGTGTTCTCGATCCCGCCGGCGTTCGCACGCGAGCTCGAACGGTATGCGCCGGTCCGCATGCTGACCCATCCGCTCGTCGCACTTCCACTCTGGCTCGCCACGTATTTCACCTGGCACGTGCCGTACATCTACGACCGTGCGTTGGCGAACCCGGCCACGCTCCTGCACTTCGAGCACACGGCGTATTTCGCCGCCGGCGTGCTCATGTGGTGGCCCGTCGTGCACGGCCGCTGGAGCGACGGCGTGAAGGCGCTGTACCTCTTCGGCGCGTTCGTCCTCGCGTCGCCGCTCGGGCTCCTGCTCGCATTGCTCCCGCGGCCGGCGTATGCGTTCTACGAGCACGCGCCGAACAGGCTGTGGGGGATCGGCCGCGTCGTCGACCAGCAGATCGCTGGCGTCACGATGGCCGTCGAGCAGGCGGTCGTGTTCTTCGTCGTCTTCACCGTGTACCTGCAGCGGTTCCTGCGGCGAGAGGCGATCGCCGGGGTGTTCAGCGGAAGCCGCCGATGAGCGCGCCTCCGATGACGACGAGCACCGCCGCGGCAGCGAGCCTGACGCCGACGTTCTCGGTGCGCCGAAGCACGATCGCCGAGACGACGACGGCCCACAACGACTCCGTCGCGTAGAGCGGCGCGACGATCGTCACGCGCCCGCGGTCGAACGCCGTAAGGAGAAACGCATACGCCAGGCCGTAGATCACGCCGGACGGGACGAACGGCCGCGCTGCCACCCGTATCCGCTCCCGCGCGTGACGTCCAAGGACGACGAGCGCGAGCAACACGACGCTCGCCGCTGCAAGCGAGCATGCCGCGGCGACGACGCCCGGGACGGAGCTGCCGCGCTCCGCCCAGCGGACGAAGTTGTCGCGCGCGGAAAAGAGCACGGCGCCGCCCGCGCTGAACGCCGCGCCGAGCGACACCATCGCCCCGGGCCCTCCGCGCTCCCACGCGAGGAGCGTCCCACCGGCGACGATGAACACGGTTCCCACTGCGAGCGCGGCGCGGAACGGCTCGCCGAGGAGCGCGATCGCGATCAGCGCGGACAGCACGGGCGAGATGCCGACGAGGATCGCCGTTCGCGACGCGCCGATCAGCCCGACTGCGCGCGTGAACAGGAGCTGGCTGATGCCGGGCGCGATCGTCCCGGCGGCGAGGAACGGCCAGGTGTCGTGCCATGCCACGCGGGACCACTGACCGAGTACCGCGGCGATCACGACGCAGACGACGCAGGCGAGCGCCGTCGTCACGAGTGCGCCGGTGTCGGGATCTGCGCCCGTCCGCAGCGCGATCCGGATCGTGACCGCGAGCGCACCGAACAGCGCCGCCGCCGCGGCCGCGAAGAGAATCGCCACTATTGGCGGCCGGCGTCGATCGTCGTATCGTTTCGATTCCGATGACGATGCGTCGCGTCAACCAGGGAGCAATTCTCCTCGTCGCCGCGCTCGCGACGTGGATCGTCGTCGTCGAACGCATGCGCGGGATGGACGCGGGCCCGGGCACCGACCTCGGTGGGCTCGGCTGGTACCTCGGGATCTGGGTCACGATGATGGCGGCGATGATGCTCCCGTCCGTCGCGCCGATGGTGCTCCTGTTCGACAAGGTTTCGACCGAGCGCGCGCGGCGCGATGTTCCCTACGTCCCGACGTGGGTCTTCACGCTCGCGTACTTCGCGGTCTGGACCGGATACGGCCTCCTCGCCTACGGCGTGTATCGCGGCGTCCGCGCACTTGATCCCGGCGTGCTCGCGTGGGACCGCGGCGGTCCGTATGTCGTCGGGGCCCTCCTCGTGCTCGCGGGGCTCTACGAGCTGACGCCGTTGAAGTCTGTCTGCCTTCGCCACTGCCGCTCGCCGCTGCACTTCGTCGTCGCGGGGTGGCGCAACGGCGTCACCGGCGCGGTGCGGATGGGCGCCGAGCACGGCGCGTACTGCGTCGGCTGCTGCTGGGGGCTGATGGTGATCCTGTTCGCGCTCGGCGTAATGAGCCTCGTGTGGATGGGCGTCGTCGCCGGCCTGATCTTCGTGCAGAAGGTCGCACCGCACGGCGACCGGCTTTCGCGTCCGTTCGCGGTCGCCTTCGTCGCGGTCGGGATCTGGATCGCGTCGGCGTCCTCGACGGTTCCCGGGCTCACGCAGCCGAACTCGCCCGCGGCCGATCAGGCGCGGATGCGGATGATGCACGTGCAACCCGGAATGCAATCGCCGCAGATGAAGAGTCCGTCGACGGGCGACTCGTCGATGATGCCGTAGCGTCGCGAACGGTCAGCGATGACTGCCGAAGGTCTGCTCCGCGACCCACGACGTATGCGACGCATGGTGGTCGAACGCGATCTCGTCGGTCGATCGAAGGACGTCGCTTCGGACGACCTGCGCCTCGCCGTCGTTTTGTGAGTACTCCATCCCGCCCGGGATCTTGACGATCACCGTCTCTTCCTCACCGGTGACCGGGTTCTTGATCGGGGCGTAGGTGTTCTCGATCGTGTCGCCGATCTTGATCTGCGCGCTCCGGCCGGAGAACTGGAAGTCGAGTGGCACGACCGCCGGCTGCTTCACGTCGGTGATGATCGACGCCAGCACCTCGAACCACGATCCACCCGCCTGGCCCGTGAGGATCTGACCGAGCGCATTCATCTGCTCTTCCGACATCGACGGATCGAAGAACGGCTTGACGGTGCCGTTGCCCTCGTGGAGCGGCCCCGGCCAGTGGTAGGCGACGACGAACTTCGCGCCGTCGAGCGACACGCCGTCGAAGTTGCCCTCGTTCACCTCCATGCCGAGGATGCCTTCGCACTCGTGATGCGTCGGCTCGCTCATGAAATCGCACGGGCATCCGGGGTCGCAGTTGCAGCTCTTGAAATACGGGCCCGTCATTCGCCAGTCGGCCATCGTTCCTCCCACACCGTCGGGAAACGAACGCGATTCTCCGCCGTTCCGCCTGCGTAGTCAACGACGAGCGCGAGTCGGGGCGGCCGGATTCGAACCGGCGACTTCTCGCTCCCAAAGCGAGCGCGCTACCAGGCTGCGCCACGCCCCGTGCCTCCTAGGCTAGCGCTGCGATCGAACCGATACGTTTTCGCGGCGTGAGCCGCGCGGCCGTCGGATACTTGATGGTCGCCGTCGCCGCGACGCTCTTCGCGGTGAACGCGCCCGTCGTGAAGGTGATCGAGCACACGGGGTTTTCGTCGGAGCGCCTGACCGAGGTTCGGTCGACCGGTGCGATGCTCGGGCTGTGGGCGGTCGTGCTGGTCACACGCCGGCGGACGGCCCGCGTGACGCGCCGGGAGCTCGTGCTGCTCGCGGCGATCGGCGTGCTCGGCCTTGCGCTCGTGCAGTGGTCGTACTTCTTCGCGATCCACCGGCTCCCGATCGGCGAGGCGCTGCTGATTCAGTACCTCGCGCCGCTCCTCGTCGCCCTCTGGGCGCGCTTCGCATTCCGGGAGCGCGTGCGGCGCCGGGTGTGGGCCGCGCTTGGGTTGAGCCTCGCAGGGCTCGTGCTGATCGTCGAGCTTTGGCGCGGCAGTCTCGACGGGATCGGCATCGCCGTCGCCGGGGTCGCGTGCCTCAGCTACGCCTTCTACGTGCTGGCGGCCGAGCTCGGGACGCGCGAGCGCGATCCCATCTCGCTGCTCGCGTGGGGCTTCGTATTCGCTTCGCTCTTCTGGGCCGTCCTCCAGCCGTGGTGGTCGTTC
>C688J18823_10001574_pt1 | contig 14178 bp, 11 predicted proteins | sample HopSoiMetagenom1_FD_18823 | JGI IMG/M metagenome (IMG submission 18823)
GGGCGAAGGTCAACGCGTCTCGCGCAGCGCAAGCTCCATTGACCCTCGCCCCGCTTGCGGGGAGAGGGTGGCCGAAGGCCGGGTGAGGGGCTCGGGCGTCACGAAACCACCCGCAACCGCCGCTCCTCGTCCTCCTCGTTCCCATGCGCGGCAGCCCACCCGAAACCGGCGATGCACGCCAGCGTCGCCGGAATCGCGGGAATGGACAGATTGAACTCCACCAGTCCATGCATCGCGATCGACAGCAATGCGGCGAAGGCGCCGAGGAGCATCGCGGACTCTTCGCGGCGCTGCTCGCGATACCAGCGGCGAATGAGCGCGATCATCAGCCCGAGAAACGCAATCGCGCCGAGCGCGAGTCCGATCGCGCCGCCGGTGACGAGCAGCTGCAGCGAGTCGCTGTGCGCGAACTCGACATAGAAATTGAGATCGCGCGGCTGCACTCGGCGGAACGCCTCCCGAAACGTGCCGAGGCCTGAGCCGAGGATCGGGAAATTGCGCCAGGCGTCGATCGAAACACGCCAGAGCGTGAGCCGCAGATCGCTCGCCGGATCGCGCGGATCGGACGCCAGGAATCGAATGACCGGCTGCTGTCGAACGGTGAGGATCGTGAAGCCGATCGCTGCGCCGACGATCGCCGCACCGGCGCCGGCGAAGTTCCAGCGCCGGCTCCTGATCCGCGGATGCGACGGCGCGATCGACAGCAGAAACAGCGTCACGAGAATGGCGACGAGAATCCCGGCGCGCGACTGCGTCAGACCGATGCCCGCGGCAATCGTCCCCCACAACACCACGCGCAGCGACAGGCGGATGAACTGTTTCTCGAATCGCCGCGCCCGCTCCGCGACATGCCGCGCGTTGTCGCGATAGTGCAGCACCTCGCGCCAGAGCACCGCGAACGCGATCGCCAGCGCGAGCTCGAGATAGCCCGCGAGGTGGTTCGGATTCACGAACGCGCCGTGAATGCGATCGCCGTCGCGAAACGCGGCCGCGATCAGGATGTGCACGATCGCGCTGCCGAGGAGCACCGCGACGAACATGCGCCGCCGCGTGCGTGAGCGAAGCAGCAGCACCGCCGAGACGAACAACGCGAGGTACGCGAGCGTGAGGAGGATGGTGTCCCAGGTTTCGGTCGGCGCGATCGAGATGCGCGGCGTGGGAGCTGGACGCCCGAACGATTTCAACGTCGTAGCGGCATCGCGATAAATCGCACCGCTGATGCCGGCACTCATCGGAATCAGCTGAACTAAACCGAGGATCGCGACGCCGGTCAGCGAAGCAATCGTGACCCGCACTCCGCGCAGTCGCGCAAGCCGCGGATGACCAAAAAAGGTGAGTGCGAACGTGGCGAATGCAAAGAGCTCGAGCGCCAGCGTTCCGCCGCGCGTAATCGCGCCGTACGGAATCGGAGCGACCGCCACATACACCAATAACAATCCGAGCGCGCCCAGCTCGAACGGCGAATCTGCTCGTATCTTGTTGAAGATGCTGGAGTGGTCGATTTGACTATCGTACTCCTCTGACCTACTGTTTCCCTCTATGTCGCGGGGTGTGGTCCTCTCTCTCGCCCTCCTCCTCGGCGTGCAGTCGTTGTCTGCTGCGACCACGATCACGCACACGCCGCTCGCCTGTCTTTCGTCCGGAACGAACACCAAAATAATTGCGCACGTCGACGGACAGCCGTCGTCCGTCCGCGTCTACTTCCATGCCATCGGCCAGACCTGCGGCGAGTACTACGTCGATATGCGCCGCGATCCGAAAGACGCGACGCTCTACACCGCGATCATGCCGATTCCCGCGGCGGATGCCGATGTCGTGATGTACCAGATCCGCGCGAAGAACGGCAGCGGCGGCGAGACCGCGATCGCGCCCGTCGCCGCGACGATCCGTAAAGAGTGCACCTCCCCCGCGCTGAATGCCGCCGATCTGCAGGCCGCGCAGTCGATCGTCCTCGGGCTCACTCAGCCGAATCAGAAGCCGACGCCGTGCAAGTTCGCGTGCAACGGCATCACGAACTACATCACGGCGAATGGCGACATGAAGCCGAACGAAGAATGCCGGCTGCTCCTCGCGGCGCTGGCCGGTCACGGCAACACCGTGCCGTGGTATCGCACGCCGGAAGCGGAGCTCGCGGGTGGCGCGGTGGTCGGCGCTGCGCTCGGCATCGGCTACGAGAATCAGAAAGACAAGAACCATCGCGCGCCGTCGCCTGCACGACCGTAAACAAAGCTGAGACCTCATGGCTGGAATCCAACAGGGTGGAGGGGTGTCGTCGCCGATTTTCCGCGATGAGGAGCGGACCATCGGTCTGCCCGAGGCTTGGGCGATCGTGGTCAAAGGGCGGAAGCTGATTCTCTTTTCGCTGTTCGCCGGACTGCTCACCGCGATCCTGATCTCGCTCTTTGCCGAACCGAAATATCGCACCACGGTCGTGCTCAACGTCGAGCGCGACACCGGACGGTTTTTCGAGGTCGGCTCCGACGCGCAGTCGTACACCTTCTACGACCCGCAGTTCTTCACCACGCAGACGCGATTGATGCGCAGCCGCGAAGTCGCCGAGCGCGTCATCACGCGGCTCAATCTCCTCGGACATCCCGAGCTCGCGCCGCCGCGCAGCGGTTTCTTCCGCTTCTTCGGCGGCAGCGCGGGCACCACGACCGGCGATCTCGCCAAGGCCGCAAATCGCATCCAGGAGAACGCCACCGCGACGGCCATTCCGGGCACGAATCTCGTCGAGCTCGGTTACGTCGGCCGCAACGCGAAGATCACCGCCGACATCGCCAACGCGCTCGCCGAGTCGTACATCGACTGGAGTCTCGAATCGAAGTACCAGGTCGTCGGACAGGCCTCGAAGTTCCTCGGCACGCAGATCGAGCAGCTCAAGACCGAAGTCGATGAGAAAGAGCAGGAGCTGCACAACTACGGTTTGCAGAAGGACATCATCTCCGTCGATCCGAAGACGAACGTCACGCTGCAGAAGCTCGAATCGCTCAATCGCGACTACGCCACTGCGGTCTCCGATCGCGTGACGAAAGAAGCGCACTACTACGAAGTGCAGGCCACGCCGAACGATGCGCTCGCGCAGGACACGACCGATGCGACGGTCGTCGGATTGAAAGGCGAGCTGTCGAAACTGCAGCGCACCTACAACGAGAAGCTGCAGGTCTACAAACCGGAGTGGCCGGCGATGCAACAGCTGCGGTTCCAGATCGAGGAAACGCAGAAGACCGTCACCAAGGCGGTGCACGATTCGGCCGCGCGCATCCGCGACGACGCACGCCGCGAATACCTCACCGCGCAACGGCGCGAATCCGCATTGCAGGCCGAGCTCTCGACGCAGAAACAGGAAGCGATGCAGCTCAACAGCAACGCGGTCGAGTTCAACAACCTGCGCAACGAAGTCGATACGAAGCGCAATCTGCTCGACACGCTGCAGAAACGCCAAGCCGAAACGGAAGTGACGGCGCGCCTCCGCGGACAGCGCGTGTCGAACATCCGCGTCGTCGATCGCGCGCTCGTGCCGGGATCGGCGTTCAGCCCTTCGTATCCGCGGAACATCTGGGCCGGTCTGCTCTACGGCCTGATCGTCGGACTCGGTCTCGCCCTCTTCCGCGACTTCCTCGATCGCAGCCTGCGCACGGTGGAAGATGTGGAGCATCACCTCATGCTTCCCGCGCTCGGCGTCATCCCCGCGGTCGGCACCGTGCTCAGTCCGCATCGGTGGTACGGCTACGGCGGACGCTCGAAGAAGAAGCCGAGCCAGGCGGATCCCGAAGAGGCGAAGATCGAGCTGCTGCCGCACATGCATCAGCGCTCCGCGGTGGCCGAGGCGTATCGCGCCGTACGCGCGGCGTTGCTGTTGTCGCAGGCCGGCGGCGTGCGATCGATCGTGATCACGTCGTGCCTGCCGGAAGAAGGAAAGACGTCGACCGCGCTCAATCTCGCGATCGTGCTCGGGCAGCTCGACAAGCGCGTCCTGTTGATCGATGCCGATCTGCACAAGCCGCGGCTGCACGATGCCTTGCGTCTGACCAATCGCGTCGGACTCGTGTCGATCCTCGTCGAGAATGTCTCGCCGACGCGCGTCATCCAGCCGACGCAGATCCCCGGTGTGGCAGTCGTGACCTCCGGACCTCCATCGCCGAATCCTTCCGGACTGCTGTCATCGGAGTCGATGCGCACGCTGCTGCAGTTCGCGGAGATGAATTTCGATTACGTGCTGCTCGACAGTCCGCCGCTCGACTCGGTCGCCGACGCAATGCTGATCGGCGCGCAGACCGACGGCGTCGTGCTCTGCGTCGAAGGCGGCAGCACGCCGCGCGAGCGCGTCCGCCGCATCTGCAACCGTCTCCGCGCCGGCAACGTCAACATCCTCGGCGTCCTGATCAACAAGTTCCACGAGCAGACGTTCGGCTACGGCAAGGCGTATCGCTATTACCGTGCGGGGTATGGGTATGGGTATGGCGAGGAGAAAAAGGTCGCTGCCGATTAATGGTTGCTGGGTTGCTCGGTTGCTGGGTGGCTCGTAACCTCAGCAACTCAGCAACTCAGCAACCCAGCAACTCAGTCAGCAACTCAACCCATGATCGACATCCACTTCCACTGCCTGCCTGGAATCGATGATGGTCCCGCGACGTGGGACGAAGCCGTGGCGCTCTGCCGCGCGGCGGCGGCGGATGGAACGGAGACGATCGTCGCGACGCCGCACGTGCTTCGCGATCCGTGGCTGAACGAAGATCGCGCTGAACGCGATCGCCTGCTCGTGCGATTGAACGCGCTTCTCGGCGGCGAGCCTGCGATCGTGCCGGGATGCGAGTACTTCTTCGCGTCCGAGGTGCTCGAGCTGTGGGAGCGCGGCAGCGGCGGGCCGCTGGTTGGACTCAATCGCGGATCGGCGCTGCTCATCGAATTTCCCGCGTATGCCGTGCCGGCAAATGCGGAGTTCATCTTTCACGAGCTGTCGGTGATGAACGTGCAGGCGGTGATCGCGCACCCCGAGCGCAACGGCGAATTCGCGCGCAATCCCGATCGGCTGCAGTCGCTCGTGGCGAAAGGTGCGATGACCCAGATCACCGCCGGCGCGCTCCTCGGCGAATTCGGCCGCGGGCCGCTCGCAGCGGCGGAAGAGTTTCATGCGCGAGGACTGGTGCACATCATCGCGTCCGATGCGCATTCGCTCACGCGGCGGCCGCCGCGCATGATGGCCGCGCGCCGCTGGGTGGAGAAGCAATGGGGCCGCGCCGCGGAGATCGCGATGTTCGAGACGAACGTCGAAGCGGTGACGCGAGCGGGAGTCGCCGCGCGATGAAGCGCCTCCTCGCGATCGCCGCAATCGCGCTTGCGATCGCGTCGGTTGCGCGGTATCGGAGCGATCGTGACCTACGGGCCGCCGCAGAGAAGTTCCTGATCGATTTCGATGTCGCGGATCGGCGTCCGGAGATCGCGTCGACGCTGCCGCTCGTTCCTGCCGCCGATCTCGGCGCGAACGTGGTGGCCGACATCGCGCTGAGCGACGCATTCGGCACGGTGCATCTCACGGATGTCACGCCGGAGCTGCGCGAGAAATGGCTGCGCGCGGTCGAGCGGCTCGGCAGCGAGCTCGATGCGGCACGCGACATCACGCTCGATGCACTCGCCACGCGTCCCGGCTGGCCGCAGCACTGGACGACGCTCGGCGAGCTCGTTTACGCATCGCAACGGCGAGCGCCGGGCGCGACGGATGCGCGTCTGTGGCAGGAGCCGCTGCGCATCGGCATCGGGATGTTTCCGGGCGACGATGCGGCGACGACCTTCGCATCGAACGCGTACCTCGAGAGCTGGCCCGCGCTGACCGACGCGGCACGCGCACACGCGACGAAGGGCTTCGCGCGCGCGCTGCTCGATCCCGCATTCGCGTCGCGCGGCCTGCCGCTGCTCGTCGCGACGATCGGTCCCGACGAAACCGTGGCGATGTTGCCGCCGGTCGCGGAGACGCTGCGCTCCGCGTTCGATTCGTTCGCGAAATCGGGCGACATCGCGCATGCGGCGGGCATCTATCACCGCTGGGAATCTGCGGAGTGGACATCGCGCGCCGCCGATCTGCGCGAGCTCGAAGAGCGCGCACAGTTGAATGATGTCGAGAAGCAGCGCGAGCTCGCGCAATCGTGGCTCGCGCGCCATCGTCCGAACGAATTCGATACGCCGCGCGGACGCGAGCAGGTACTGCGCGTGCTGCAGCTCGCAGTGAACGATCGCGTCGGCTCGTGGCAATCGGATGTGCGCGGCGCGGCGATTCGCTTTCTGCTCAATCGCCGCATGACGCCGAGCAACGCGCACGGCCACGGCATCGAGACGGCGCCCGGCGGTGCGATCGTGGCGACGGTCGTGGCGTCGATGACCGGCGTTCCGGAGCCGATCCGCGCCCGTGCGCGGCTCTTCGGCGGCGATGTCGAAGGCGCGCAGTCGATCTTCGAGCGCTCCGACAGCGCCGGCTCGTTCGAGTGGACGCCGTTCCTCATCGACCTCGCCGAATACCGCCTGTCGCAAGGCGCGCTCGACTCCGCCCGCTCCGCGCTCGACGCGCTCGCTCCCGCCGCCCAGAACGAATGCGACGTGCTCGCCGTCCGCCGCAAGCTCGCGCAACTCGAAGGCGCCCCCGCCGTTCCGTCCGCGCTCCCGCAACCGCAGGCGCTCCGCTGGAGCGACACCGGAGCTCTCTCCGTCTGCATCGACACGCAGCGGGAGCTCCTCACATCGATCGAAGCCGCCAAGCCGGCCTTCATCGCGTGGGGCTGGAACGAAGGCCGAAACGGCGTCCTCTACCTCGCACCCGGCCGCACGAACGTCCGCGTCTCGACCGGCAACCGCACGGGACGGCAGGCGTTCTTCGTCCGCACCCTGGCGGGCGGGCCGGTGACGTTGGGGAACGCGGAAATACGATAGCTCTGCGTTCTACGGCTACGACGTAGGAGCTATGCGCAAACAAACGCGGTCCTCGAGCAGTACTGGAAGCTCGGCACGATCTCGGTGCGCGAGGTCCTGGAGAGCCTTCCCTATGACGAGTCGAGTACACCACTCTGCAGACGATCGTGTACCGGCTAGAGGAAAGGCGCGCGGCGGGTGAAGAAGATCGGCAACGCGCACTGTTCGAGCGGGCCATCGATCACAGCGAGTACCGGAACGGCTTGATGCACGACCTGCTCGGTCTCTTCGGCGGCTCGCGGCGTCTGCTCGTTTCGAACCTCACGAGACGGTCGCGCTGGCGCTGAAGGATCTCAAGGCGCTGCAGAGCGCGGCGGAAAGCCGGAGGAAGAAGCGCGATGGTTAAGCGCTACATCGCGATCCATCTGCTCTGGGCCTCGATCGTCTGGATCGCGGCATGGGCGCTCACCACGACGCGTATGTTGTCGGGACCACGCCATCGCTTGCAGCAGGAGTTCCTGCTCATCGATGGAGTCGATGGCGCGACGCGCCTTGCGCGCGAACCTCTCTATGACGTCGACGTGATCAAGGTCGCGATCGACGACAACATGAATCTCGCGAAGGTCGCGGCGCTGGCCGATGAAGCGCACCGCCAGCATTTGAAAATCGCCGCGCATGCGACGAGCGTCACGGCCATTCAGACGGCGATTGATGCCGACGTCGATTCGATCGAGCACGACAACAACGCGACCGAAGAACAATTAAAGACGATGCGCGACAAAGGCATCTTCCTCGACATCACACCGGTTTGGTTCTGGTCGAAGATCCACGAAGCGAGTGCGATCTCGCCCGAGTTCCGCGCGAAGCTCGCTGCGGCTCGTTAAGCGCGTTCTCAAGTCAGGCGTCAAGCTCGCCGCCGGCTCCGATATGTGCTGGTTCGTCCCCGGAATGACGCGCGGCGAAGCATCCGCAGGCATGTTCACGGCGCTGCAGAAGGCCGGCGTACCGCCGCTCGACATCATCCGCGCCGTGACCTGAACGCCGAGGTGCTCGGCTGGCAGGACCGCATCGGCGCCATCGAGCCGGGCAAATTCGCCGACGTCGTCGCGGTGAAAGGCGATCCGCTGGTCGATATCACGGAGCTGCAACGGGTGCGGTTCGTGATGAAAGAGGGGAAGGTCGTGCAGTCGCGTTGAGCCACGTGCACAACGACAGTTTGCAGTCGCAGTGCTGTTCCTGCTTTACTGATCGCTATCTTTCTATAAGGGGGCAGATCATGTGGCGCGCGTCCCGCGTCTTTGCAGCGGTGCTCTTGGCTGCGATGGCCTGCAATCGGCAGCAGTGGCATCCCGCGCTGCGCGACTTGGTCGTCGCTGCTCCTCTTTCTTCGCGGTTCATCGAGCCGCGTCTGAGTGGCGGATTCTGCTGGGCGCCGTACACTGCCTCGTCCGTGACTGGCAATGCCGCGACTCTCAGAGCGGCGGACAGCATCATCAGCGACTCTGCGTCATCCCCGTCTGATGTGGCAGTCGCTCATCTGCTCGCGGGCAACATCGATTCCGCGATCGAGTGTCTGGAAGGAGCCACGCCGAAAAACGCGAACGTCTGGAGTGACCTCGCAGCTGCGCGTTGTCTGATGGCCGCTCGTCGCGACAAACCCGCGGAGCTTCCGCGCGCACTCGCCGCCGCCGACCGCGCCCTGGAGTTCGACCCGGAACTTCTCGAAGCTCATTTCAACCGCGCTGTGATCCTCGAAAAGATGGGTCTCCGGTCGTATGCCGCGGTCGGATGGGCTGCGTACCTGGCGCGTGATTCCGAGACGAAATGGGCGGACGAGGCGCGGATGCGGCTGCGCAAAGATCGACAACAACCACGCCCATTTCGTGCGGACCTACAGGTCGCGGTGGCCGCGGCACGCCGTGGTGACGCCGCTCCTATTGAGGCGCTTGCCCGGCGAAATCCACAGGATGCGCGCGGCTACGGTGATGGCGTGATTCTTCTTCCGTGGCGAGCGGGAGACGCGGACGCGCTGCAAGATGCGCGTTTTCTGGCCGGCGCTATCGTGAATGCCAGTGGCGACTGGTTTCTCGCTGATTATCTGGAAGCAATTCACGATGGTCGCGCGAGTCTCACTGCGTTCGACAAATATGTGAAAGGGCGCGAAGCCTACAGTAAACGAAAGGCCAATATCGCCGAACGGTACTTTCGCACCGCTGCTTCGCTTGCCACGCGCACGCCGCTCGAAAAACTCGCACAGTATTTCGCGGCGAACGCCGCATTCGATCAGGACCGTGTCGACGAATCGGATGTGCTTTTGCGGCGCGTACTATCGGAGACCGACCGTCGACGCTATCCGGGCCTGACGGCGGAAATCGAGTGGCAGCTGGGTCGATGCGACGCATATCGTGGCCGCTGGAGCAGTTGTTTGTCACATCTGACCACGGCACGGTTACTTTTTGATCGATTGCATGAACAGCAACACGTCGCATTCATAGACGCGATCATCGCCGAAGCCTATGACCACATGGGTATGGTCGAGGAAGGCTGGCGTCACCGCACCGTTTCTTGCGACGTTCTCAGTTGTGGAGGTGCCGTTGGCACCGAACGGCTCTATGCGGTCGTGAGCGGCGCCGTGCGAGCGGAGTTACATCGCCGTCAGTACGATGCGGCCCTTTCGCTCGCGACGATGTTCGTCAACCGTCTCCGAAGCGTCGACGAACCGGAATTCCTGACGGAAGCACTGATACGTCGTGCGTATGTTCTGCACCAGGCGGGTCGCGATACACATGCCGCCTCATCCGTCGCCGAGGCACGACAGAAGGCACAGGCGATCCGGGATGAAGTGACGGCGGGGCGTCTCCTGACCGAAGCAGACGTCGTCGATGCGTTGATATGCCGTAGGACCAGTCCCGAAACAGCAGTCCGATTGCTGTCCTCCGCATTGCAGCATTACCAGACAGCCAACGAGTCCATTTGGATAGTGCCATTATTTCTCGAGCGAGGTCGCGCATATCGCCGGTTGAGAGACGATTCGCGAGCTCTAAACGACTTTTCCGCTGCAGTCGCGCAAACCGAACAACAACGTAAGAGCGTCGGACCCGACGATCTGCGATCCGATTTCTTCGACACCGAACCGGAGCTCTTTTCCGAAACTGCCGACCTCCTCATTCAGAAAAAACGCGTCCGGGAAGCTTTCGACATCTTGCAGCGCGCGAGCGCAAGAACGCTCATCGAGCAGCTCGAGCTCCCTCCGCCGGCGACCGCAACAACCGGGGCGATCCAGCGCTCCCTGCGATCCGGCGAGCTGCTGATCGCGTATCAGCTGCTGCCGGACGGTCTCGCCATTTTCACAGTAGATTCCAATGCCTTGCGCGTGCAACGGGTCGATGTCTCACAAGAACGGCTGCGCAATCTCGTCGTGAAGTTTCGGCGGAGTTTGTCTACTGACCGAGCAATCGGCGATGTACAGCGGCACTCCGCAGCGTTATGGCGAGTTCTGATCGGACCGATTGCCGATCGAGTCTCAGCAGCGACCAGTCTCGTAATTGTTCCTGATCGATTTCTTTGGGAGTTGCCGTTCAGTGCTCTGTACGGCCGTCAGTATCTGGTCGAGACGCATGCAATTGCCGTAACACCAGCCCCTTCGCTATTGCTGAGAACCCGCGCCAAACGAATCATCAATTCGGCGCTGGTCGTCGGCGACCCGGAGGTATCTCTACCGAGCTCGCGCATGGAAGCAACGCGGATCGCGAAGTTGTATCGAAACGCCACTCTCCTGGTCGGTGCCGAGGCGTCGGTCCAGTCGTTCGTCAAAGGCGTCGGAGAGGCGGCACTGATTCATTATGCGGGCCACGTACGGGAGGGGCCTCGTATCGCTGGGGTAATTCCGTTGAATTGCCCCGACGGCATCTGCAACGTGACCGCCGTTGAGGTGTCGCACCTGACGATGAATCGATCGCCGACGGTCATTCTCGCTGCGTGCGGTACTCTCCGCGCTGAAACGGAGCACATCGAAGGTGCGCCGAGCCTCGCTCGTGCGTTCCTGTCGGCGGGCGCACCAACGGTCGTTGGAACGCTCTGGAACATTCCCGACGATGCGTCCGGCCGGTTTTTCCTCAGTTTTCACGATCACTTTCGATCGCGATTATCGGCGTCGCATGCGCTGGCAATGACGCAACGCGAATTCATCGCGCGTAGTGACGGTCGATCACACCCGGCGTTCTGGGCGTCTGTTGAAGTTCTAGGTGCGCCGTAGAGAAAAACAACTGCCCGTCCGTCTAGGCTGAATGGGTAGATGGAGGGGTCACATGGACGTTACATTCCTCGGAATCTGTGTTTTCAAGGTGACTGGCTCTACGGCCGAGGCGTTCATGCCCAATGCGACGTCGGGTCTAGGACCACACGTGCCGCCTCATAATGCGGTGGTCGCAGTTCGGCCAGCAACTGTGACGCCCACGAATTGGACTCACACGCAGGCGAGGATTCCAGCGATCGATCCCAATAATGATTTTTGGCTATTCCCGCTCGATGGAGTCAATGTGTCGTTCGCGCCGGCGCCACCGGCTGGCTCCTTTCAGCTTGGGCAACTTCTCCGCACACTCGACGCCACATTCAAGACCTGTCCAGATTTAACAGAGTTAAACACCACTCTCACATCGTCTCTCGTGAGCGCGCACATCGATTTAGGCAGTGGTGCGCTCCGGTCACGGAAGCAGAGAAGCGGCTTGGCGTTTACAGAATTATTGGAACTCGCGAATGACGTGACCGTCACGGCGAAAGAATTCAGCACCGGAACGATCCACTCGTTCAAGGTAACGTCCGCAACACCGATGTTCATCGTGAACATTCACCTCGCTGCCTCTGGCGTACATGACGATGCGGAGCACCTCGCTCTCTATTGCAAAATTCTGGAGGCACCGTTGCAGCCGCCTGCGCCGAATGCACTCGACGTTGCGACGGCGGCAATCGTTCGCCGGCTTACTCGGATCAGCAAAGGTGCGAAAGGAATGGCCAAGTTTCTCGCCAAAAAAGGAAAGCACAAAGATGAGTTCACTCTTGGCACGGGTTGCTCCAACACGCAGTGGCCGTGATTGGAAAGGAGGAAGTCATGGACCTTAGGACGACTTCATACGGCGGATTCGAGGATCTGAGGGTCGTCGCTCGCCCCGACACGTTCGTTTCGCGGGCGGCAGGCGAAGCCCTCCGAGCAAACGGATTCTGGATTCAGGAGAGATTGTCCCAGCATTCATATCGTGTCGGTGTGCGTGAGGAAGATATGCTGAAGGACGAAATCTCCCGAGCGACGCAGTACGGACCGGCATACCGCGATTACGCTACTCCGGGCGACCACGATGATTCGCCATTCGACAATGAATTGCTGCTGACGGACCGCTTCTATGTGACGTTTCGAGGCCCCGCGCAAGACCAGCGACTCGCCGATTTGATGAAGGATCGCTATACGCTCGTGGAGCGCGTATCAGACGACACGGTCCTTTTACAGATGGAGCGCGGCGATGATCCGGTAACGGTCGTTTCCACGCTCGCGAAATCGAATGCTGATCTAGAAATCGAACATGACGCGAACCATCGAATGATGCCGCAGCAGTTGATCATGCCGGAGGACGAGGGTTTCGGTATGCAATGGCATCTGAAGAGTGCTGATAAGGGTGCTATGCGCTGCGACGCGGCTTGGGAACTGCTCGGGCACTTCGGTATGCGCGATGTCGTCATTTGCGTCACCGACGCCGCTTTTGGAATCGAAGACCATCCGGACTTCAGTTCCGCCGATAAGCTCACGGGATTTGCGTACTTCTGCGGTAATCGTCTCATCAGCTCATCGCAGAGTGGGGCAGATCGGCGTGAGCTCAGCGTCGGTAATGAGATGCAGATCGCACATGGAACGTCGTGCGCAGCGGTAGCAACCGCGGATGCCGACGGAAAGTTCAGTGTCGGAGTCGCTCCAGGGTGCGGTCTTTATCTCGTGAGGCTGCCGCATGACGGTGACGGAGAATTGAGCGTGGCCGACTCGCATCTCAGCAAAGTGATTCGTTGCGTTCGCGACAAAGTAGACATCGTTTCGTCTTCGTGGGGCAGCAGTCAGCCGCGGTCATACTGGTCACGTCATGCCCGAAAGGTGCTGCGCGACGCCGCGATAACTGGAGGCCGTCGTGGGAAAGGCCTCATATTTTTGTGGGCTGCCGGCAACACAGATACGCCTATCGCATCGGATTTCCGCTCCGCGTTGGCTGTGCCCTATGAAAAGATCGAAACTGGTTCCGGACCAGTCGCGAGAGAAACTGTCGACATGAAGAAGGACCGACACTTCGTGAACCAGCTTGTGGGCATCCCTAATGTCTTACACATCGGTGCGTCGACAAAGGGAGGACGGCGTGCCCGATATTCGAACTACGGAGCTGGAATCGAGCTCACCGGGCCGAGCGACAATAGTGATGCTCCGTTCTTCGCCGAGTGTTCGCAAATCGATCCTGAACGAATCATTACGTCTACGACCGGCCTGAGTGGTCCTTCGCGAGAAAATCAATTCGGTGGCACTTCGGCCGCAGCGCCCATGGTCGCAGGAGTGGCAGCTCTGACGATTTCCGCCAACGTCGATTTGTCGGCTTCTGAAGTAGTAACGATTCTTCGACAGAGCGCCGAACGCGATTCAGTCGATCTCACGGCCTATCCTCCGATTGATTGTGTGCCGAATACGCGCGACGTGTCGCCAGTCAAACCGTTTGAAATCGGCGCATTCACGAACAACGAACAACATCCGGATGCTCCATGGAGTCCGTGGCTGGGGCATGGCAGAGTTGACGCGTTGAGAGCGGTTGAAATGGCTCTAAGTAAGAAAAAGGATCACCATTGAAGAGACCATGGACGGCGGATGATCGGCGCCACGCTGGCGGAGGAGGTGGGATTCGAACCCACGGTACCGTTGCCGGTACGGCGGTTTTCAAGACCGCTGCCTTAAACCACTCGGCCACTCCTCCGGGATCGCGGATAACAGGACGCTACGGCAAAAGATTCACGTCGAGTGTGATCTTCAGCTTCAGCCGGCGATGGTTCCGCAGCTCGTCGACGGACAGATTGAGCGGAATGCTCACCTCTTTCACCAGCCCGTCGCTCGAGCGGCGCTCGGGGGCGGGCCGGGGCGGGGCGGCGACGGCGGACGGCGCGTTGTCGAGCGCCGGAAGCGAATCGAGGATGCCGGGCGGCAGCGGGATCTCGATCGACGTCATCGGAACCTCCGTTGACGCCATTGCGGCAGGGCCGGGT
>C688J18823_10001576_pt1 | contig 14157 bp, 26 predicted proteins | sample HopSoiMetagenom1_FD_18823 | JGI IMG/M metagenome (IMG submission 18823)
ATCAGGCAGGTCAGCACGCAGAAAAAAACGACCGGCCGGGGTCTCGGTCATTACCATTTCACCACTCTCGTGACGCCTTAAGCCCTCTATTGTTTGCCCTTATGCCCTTTAGTTCGTTGCACATACGAGGCTTGCCGTTGTGCTGAGGGCACTGATTACAGGGGTAGCCACGGCCGTGCGATGGTCTCATGCCCCATGGTGTGATGGGCTGGAATGGATACAGGGCAACGGGTCGCAGGTGATCCGTTACACCTGCACCACCATGCCCGCACAGATGGCACGTATTACCGAACATCATGAAGCACAGCTTGCGAGCACGCTGATACTCGGCACTGTGATGGTGGCGCCTGATGGCGGCCGCCCTAGGCGAGGTGTCCACGGCAGGCGATCTCTACGTAACGAGGGCTTAGCGAGCCCCTGCTCAGAGCAGCTCTCAGGTCGGCCTCTATGGCTTGGGTGAAGCGGCCATAACGATGCTTCCAGCACGGCGAAACCCAGATCTCGTGATCCGCGCCGATCCCCCGAAGTGTCGTCATGCCGACAGGGAGCCATTGCGACAGCTTGAGGCCGGCCTCGGCGGCCGTTCGCAGGGCTTCGCTCTTGCCGCCGGTCAAGATGAAAATCATTGTCAAACACCGTAGTCGGGATCGTAGAAGTAGCGATACGCCTCACCGATACGGGTCGGCGAGACCAAGCCCCGGCCGGAAGGCGCCGGTACGGCGGAATTGACCTTTCTACCGCACCAGGTGCAGCGCCCAGCGCGATCGCCGTAGTCATGGCCAATGACCGATCCGGAGCATTCCCTGCCGAACAGGCCGGCGCCTTCAGAGCCGCTCATGACCGATATCCCGGCGGAGGTCCGGATCCCCATGGGCGGCCAGCGGCAATCCCGTAGTGCCAGTCGGCGTGGCGTTCAACATTCAAAACCGTCGAACCGCAGTTCAGGCACAGATGAAGCTCCAGCAAGCGGCCTCGGACGACGTAATGGCTTCCATCGTCGAGCGGCTCGAAGTCGACTTCCACCCTCGGGCCGCGGACCTCGTCTCCCCGAACCTCAATCATCAGTCCGCTCCCCAGCCATTCTGCTCGGCCTGGTCGATCTCCCACGCCAAACGGACGTCGTGGGTAAGCCGATCAACATCATTGGCCGGATGGGCGGCGTAGGGACCGTGCGGCGCCTTGGGCGGACCATAGGTCGGCCGATCGGCCGTCCCGAGGGCAAACAAGCCCACCACGGCCGCCACGGCGATCACGGTGCGGCCGAACATGACGCCCCAGTCACGCCTACGCCATGACCCGCTTGGACGGCGACGGCTCGCGCTTTTTCCTCGGCTTGGTCGGTTCATCACTCTTCCTCCGTTCGGGCGGGACGTACGCGACTCCCATGACGATCGATTTCAGCTCGGCCGCGGCGAGCTGAAATGAGCCCGCCAGAGCTTTCAGCATGAGCACTCGGGCAGGCCGCAAGCCGTCCTCGGTCCACTGCGGTACGTACGCCCACATGGCTTCCGAAAATGACCATTCACCCTTGCCTTTGTTGCCCTCCGGGTCGTACTGCCACACTCCCCAGGCCGACAGATTGCGTGTTCGGTGAAGTAGTCTTACCGCAATAGTAGTGTACTCGGCCCACCTGTGGGCGTAGTTGCCCGAGACGGCCGGGGGCTGGCGATGACGCGCCCTGGTCGCCCGCACAGCCCAGCCGAACGAGCCGGCGTTGTTCAGATACCAGCGCGCCGAAGCGCAATCCGTAGTGGTCACGGGCGCGGCCGGCTCGATCACGACCGAGGTCAGCGACGGCGAGTGCGCCTTGGGATCCGTCTTGCGTACGGCCGCCCAGTACTCCGGTGTCCGGTAGTTAACAACGGTCGGCGCCGACTCGGGCAGGTTCGCGCTCACCGGCGCAGCGCTCCGAGCTCGACGCCGTGGAAGTTGCGCATGTGCAGGCGCGCGTACGCCCACGCGGTCGGCCAGTCCGGCGCGCCGCCGTAGAAGTCGCCCGCCTGACCGCCGGGGCGGTAGCGCGCGCACAGTACATGCGTCCACGTCCACGAGGCGAAGTCGACCCCCTGACCGCCCTGGCGCGAGCGGATCCAGACCTTTCCGCCGATGCGCTCACGGAAGTCGATGCAGTACACAGCGTCTATGTCCGCCTGGATCGCCTCGGGCGTGTACCGGTCAATGACCACGGCGCGCCGTCCGCTTGAGCGCCATTCTGCGCGCCTCGGAGTAGTGCGGCTCACGGCGCCCCTGGTCGGCGTGGCACCAGAATTTGCCGAGGGTCGAGCTCTCGTGCTCGTGCGGCTCGTGGTCGCCTCGGTTGCCGCACAGGCCCTCGGGCAGCTTGTCACTCATAACAGATGCATCTCCCATATCTCCCATACCGACACATAAATGCCGGGCGGCCAGTCTTGCGTAGCAATCCCCTTCATGATCAAAAGCTCGACGACCTGTGAATCGTCACGGTAGACACCGGCCGACAGCTTCGGCTTCTTCGGATCATGGGCGAGCGCGTCGAGCAGATTGCGAGCGAGCTTGTCGACGTCGCCGGACTGGCGGGTCAGCAGCGCCCCGGCGCTCACCGGCAGGATGACATCGGCCGTCACCTTGATCGGCCCGAGCGCCATCGGCCTGCCCGCGTACGCCGCGCTCAGCCGGTACGCCATCATGGCGCGCCAACGGACCGACGCCTCGCTGTCGGCCAGGACCTTGCGGCCGGCGTTGACCACGTCCAGCGAGCCCTTGGTCCTCGCGTGGCCGGGGATGAACACACGGTCGATCAAGGGGCGCATCATGCCAGGCCCTCCAATTGCAGCAGTAGCGGCGGACCGACGCGCGCCGTCCGTCCAGACTCACGATCGCGCAGCCACCCCGCGTCGCACAGTGCGCACAGCGTCCAGCGGCCGTCAGATATGTGGACCACGATCAGCCTGCTCGCGCACGTGGTGCACAGCACCCGCTCACCGGTCATTGCGGGGCACCATCCAATCGATGCGGTCCGAGGCCATCTTGATATTGATCGCATTGCTGATCTCCCCGGCCGTCATTCCCCGCCTGACCGTCACGCCGACATTCTCGGCCGCTCGGCGCATCTTGCCCGACGTTCGGATGTCGTCGCGCCAGAACGCCTCCCGGGCGGCCATGTCCTTCTCGGCGCGCGTGACGTTGTCGTCGGCGAACGCCATCGCATACGCCAGGTCCGGCACACCCCGCTCGATCCAGCCGAACGAGCCGTCGCCGCCCTGTGCGTAGCGATGCAGCCACAGGACGTCCCAGCCGCTCTCCGGATTCGGCCACACGACGATGTAACGACTCTGGCCGGCCGGGATGAACCACGTCCCGCCGCGCGTACGCAGCCACATGGAGCGCGAGCCGTGGAACAGGTCGACGACCACCGCTTCGGTCTGCCCGTACAGCCAGGACGGCTCGTCGGCGCCGACCTGAGCGATCTCGGCTTCCTCGATCCGGCTCAGGTCGTCCAGGTCGTCGAGCTCGATCTCAGCGTCCGGGTCGTCGGTCTCGATCTTCAAGCCGTCTTCGCCGAACAGGTCGACCGAGCCGAGCAGGGAATTGCGCTCGGTCGCGCCGACCACGTCGAGGATGAGAGCCGAGTCCTTGCCGGGCCAGAGTCGCAGCACGCGGCCGACCATCTGAATGAACAGGCCCTTGTTGCGGGTCGGGCGGCCGACCACGCAGACCTCCGCCATCGGCAGATCGGTCCCCTCGGTCAACACCATGCAGTTGCATAGAACCTGCGTAGTGCCGTCGCGGAAGCGATCCAGGGCGGCCGCACGCTCGGCCGGCGCCATCATCCCGTGCACGATCTCGGCCTTGATCCCGACTGCGGCCAGCGCGTCGGCGTACAGCTGCGCGGTCGCCACGGTCGGCGCGAACGCGATTCCCTGCTTCTCGGCGGCGTGTTCGAGGTACGCCTCAGCGACCTTCTCCGGGGCGAGCGAATCCTCGATCGCCCGGCCGAGGTCGCTCTCGCTGTAGTCGCCGCGAGACCGGCGTACGCCACGCAAGTCCAGATCCGGCACACGCACCCGCAGCCCCCGCGGGCGCACGAGATAGCCGTCGTCGATCATCTCGGCGATCGAGCGCATGTAAACGATGTCTTCCCACACGTCGCCCAGTGCGGACTTGTCGGCGCGAGTCATCGTGGCCGTCACGCCGAGCGACCACGCGCCAGGCGCGCCCTTGGGCTCATAGCACCCGTAGTGCCGCATGATCGCCTGATAGCTGGTCGCAGTCGAGTGGTGGCACTCGTCGATCACGACCAGGCCGACGTTCTTGATCCGGTTGCGGCGCCGCTCGCTGGCCAAGGTCTGCGTCATCGCGCACACGACGTCGGCGCCGGTGTTGTCGCGGTCGCCCTGCACGATGCCCACGCGCAGCTCGGGAGCCATCAGGCGGATCATTTTCGCGGCCTGCTCGACGAGCTCGATGCGGTGCGCGCCCAGCACGGTACGGCGATCACGCCGACCCTCGCGCTTGGAAAGCGCATTCCATTCCTTGATCGCCCGCGCGATGACGACCGTCTTGCCGGCTCCGGTCGGGAGCACGATCGCCCCGCGGCGCAGAGTGGCCGGAATGGCGAGCGCGGCGTCCACGGCTTCACGCTGATACGGGCGCAGGGTCAGGGTCACCTCCGCACTCTATCACGCTAGTAGTGAAGTAGTTTTACGTGTGACGTGCATCACATTCCCTAGATTTGACAAATGACGCTTGACAACCGCCCCTGCTCTGGTTATACTTTAAGAGTAAGGCAAACAGGGAAAACGAGATGGGAGCTCGAAATGCGAAAGTTCACCGAGACTCAGGTCAGCGGACAGGTTCAGCCCGGCACGATCATCCGGCCGTTCGGCGGCGAGCGGTTCGACGTCAACGAGGTTCGGACCACGACCTACGGGGAGGTCATCTTCACCGACTTCTACGGCGAGACGCTCCGGATGGACGACAGCCAGCAGGTCGAGATCCTCGGCCACTGGAACCCCTGACCGACTTCGGGCGAGCACAGCGGGGGCTGTGCTCGCCCGTGGACGACCAGTCCCGTCCCGAGGCGACCAGGACGATAAACAGGTCCCGCTCGTATCCGGAGGATGAACAGGATAGGGAACAGCGCCGAAGCACGCTGTAGGGAGCAGACGCCGAAACGGTCGCCGTAACAGGCCACGACCTGCGAACAGGGCGTGGCACTTTTCTTGGCAATCGACGCTTGACGTCACTGACTAGAGCGGTTATACTTTAGTTGTAAGGCAAAAGGGAACACCGAGACGGGAGACGGAAAGCCATGGAGATCAGCAACGACATCCAGCAGATGACTCCGGTAGACACCGAAAGCCTCGGCTTCCTCGCCATCTTTGAGGACGGCAGCCAGATCGACGCGAGCGGCGACGTTGACGACATGGGAGTCACGATCGGCGCGGGTCGCCTGGACGACGAGGGCGAGTGGAGCGAGATCCGGATCAGCTGGCAAGCACTCCAGGCCGTCGCCGACGAGCTGAACGAGATGCTCCGCCAGGCACGCAAGGTCGATTGGCTCTGAGCCAACCAGCTGAGGATGGGGCCGAAGCCCCATCCCGCGCCTCGGTCGCAATCGGCATTTGACATTTGGAACTACGGCGGTTATGCTTTAGTTGTAAGGCAAACGGAAGCACCGAGACGGGAGATAGAGATGAACGCACAGACGCCAGCCGAAACCGGAGGCCACGAGATCCAGTTGGCCAACGCCGGACAGGCGCTACCGGGCGACATCATCGGAGTGCACGCGCCCCGCAGCGAGCAGCGCGTGATCGGCGAGGTCGTCCAGAGCGGAAGCGGCTGGGAGATCTACGACGCGGACGGTAGCGACTGGGGCTACTGGGGACCGACCGAGACGCTGACGGTCTACCGCCCGAGCTGACCAGGAGAGGCCGAAACGCGATCGCCGGGAGGCAGAGCGCGTCGGGCGGTGGAGCCGCCCCCGATGAGGCCAACCATCGGCACCACGAGAAGGGAGCAGCGTTGAGCCGCGACCACAAGAACGAGGGCGGGGGCATCGACGGGATCGACCCGGATGCCGAGATCAAGCGACTGGCCGCCGAGCAGGAGGCGCGCGAGCGCATCGCCCGCGAACAGGCCGAGCGCGCCAAGCGAGAGGGGCGCTAGCCATGGCCAGGCACAGCCAGCCGGACAAGTACCCGGCCCACGACCGCACCGAGCAGAAGATGCGCGAAGAGGCCGAGAGGGCGGCGCAGCAGCGCGACGCGCACAAGGACACCGGGGGCAAGCACTCCGGCAAGAGCGGCAAGTGACCGACCGGTAGAACGTGGTGCCCCGTGCTCGCTAGAGACGAACGCGGGGCACCACCCCCGACGAGATGGGAGAGCGGACAGATGAGCTACGAGACCAGCATGACCGGCCGGATCACGATCACTCCGGCGCTGACCTGGCAGGACATCAAGAACAGCAAGCACTTCGGGGACGGGCTGAACGGCTGGCCGAAGCACCCCGACCTCGTGTTCGAGATCGAAACCGAGGGGCGCGAGATGCCCGAGGGCATCCTGACCATCGAGCGCGCCGTGGCGATCATCCCGGCCAGCAAGTACTACCCGACGCGCGGCACGCACGCCGAGAGCGAGCTAGAGGCGCTCGTCGAGCAGTTCGGACAGTGGCACACGTTCGACGGGACGATCGAGGGCTTCGGCGAAGGAGACGGAACCGTCGAGCGGATCGACCTGTGGCGCCTCAAGGTCGTCGCGGGTGCAGTCGTCAAGTTCACGCCGGAGATCGTCTGGCCGAAGGGGAGTGAGTGATCATGACCTCGACCGAGCCGAGCACAGTGTTCGGGGCGTGCAACTGCGAGCCTCGGCCCGCCACGGCCGACGAGTGCCACTGCGAGATGCGCGACCTCATTGATCAACTCCTGGTGATCGCCTACCACTGCGAGCCCGAGGCGGCCGCGGCGCGCCTGCGCGAACTGATCGGATGGGCGCCCAAGACCCTCACGGTCGTGCAGGCCGGGCTCATGCGCCGGCTGGCGGCCGACTGGACGGGCACGCCCAAAGAGTTCTTCGAGCGCTACGGCTATACGCGTCAGCGCCTCCAGCAATTCGGCGTACGGTGGAGGAACACCCCGAGATAGTCGTCACCTCCCCCAGCGAAACCCCCGGTCACCCCCCGTGCCGGGGGTTTCGCGCGTCCGGGCGACGGCGCTCAAGCGGTATCGCCAGGACAGATGATCGAGTAGTCATGGCCGGGCGGGTACCAGCTGTGCCCTTCGTGGACGTCCAGACGGCCGCACAGCGCCCGAGCGCCCCGCGCGTACCGTTCGCCACCCCGCGGCCGCGAAGGCGCCAGCGACTTACTGGGGGCGCCGGCGGAGCCATCCAGCCCGCACGCCGCCCGAGCCTGCCGGATGTCGGTACCGATGTACGGCACGGAGCTCTTGGCGAACGGGACCATCAGCGCCCTCCCGCCGGCCGCCTTGGGCGAGTCCGGGTCGGCCACCACGCACAGCGGCCCCAGTGAGGGCCGGTCGCTGTCCGGCGCCCAGCCGACCACGAGGCATAGGCAAGGCTTACCTTCCCCGTCGAAATCCACGGCGGCGTACAGGGCGTACCCCTGACTGATCATCTCCACGAGGGTTCTCTTTTCTCATTCATCATTCTCGGCCGGGACTCTGGTCGTGAGAGTCAGTGAACCCCCTAACTACGTTAGGGGGTGTCTCACTGTCTCACTCCCAGACCGAAGGGTGTCCATGGGCTCTCAAAGGCTGTCTCATAGTTTTCTCACCCCCTGGTGGGGGGCTGTCTCAGCGCGGAGAATTTTTGAGACCGTGATCTTGGGAAATCGATAGTAGTTAGTCTCATTGTCCAAGATCATAGTCTCACGTGAGACTTTTACTTGCGTCGATACGCCTAGCGTTATTTGCGCAGGCCACTATGCGTCCGCCCACGCAATATCCGTGTCGTCAAGATCATTCTGAACGGTAGATGATCTTGCGAGTGAGACAAGCGCGAAATTGCTCGTAGGCCGATCATCTAGGACAACCTGCCCGATCACCTTTTTCTCGACCAATTCGTTCCAAACGCGATAGAACGTCTTGGGGTTGACCTCGTACGGATCCTTGGCGATCCGCATGATCTCGGACTTGGTGCCGCCCCTTCGGCCGAACACGTCCCGCAGGATGGCGACCACTCGTTCACGGTTGTCGAGCGCAAGGATCTCCTCCACGGTCGCCTTCTCGGCCGCCCCGGCCGGACGCAGTACGCCGCCCGTGACCGGCTTGCCCGCAGTGACCCATGGGTCACCGGTCGAGCGCACGCCATGCGACCCGACCGGGATGCTGTCGAGGTGCAGCTCGATCGGCGGGTACGGCTCGTCGTCCTTCTGCTTCGTCACGGCCACGGTGATGAGCCGGTCCTTCTTGGTCACGGTGAGCTCGGTCTGCGCCGCGCCGAGCATGGCGCTCGACCCGCGCGCCTGCTGGCCGGCGTTGCCCTGATGATGCACGACGAGGACCGTCGACCCGCCCCCCACCCGCCGGAGCCGGTCGAATTCGGCGACGACCAGACCCATCTCCTTGGCTGAGTTCTCCTCGACGCCGACCGTGATGCGCGCCTGCGTGTCGATCACGATCATGGCCGGCCGCCGCTGCGCGACCTCGAACAGCAGCTCGCCGAACGCAGGCGAGCCGACCACGAGCCCCTCCTCGGCGGCGTCGATGAAGGTGATCCCCTCGGCTCGACGACCGTCCAGGTGCACCTTCTCCCAAGCGCGTACGCGCACCCGCGTTCCCCGCGCGCCCTCGCCCACGACATAGACGACGTCGCCCTTGCGCACGGCGTGGCCGTGCCACGGCCGCCCGGTGGCGATGTGCAGGGCGAGATCCAGTGAGACGAACGACTTCCCGCGACCCGGCCGCCCGATGACCCACGCCGTCGAGTCGACCGTGACCAGGTCGGCCACGAGCCACTGCACGGGCGGAAGCTCGTCGAGGTCAGCCGAGGACAAAAAGCGCAGCCGTCGCCGCTCCGAGGCCCCGCACGGCTGAACGGCCACGGCCGCTGTCTCAACCGTGAGACCAGTAGTGGCCTGCACGTTCCCTACCGATGAGAACGGGTCAGCAGCCGCACCACCGGCTACCGCCCTCACACCAGCATCGAGAGCGACTGGACTGAGCGCCGGGCTGGACCCGGCCTGTGAGAAAGGGGGCATCCCGCCCACTTCATTCCACGTGAGCCGCAGCCCTCCAGGCCGCTCCTCCGGCTGCGGACGCCCGCGGCCGTTGATGTGCCCCAGTGCGCTCGACCACGCGTCGTACGCCTCGGCCTGAGTGAAGCGGTCGTCGGGCCGGTCGATCAACGCCACGGCGCGCTCGTACTCGGCGAGCACCTGCTCAAGCTGGACGCCCGACCACGGCGAATTGGCGATCTCGATCAGCGAGCACGCCGACCGGTACGCGGCCGAGTTGCGCGAGCCCGGACTCGCCGCCCGCAGGTGCGCGAGCTCGCGGGCGATCGCAGTGTCGGCGTACGCCTTGAGACGTACCGCCTCGGTCCCCGACAGCTCGACCGGCACGATCGCACCCTCGGGGACGGCCGGCCGGGCGCGCACGGTGGCGATCGCGGTCGCTATGACGGCGCCCGAGTCGTCGTCCGCCCCCCACTCCGACAGCGCATCGAAGTCCGGCACCGTTACCCACCGGTAAGGCCGGGCGACCCCGTCGACCTTGGACCGTTTGACGGTCGGCGCGATGAACACGAAGCCCCGACCCTCGCCGGTGACGGCGCCGGCCTGGAGGTCGACGCCGGGGTACGGCGTGCCCTTGCGGACGCCGAGCGAGCGGATCAGCTCGTGCGTACCGCCCGAGGGTGTGTGCGCCATCCCGTACGTGCGCGGCCAGACGCCGCCCGAGCGCAGTTCGCCCGCCGCGATGTCGCCGCCGTTGCGCGGGTCGACGTCGAGGATGTCGACCCCGTGCCCGCAGACCGCAGCCATCGCCCATCCCGGCCTCCAGCGATCCACGACGTCGATCATCGGGGCAGCGTTTTCCCAGCCCGATGGCAAATCGAAGCCCGATCCTCCGGTGCCTGCGCCGTTGTCGTGGCCAGGGCGACGGCAGGTGTCCGGGCAGGGTGGCGCGAGGAAGACCGGCACGCCGGCCTTGATGAACCCGCGGGCGATATCGAGCGCGGCCGTGACTGTGGAGTTATCGTCGTGCATGGGATGGTCCTCCCCTTCCCTTGCCGCCCGGTCCGGCGTTCGCGTCGGCCGGGCGCTGCCCTATCCGGCTCACACTGCCACTCACGCCACGGCCGCACGAGATGCGGCCGCCTCGCGTTCTGCGATGACCTGGTCGGCCTGGCGGCACGCCGCCGCGTATCCGGGCATGCGCACGATGCCCGCCTCGATCGCCTGGCGGCCGACCTCGGCCTTGCTGCGCAGCGGGATCGAGTCCCGCAACGCCTCGATGACCAGCTCCAGCCGCTCGTCCACGTACACCGAAAGTGTCCGGCTGCGAGGCGACCATGCCTGCACCTCGGCGCTCTCCCTGGTTGCCATGTAGTACCGCCCTGCCTGTTCGCGCGAATGCCGATGAGTCGCTCCGGACGGAGCGACTAAGGCAAGATTACTTGACTTCTGCCTTAGTAGTCAACTACTCTCGGCCGCATGACAACGCTGGAGATGGGATTGACGCTCGGCTCGGCGGCCGTCCTGGCCGGCTCGGCCGTGACGTACTGGCTCCTGGTGGCGCGCGAGAACCGGCGCACGAGCGCCGACCCGTGCCCGTACTGCGGTCCGCATGTCAAGGCCAGCCACGCCGGAGCGGGCTGCAATGTGATGGTGCTCATCACAGGCGGGCGCAAGCGCTGCCTGTGTACGGCGCCGTACGGAGAGCCGCGATGAGGGGCGGAGCTGAGGCACTGTTCGTGGGCGGACCGTGGCACGGACGCCGAGATCGGATCCCGTTCTACCACGGCGCGATGCCCGATTCGTACAACGTCGTCGAGACGTCCAAGGTCTCATTCCGGGCATCCATGGAGATGGAATACTCCGCCGAAGTGATCCCCTACGTCATGTATCAACTGGTCGGATCGAGCGATCGTCCGGACGATGCGCCGTCCCTGTGGATCTATCTGGTGAAGGGTCGTGCCGAACTGTACGGCCAGCGTGTCAGTGCCGAACCGAACGGGCTGCGAAGCAGGGGATACTACGATTCCGCGCTTGCGGATCGCTACCTCGAACAGCTCGACCCGGGATCCCTGCCTTTCTGCGTCGCACCGGAGTGCACCAGCCGCGCGCCGATGGTGTTCGTGGTGCGCGAGCACGGACGGCTGGGCGGCAAGGAGTTCGCGCCCGAGGACAGGGTGCACGCCTGCCCGAAGCACGGCCACGACATCTATCTCGCCCAGAGCGCTCGCGGTATCGACAGCCTGGCCGAATGGCTGCGCCCGGACGCGAAACTCGACGCGCTCGATGCGCTTCAGGCCGCATCCAGCTCACTGTTCGCTGACCAGATCTACACAACGCGTGCTCGTGGTCTGCGCGTACGCCCGCCCCACAAGGACGGGCGATGACCGCGGGCCGAGGCAGGGGCAATCCCTGCGTACGCTGCGGCCGAAGTGCGCTCGCGCACGACCTCGCGCCGCTGGACATCTGCCTGTCGTACGTCCGGCTCGCGCCGCTGCGGATCCGGCTGCTCAACCGCGTGCTGGCCGCCATCCTCGGGAGGATCAACCGATGATCATCCCGGTCCGCTGGTCGCAGGTCTCGAATAACTTTCGCGTGGTACTGCCGACCGGCCACGTCGTGGTCTGCCTATGGGTCAACGCGCAGGCCCGTACGGCGCTCCTGCGCGACGACGCGGGCGACACGCGGCCGCTGGAGATCGATCCGGACGCCGTCGTCCCGATGATTGTAGATGATCATGAGCGAGCGGTCTCCTGTCTCGCCGCCCGCTTCCCACAGATCCAGTTCTTAGGGAGAGTCTGATCATGCGTGAAACAACCGTCGACCTCGCCGTGCTGTCGAGCGGCGACCGGGTGGCCTGGCTGGAGAAGGCCGGATATGGCGACGTCCTGGCCGTCATGGCGACCGTCGAGCGCACGACTCCCACACAGTTCGTCGTCCGGACGGACGACAGGGGACTCTACCGATTCAGTCGCAAGAACGGCGAAATGATCGGCAACGGACGCTGGGGCCCATGCCTGCAAGACCCGCTTGACGGGCAGGTCGTCAACGCCGTCGCGGCCCAGCGCGCCCGAAAGGCACTGCGGGCGATCGAGGCGCTCGGAAGGACAAAGGTGCAGTACGCGACCGACGCGCTCGGCATGCTCCGGAATGCATCGCTGGAGATCTACGCGGCGACTCAGGCGATCGAAGCTCTTCTCGGCAGGATGGACCGCGCCCAAGCGAAACGAAAGATGGTGTCCGATGTTCGTGCAGATCAACGACGCGTACGCACGCATCCGGCGAGGGCTGACCGGCCAGCGGCCGCAGAACCGCAGCCGCTACGTGCGCAAGCCCAAGATCGCTGAGCGGACGGTCTACGGCCGCGAGCCAGGGCGCCACGCGGCCAGCACAATACGCCCGTCCTACAGCCACCCGTCCAACCGCCGCAGACGCGCCGTACGCGCGCTGCTGACCGTGCGCCGTCCGAGAGCTAACGCACGCGAGTCCGTGCCGCCCCGGAGTGCGCGTCTGGCCGGCCAGCGTGTCAATGCGACCGTGCGAGCCTGGCTGGCCGACCGTCAGCATCCGCGGCGCTCACACCGCTATCCCGACGCGCCGCATCGGCGCCAGCACACCTATCTGCCCTGCATCGGCTGGTGCTGGGTTACCGACGAGTATCCGAAAGTGACTGTGTGATGAGCGGAAATCTGACCGCGGGCGATCGAGTGATTGTCTATCACGGCAATCTCAACGATGCCAACGCCAAGTTGTTCATTGACGCCCTGCACGACCAGGGAATCGAGGTCGTCGCACAACTCCTGCCCGCGCAGCTTCCGGCCGGCCCGCCGATGGTCGTCGCCGTGATCCAGAGCGCCGAGGACCCCGACGACGCGTACATGTGCCAGTACGGCCGTACGCGTCGTGGGATACCTCTGGACAGTCTGATCGTCGATGAGTCGACGCCGCCGTTCACAGGGGATTGCCCGCGCGCCGACTCCCACCACCCCCACACATGGGTCAAGGCATCTGCATTCGGGGGGGCGTCGTCGTCGGCCTACTGCAAGGGGATCCCGTCATGAGCGCGGGCGCGAACGCAATGGTCGAGGCGGCGTTCGCCGCCGTCGCCAAGAACGAGGCCGCAATCGAACGATCGGCACAGCTGGCGATGCCGCTGCACGCCGCCCTGATGGTGTTCGCCCGCGAGATGGAGGCGACGGCCGAGGCGACCCGCGCAGCCAACAAGCGCGGCGCGGTCAGTCGCGCCAAGGCGTACGAGGAGGCAGCCGCTCTGGTGATCGGGCGCGCCGCCGAGCTGGAGACCCATGGGCCGATCATGGCGGCCGCGTCGCGGCTGGACGAGCAGGCCCGGCCGAACGCTGCGGATATGGCCGCGCTGGACGGGTTCGTAAAAGCCCGTGAGCAGCTCACCTCCCACGCCGAGAAGAGCAGTGCTCTAGAAGTAACGCAGTCCGAGCCAGCGACCTGCGGAATCACGGAAGCGATGGGGTACGTCTGCGCACGCGAGCCGCACGAGCCCGGCACTGGCGCGCACGAGGGGATGGGCGCGCGTTGGCCGGACACTCGTCTGACGACATCGGATCAAGATCAGGTCGTGGCGTTTCTGCGCGGCGAGACCGACGAGCTCCCGCCACTCGGCCCGTCGAGTCAGCCGGTATTGGATCTCGGGCCGGTCGGCGACGGCTTCAAGGGCGTGATCACGGCGCTGAACGTGACGAATCCATCGCTCGGCCACCCCGTTGATCCCGCCATGACCGCAGACCTTGTGGAGGACATGATGCAGGCCATTGCCGCCGCGACCGGCTACGGGCCGAACGGGGAGATGGTCGTTCCCGACGATCCGTTCCGCGCGCCCGACCCGCCGTACCTGACCAAGGACGATGGAACATTCATATTTACGGCCGTAGCAGCGAGCTCCGGCCGGCCGCCATGGCGTCTCGACCCGGCACCGGTCCCGTTCGGGTTCGACCCGTCGACCGCACT
>C688J18823_10001578_pt1 | contig 14144 bp, 9 predicted proteins | sample HopSoiMetagenom1_FD_18823 | JGI IMG/M metagenome (IMG submission 18823)
GCCACCATGCGCAGCGTCGTGGTCTTGCCGGCGCCGTTTGGACCGACCAGCGCGTAGAATTCGCCCGATCGCACCGTGAGATTGAGCGCGTCGACCGCGAGCCGGTCAAAACGCTTCGTTAACCCTCGCAACTGCAGCGCGGAGTCGGCTTGCTTCATGATGGTGCGACAATCTCGAATGTTGCATTCGGCCGCGAGCATGGACCGAAGATATTTCGGCCCGGTGAATCCAAATGTTGCAAGTTCCCGTAGCAGATGCGCCCGCACCTGCGACACTGCTGCCCAGGCGGGGCGCTGCGCTAGAACTATCGGTTTGTTGACAGCGAACGGGGCTTTCGGCTGTATAGCTGTAACGTGACGGTTCGGCATTAACCACGCCAGGACAGCGCGTCGGCACAAGATGCGGGGCAAAGGCGCTCGCTAGAATCGCTGCTCGCATCCGGCGAGGGATGGGACGATGCTGGACTTCGTTCAGCAATTGGTAAGTGGCGTTGCGCTCGGCTGCGTGTACGGCCTGATCGCGCTTGGCTTCGTCCTGGTCTACAAGGCCACCGAGGTCGTCAATTTCGCGCAAGGCGATTTGATGATGCTGGGCGGGTTCTTCGCCTTCACCTTCATCGGCCTTCTCGGACTTAATTACTGGATAGGCTTTGCCGCGGCGGTGGCGGCGATGGCGCTGTTTGGCATGGTGGCCGAGCGGTTGGTGGTGCGTCCTATCCTCGGCTATCCGCAATTCTCGATCATCATGGCAACCATCGGCCTCGGATATTTCCTGCGTTCGGTGGTAGGCATGATCTGGGGCACCGACGATTTCAAGATCGAGACACCGTTCAGCCAGGGCGTATTGAGGATCGGCAGCCTGGTGCTGGCGTACGACAAGCTCTCGGTCATCGCGGCAACCATCATCCTGTGCGCGCTGCTCTACATGTTTTTCAACCGGACCATGCTCGGCACGGCGATGCGCGCCAGCTCGGAAAACATGCTGGCGGCGTACTACATGGGTATTCCGGTCAAGCGCGTTGTGTCCATCGTGTGGGCGATCAGCGCGGCGGTCGCAACCTGCGCCGGCGTGCTGCTGGCGCCGATCACCTTTATCCACTCCAACGTCGGCCTGGTGCTGGGGCTGAAGGCGTTTCCCGCCGCCGTGCTCGGCGGGTTCGGCTCCATTCCCGGCGCTGTGGTGGGAGGGGTGCTGATCGGCGTGATCGAGAGCATGGCCGGGTTTTATCTGGCGGAGGGATGGAAAGACGTGGCGCCGTATGTCGTGCTGCTTATCGTGCTGCTGCTCAAGCCCGAGGGGTTGTTCGGCCTTCACATGCGCAAGAAAGTCTAGGTTTCCGCCATGCGCTTCATGTTCAAGACCGATTATGAAGACGATCTGAAGCTGTTTCCGCATAGCGGCTATCTCTGGTCCTACGGCACCCTGCTCGTGCTGCTGGCGATCGCACCATTCGTCCTCTCCAGCTACATCGTCAGCCAGCTTGTGTTCGTCTGCATCTACGCGACGGTCGGCGTGGGCTTGATGATCCTCACGGGATTCACCGGGCAGGCCTCATTGGGGCACGCCGCTTTTCTCGCTATCGGCGCCTATACCGCCGCCTACCTGCAGCAGTTCAATGTTCCGTTCCCGGTCTATTTCCTTGCTGGCTGGATTGCTGACCGGAATCATCGGCGCACTGGTCGGCTTCCCTGCATTGCGCCTGCAAGGCATCTATCTCGTGATCGCGACGATTTCCTTTGCCCTGATCGTCGAGGAGATCCTGGCGCGCTGGGAGAGCGTGACCAACGGCAACGAAGGCATGCGGGTCAAAACCATTCAGCTTCTGGGAACGGCGGTGCCGCGCGACAGCCCGGCTTTCTACTTCCTCTGCCTTGGCGTGCTGATCCTGACAATCGTCGGCACGCTCAATCTGTTGCGATCACCGACCGGTCGTGCGTTCGTCGCCATCCGCGACAGCGAGACGGCCGCGCGAAGCATGGGCGTCAACGTCTCGCTCTACAAGGTCAAGTCGTTTGCGATCAGCGCCGCGATCACCGGCTTCGCCGGCTGCCTGTTTGCTCACAAGCTATCCTTTATCAGCCCTGAAATGTTCACGCTGCAGCTCTCGATCGAGTTCATCATCGTGATCCTGATCGGCGGCGCCTTCAGCCTGCACGGCGCCGTGTTGGGAGCGATCTTCATCGTGATGATCGACCCGTTCCTGACTTACCTGAAGGATGATGTGCCGGGAATGGTGGCGGGCCTCGCCGCGGCCTTTGGCGCTGGCGCGGAGCGCGCGGCCCGCATTCAGAGCAGCGTCGCCGCATTCGCATCGGCCAACGGCCTGAAGGGCGCGATCTATGGGGTGATCATTGTGCTCTTCGTCTTGTTCGAGCCTCTCGGCCTTTACGGCCGCTGGCTCAAGATCAAATTGTTTTTCCAGCTATTCCCGCTTTACAAGCGCGCCACTTTCAAACGGCAGAAAATCTACGTTAAGTCGGAGCGGAACCGATGAGTTATTTCCGCGCCGAAAATCTCTCGTTGCATTTCGGCGGCCTGAAGGCGGTCGATGCCGTCAGCTTCGCGGTGGAAAAGGGTGAGATACTCTCGATCATCGGACCAAACGGCGCCGGGAAAAGCTCGATCTTCAACCTGATCTCCCGCATTTACAGCCCGACCTCCGGCAGGATCTATTTCGAGGACCAGGAAATCACCGAAACGCCTGCGTTCGCGATCGCAAAGCTCGGCATCGCGCGCACGTTCCAGAACATCGAACTGTTCGAGAATGCCACCGTGCTCAGCAATTTGCTGGTGGGCCGCCACCGGCATTCCACCAGCCAGCTCTGGCAGGAGTTGCTGTTCCTGCCGAACGTGCGTTCAACCGAGAAAATGCATCGTCACCGCGTCGAGCAGGTGATCGAATTTCTAGATCTCGAAGCGTATCGGGACAAGCAGATTTCAGGGCTGCCTTATGGGGTGCGCAAAGTGATCGAGCTGGCGCGCGCGTTATGCAGTGAGCCGAAGCTGATCCTGCTCGACGAGCCGTCGTCCGGGCTGAATGTCGAGGAGACCGACGACATGTCGTTCTGGATACGCGACATGAAAAACGAACTCGGCGTCACCGTGTTGATGGTCGAGCACGACATGACGCTGGTGAACCGCGTGTCGGACCGGGTGATCGCGCTCAACTATGGCAAGGTGCTGGCGATGGGATCGCCTTCCGAAGTGCAGCAACACCCTGACGTCGTTGCGGCCTATCTGGGCAGTTGAGGTGATGGCATGAACGCGCCCGACATCATCTTGAAACTGAGCAACATCGAAAGCTATTACGGGCCGATCATGGCCATCCGCGGCATCAGCCTCGAGGTTCCGCGCGGCCGGATCGTGACGCTGCTCGGGGCCAACGGCGCCGGCAAGACAACGGTGCTCAAGACCATTTCCGGAATTCTCGATCCGCAGAAGGGCTCGATCGAGTTTCTGGGAAAGCCGATCCAGCGAATGGAAGCCGACAAGATCGTGCGGCTCGGCGTAAGTCATGTGCCCGAGGGACGCGAGGTATTTCCGTTTCTCAGCGTGCGCGAGAACTTGATGATGGGCGCTTATCCGCGCCGGGATCGCGAGGCCGTCGCCGAGGATCTCGAACGGGTGTACGGCTATTTTCCGCGCCTGCGGGAACGGATCAACCAGGCCGCCGGACAGCTCTCCGGCGGCGAACAGCAGATGCTGGCGATCGGCCGCGCATTGATGAATCGGCCGACATTGCTGCTGCTGGACGAGCCCTCGCTCGGGCTCTCGCCAATTCTGGTAAAGGAAATCTTCACGATCATCCGGCGCGTCAACGAAGAACAGGGCATGTCGATCCTGCTGGTGGAGCAGAATGCCAAGGTCGCGCTTGAAACCGCGCACTACGGTTACGTTCTGGAAATCGGCCGGGTGGTCATGAACGACAGCTGCGACCGCCTGATGCATTCCAAGGACATTCAGGAATTTTACCTTGGGGCAAAGGAAGCGGGGGCCCGGGGTGAGCGGCGCTGGAAAAAGAAGAAGACTTGGCGTTGAATAGGCCTCTCGCCTTGGAAGCGCCAAAAGCGTCCGGGGCGGGTCAGGAGGAGGGAGCGAATATGGCGGGACCGGCAGTGCTGACCGTCGCCGACACCATCGCCAGGAGTTTTCTTCTGGCCGCGAAATTGCGCGGCGACCGACCGGCGATCCGCGAGAAAAAGTTCGGGATATGGCAGCCCACAAGCTGGGTGCAGTGGCTGGAGACATCGAAGCAGATCGCATATGCCCTGCACGCCAAAGGGTTCCGCCCCGGGGACGTTGCTTCGATCGTCGCCAACGCGGTACCGGAATGGGTATTTGCGGATTTGGGCATCCTGTGTGCCGGCGGCGTCTCCTGCGGAATCTACCCCACCGATTCTTCCAGTCAGGTCGAATATCTCATCAACGATTCCGCGACCAAAGTGATCTTCGCGGAAGATGAGGAGCAGCTGGACAAAATCTTGTCGTGCCGCGCGAACTGCCCGACCTTGCAGACCATCGTCGTCTTCGACATGGAAGGCTTGAGCGGCTTCAGCGATCCAATGGTCATGTCGCTGGCCGAATTCATGGCGCTCGGCAGCAACCACATGGCCGGGCGCGATACGCTGTGGGATGAGATGATCGGAAGTCGCGGCGCAGACGATCTCGCGATCCTGGTTTATACGTCGGGCACCACCGGCCCGGCCAAGGGTGCGATGCATTCAAATCGCGGCGTCACTCATCAGATGCGTCACGCCAGCGACCTGTTTCCCTCCAACGATTCCGAAGAGCGGCTGGTGTTCCTGCCGCTCTGCCACGTCGCTGAGCGCGTCGGCGGTTACTACAGCTCGCTCGCCTTGGGTTCTGTGATGAATTTCGCCGAAAGCCCGGAGACGGTGCCGGATAATCTGCGTGAGGTGCAGCCCACCGCCTTTCTGGCGGTGCCCCGGATCTGGGAGAAATTCTATTCGGGCATCACGATCGCGCTCAAGGACGCAACGCCGTTGCAGAACTGGATGTATCGCCGCGCGCTTGCGCTTGGTTACCGCCTGACCGATTGCAGGCTGGAAGGAATACCCCCGTCGCTCTCGTTGCGGCTCGCCAACCGCGCCGCGTATTGGCTGGTGTTCCGCAACATAAGGCGCATGCTTGGGCTGGACCGGTGCCGGCTGGCCTTGACCGGCGCAGCCCCGATCGCGCCCGACCTGATCCGCTGGTATCTCGCGCTCGGCCTCGACATGCGCGAAGTCTACGGCCAAACCGAAAACTGCGGGGTCGCTACGCTGATGCCCGCCGATCGGATCAAGCTGGGCTCGGTCGGCAAGGCGGTGCCCTGGGGCGAGGTCGCGATCTCGCCGCAAGGGGAGATACTGATCAGAGGCGATTACCTGTTCATGGGCTACCTCAACCAGCCCGAGAAAACCGCCGAGACGATCGACGCAAAAGGATGGCTGCACACCGGTGATGTGGGCTCGATGGACAATGAGGGCTTCGTCAAGATTACTGACCGGATGAAGGACATCATCATCACCTCGGGCGGCAAGAACATCACTCCGTCCGAGATAGAGAACCAGCTCAAGTTCTCACCGTATATTTCCGACGCGGTCGTGATCGGCGACAAGCGGCCATACCTGACGTGCCTGATCATGATCGATCAGGAGAACGTCGAGAAGTTTGCGCAGGACAAGGACATCCCGTTCACGAACTATGCCAGCCTGTGCCGGGCCGCGGAGATCCAGCATTTGATACAGCGCGAGATCGAGGCGGTGAACGCCAATTTCGCTCGCGTCGAAACCATCAAGAAGTTCTTTCTGATCGAACGCCAGCTTACCCCGGAGGACGAGGAGTTGACCCCGACCATGAAACTGAAACGTAATTTCGTGAACAAACGCTACGCCGTGGACATCGAGGCGATGTACGGCGAGCGCGCGGTCGCATGAGCGGCAATGGAAACGAAAACGGCGAAGGACTAAAGGGCCCGACCCTTCGCGTAACACGGGCCAAGGAAGAGGAGACTGCAATGTCGAAATCGTTAAAGGCGCTGGGCCTTGCGGTGAGCGCCCTTGCGCTGACCTGCTTGCCTGCCTCAGCCCAGACCAAGGTCACTAATGAAGGCATCTCGGCCAGTGAGATCGTGATCGGCACTCATCAGGACTTGTCCGGGCCAATCAAGGTTTGGGGTGTTCCGGTGTCGAACGGAATGAAAATGGCGGTCGAGGAGATCAATGCGGCCGGCGGCATCAACGGCCGCAAGCTTCGAATGATCCTCGAGGACAACGGCTACGATCCGAAGAAAGCGGTGCTGGCCTCGCAGAAGATGGTCGAGCGCGACAAGATCTTCGCGATGGTCGGGCCGATGGGTTCGCCGACGGTGCTGGCCGCCCAGGACATTCTTTTTGACGCGGGCGTGTTGCAGCTTTTTCCGCTGACCGCGGCCGAATTCACCTTCAAGTTCGATCCGGCAAAACCGCAGGAGCGGCTGAAGTTCAATAACCTTCTGCCCTATGTCGAGAGCACGCGCGCCGCGCTCAAATACATGATGGAAGCGAAGAATTTCAAGAAGCCCTGTATCATGCATCAGGACGACGAATACGGTAAGAACGTGCTCGATGGTTTCACGCAGCAGCTCGCGGCGATGAAGGTCACGCCAGCCTCGATCACGAGCTTCAAGCGCGGCGCGTCGGATTTCAGCGCGCCGATCGCCAAGATGAAGTCCGATGGTTGTGACATGATTCTACTCGGCACAATCATCCGTGAGACCATCGGGGCGATGGGCGAAGCCAAGAAGCTCGGCTGGGACGTGACGTTCCTGGGCGCCACCCCCACCAACGTGCTTGAAGTGCCCGCGCTCGGCAAGGAAGCGGTTGAAGGTCTCTATGCGGCGTCGGGATTTGAAATTCCCTACGAAGACACCGCCAAGGGAAAGGTGAAGGATTGGCTGGTGAACTACAAGAAGATGTTCAATACCGAAGCCAACACCCAGGCCATCATCGGCTACAATGCGGTGATGACGTTTGCATATTACGTGAACAAGGCCGGGAAGGATTTGAGCGGTCAAAAGGTGCTCGACTCGCTCGAGTCAGGCGACAAGTTCCTCGACATCTTCAGTTCGCCGCCGACAAAATTCAGCAAGACCGATCATCTCGCCAACACCGTGACCCAGGTCCAGCAAATCCAGAACGGCCGGTGGGTGTTGGTCAGGGACAGCTTGTCGTTCTGACTGTAGTCATCTTCCTTCCAGGAAGACGGAGAGGGCTGCGCACGGGTCTCGCACGCAGCCCTCTTGTTTTTTCTAGTCCCTACTTCTTCGGCGGACGGATCGCGTCTGCGGTGCCCTGGATGAAGGCCTGGATTTTCACCACGTCCTCCTCCTTCAGCTTGCCCGTGAAATCAGGCATGCCCTGATCGACGAACGGGCCTTTGAAGACGAAGTCCTTCAGGTTCGTGATCGTTTCGGTCGAAACGTAACCGAGATTCTTCACATTGCCGCCCTTGTCGACGCCGGGCACGCCATGACAGGCGACGCACGCGGCGACGTATATCGCCGTGCCCTCAGGAACATCCTTCGGATCATACTTGACGCCCTCAAGCAGCGTGGAAATCTGATACTTGGTGAATTCCGGCAGTGGCGCCTTGCCGCCGACGGCGAAGGTGTAAACCGTTCCCGGGCTGTCGCGGTCTGTCGCGCGTTGCGAAATCCCGAANACGCCACCCCAACCGACCGCTATGGAAACGTGCTGAACGCCATCGATCAGGTAGGTTGAAGCCGCCGCGACCACGCCGGTTCCGGTGGCGCTCTCCCAAAGCTTCTCGCCGGTTGCGGCATTGTACGCGATGAAGCGCCCGTCCGCCGTCCCCTGAAAGACGAGGTTGCCGGCGGTGGTCAGCGTGCCGCCGTTCCAGGGCGCGACGTATTCCGCGCGCCATGCTTCCTTCTGCTTCACCGGATCCCATGCAAGCAGCCGTCCAAAGGCCGGCGCTTGCGGCGGGGTGGCATTGAGCATGAAGCCGAGGTTCCAACCGGTTGTGCCGCCGAACTTGCCCGGGGTGGGCGCGTTGTGCGTCAGCATCTTTTCCGGGGTGAGATTCAACGGCACGTTCTGCGCGGGCAGGTAGACAAGCCCGGTCTGTGGATTGAACGACATCGGGTGCCAATTGTGGGCGCCGTACGGTCCGGGAATGCTGTCGTAGGGCTCGGGTCCGCGCGCCGCCGGGACTTCGATGGGCCGTCCATTGGCGTCGTATCCCGTCGCCCAATTCACATCCACGAAGTTCTTCGCGGAGATGAACTTGCCGTTGGTGCGATCGATCACAAAGAAGAAACCGTTCTTCGGCGCATGCAGGATAACTTTTCGCGGTGTCCCGTCGATGGTGATGTCGGCAAGGATCATCGGCTGCGCGGACGTGTAGTCCCAGTGATCGCCAGGAGTTTCCTGGTAATGCCAGGCGTACTTTCCGGTATCTGCGTTCAGCGCCACGATCGATGCAAGATAGAGATTGTCGCCGCCCGAGGGGCTGCGCACATCCCGATTCCACGGTGACCCGTTGCCGGTGCCGATGTACACGAGATTCAGATCGGGATCATAGGTGATGGTGTCCCAAGGCGTGCCGCCGCCGCCATTGATCCACCACTTGCCGGCGGGGTCCCAGGTCTTGGCCGCGGCTTCCATCGAGGCGTCTTCGAACGGCTTCGAGGGATCACCCGGCACCGTGAACCAGCGCCACAGCTGGTTGCCAGTCTCGGAATCGTAAGCGGTGATGTAGCCGCGCGCGCCGTATTCCGCGCCGCCCTGGCCGATCAGCACCTTGCCATTGATNACGCGAGGCGCGCCTGTGATCGTATAGGAGTGGTCGTGATCGATCAGGGTATCTTTTTCCCAGACCTTCGCTCCGGTCGCGGAGTCCAGCGCGATCAGCCGCCCGTCATAGGCGCCGACAAATACCTTGCCCTTGTAAAGCGCAACCCCGCGGTTGACGACGTCGCAACAGCCTTTGTAGCCCTGTTCGCGATTGACCCCCGGATCGAAGGTCCAGATTTTCTTGCCGGTGCGGGCATCGATGGCATGTACGACGCTCCACGATGCGGTCTGGTACATGATGCCGTCGACCACAACCGGCGTGGCTTCGACCCCGCGCGAGGAGGCGAGCGGATAGCTCCACACCAGGCCGAGATTCTTGACGTTATCGGTGTTGATCTGGTTGAGCTTGCTGTACCGGGTCTCGGCGTAATCCAGCCCCGTAGTCGGCCAATCCTTTGACGTCGCGCTGTTGGCGTTGATCGAGGCGCTATCGACCGCCGAGGTCACTGCCTTGATGTGATCCGGCGAGCCCTTGGCCTGGGCGAATGCCTGATTCCAGCAAGCCGCGAGACCAAGCCCCACAATNGCGACAGTGAGTAGCAGTCGTNTTGAGCACGGCTGTCCNGGCGCNGCGTCAACGAATGCCTTGGTCTGACTTCGAAAACGGCAAGCAGCATCAACGCACGACGAACGTACCATAGTGGTCCTCCCCTGCGATCTCTGTCGGATCTGCAGTGATGCTACCTCAGATCGACGCCGCGTCAATCANCGGACNAGGTGAAGAGAAGAAATGAAGAGAAAAAGAATTCATGTGCCCAGTTTCGCATCGCCGCCAAATCATATCGCGTGGCAAGCAGCGCGTTGCAGGATGCGAAATGCAAGCCTTGCGATTAGCTGGGTAGCGGTTCGGTTGTCAGGGGCCGCTCTGCGCCAGCCCAAAATCAACCGGCTGCAGGGAGGTGGTCTCGCAGCGCCAGCCGTTAGCAGCTTTCTTGAACGCGAACGTCTTTCCGATCTGCACCCGGTGTGCGACCGAAAAACTGTCCCGGCTTCCAGGCGTTGGATTCGGCTTGCCCGATTTCGGATCCCAGCATGTGCCCGTGCAACTCGATGCCAGCGGACTGCATACCGCAAAGGGCGACAGCACTATCATTTCAACCGCGGCGGTCACCAAGGCGCTTTGCTCGGCTACCTCGTTATCGATCTGAAGAACCTCGCTGACGGTCAGGAAATTCTCGCAATCATTCGCCGAATGAATTTGCGCGACGCATAGATCTACTGCATCCGCATCGGGTAAGGGCGACAGCAGCCGTTTTCCGAATACTCGTTTTGGATCGCCCTTTGCGTTGATGATTTCGGCCGTCTTTTCGTTCATGTATTTCGCCAGACAGCCGGTGGAGCCCGAAAGTTCGTCCAGCGGGACATTGTCTTTGCCGACCAAGCCGCATTTGCGATCGCGTTCCCTGTTCCAGCGTTCGTATTCACCCAGCGCGTCCCTTGCGTCGTTGCCTTTCAATTTGGCCACCAGACCCAACACGTGGTCGGTGAGTTCTTCTTTCGCCACCACCAACTCAGGGTCGCTGCAGATCAGCATGCCGGACGTGGTATCGTTCGCGAGGCAGTCGAAGTTCGGATCTGTGAGGATCTCAATCCTCTCCCCGGTTTCCCTCAATAAACAGGTCTGGATGGATTTGATGTTCTGATAGGAAATACTCGTTCCGAAAATGCCGCAGCTTGAATCGCGGTTTCTCACCCATTCAGCATTTTCAGCGATCGCCAGCGGCCGATTGGCGATGCGGTTGAGCCGGTCCTGAATCGCGGCGCTGAGCCTGACGCCGATTGCGTTGAGTTCAGGGTCGCCGCAAAACAGTTGATCGGCGGGATCCTTGAACACCTGACACCGGTTTTTCTCAAACAATGAAAGCGCGTCGCGGATCGACTGAACGGAATCTGCCGTTCCTTCCGCATACGCCGGGTGCGCTAACCCGAGCCAAAGCGCCACGACCGCCAGCCAAACCCCCCGCATCCCGACCTCCGCTCGCAGCAAGCTTTCAGCCTGCCGTTGCGTATCATCGATCTGCGCGCCGACATGTCAATGTCTTTGGTCACTGCGGACTTCGGATCAGTTGCCGGTATCGCGTTGTGATGCGTTGGTCAGCATCAGCCCGGCTGCAGAGCCGCATTCAACGCCGACGGTGGGGCAACGCGCGGAATATCGGCCACCAGCGACGGGTCGGCATATTGCAGCAACCCATATTGATCGATCACAAATAATGCACGGTAGTTCCTGGCGTCGCCGTCCTCGACCATCGCCATGCGGCGATTGTCCAGCAGTAACCAATGCTCGTTCAGCCTTGCTGCTACGACGGCGTGGTCCTCGCCGCGGAGGCTGTCGCGCACGATCACGATCCGCAGGTCGTCCGCCGAGACGCCAGCCTGGTTCAGCGCGACAAATTTAGCGATGGCGTAGTCTTCACAATCGCCGGCGCCGTGCGCGAACGTCGTCAGCGGCGACGTCCACACGTCCATTTCGCCGTATTGCGCCTGATCGCTCATCGGCCGGATCGCCAGATTGATGGCCCGATTGATTTCGCCGAGCCGGGCGCGCCCGTCGCGCGCTCGCGCGGTATCGACGATGGCAAGAAAACCTAGAGCCGCCGGCGAGGCGCAGCGCTCGCGATCGCCGTCGCAGAGTGCTAGTTGCACCCGCTCGTCGTCGAGCTTGCGCTCCACGCCGCGCCACTTTTCACGCAATCCGCCCGCAAACACCCTGGATGCGGCAAGCCCGAAAGGCTGGCTGGAGCTGCTGGCCGCGTAAGATGCCGCACCCTCCAGTGTGCCGGCTTTGAGATCTGCCGAACTTGCGAATACGACAGCACACGCCAGCATGAGGGCACGCGAATCGTGCCAGTGATCGAAAAAGCCCATCCGACGCCCCACTGTCCGGGCATCGGCGAGGCTGTTTAGCCAGCTCGTGACCGGATCTTTTTGCAGGGACGATGATCGGCGGGGGACCTTTTGATTCTGCTTAAACCGGGCCGTTCGGGGCTGAAAAGCGCGAAACAGGCTGAAACCCGCCTCGCCAATATGCTGAAAGTTTTACGTATCGCTCTTCGGAAAGCGTGTACGGGACCCCGGAGTGCCGGCGGGTTGTGGCGTGAGTTCCAGTGGATATGGCTAATCGCTGTAATCTGTTGGCCCGATCACAGCATTCGCCTGCTGAACCCGGCAGAATTCCCGGAGAACATACATACGGAAGGTTGTGACCGTATTACACGGTCGATTCTCTACTTGAAACTACATTGAATCGCGCTTCAAAACAGGATTTCCGGCGTTTATACCTGAAGAGGACCTTACGAATACATCCCGGATTCGGGCATACGGAAGCAAAAAGCCGGTGAAGCGGTATGTGGCGACCGGTTGCACCGTAATTATGCAAGTACGAGATGGTTTCTTAATGCTTACCTTAGTGCTATGCCAAGCTTAGGATTTTGAATTTATTTTATTATAACTTTTTACGGTGGCCCTTGAACTACACGGGCAATTTCGATCCGAATTACTCGGTCGACGGTCTTGGTCTGCTTTTTAGCGGCCAGGCTCACGTGGAGACGGTTTCTCGTCACGCGACGCATGCGCCTGCGGACGCGATAATCGTTCCTGACGCGCAACTGCTTTTCAATGGAGAATTCAAGCGCGCCGGCGTCGACCTGATTGTTTCCAAGGGCGACCACGAGCTGCTGCTGCACGACTACTTCAGAGGCGAGAAGCGGGCAACGCTGGCCTCGCCGGATGGCGCGCACCTCACGGGCGATATCGTCAGCGCGTTGACGGGTCACACGCAGTTCGCGCAGGCGGGCGCAAGTGCCAACGTCGGCAAGGTGATCGGCCACGTGAGCAAGCTCGTGGGCACCGCGACCGCTATCCGTAACGGCGTGTCGATCATTCTCAACAACGGCGACAACGTCGAAAAGGGCGATGTCGTCCAATCCGGATCTGGCTCCACGCTCGGAATCACCTTCATCGACGGCACCGTGTTCGGCCTGTCTTCGAATGCGCGAATGGTGCTCAACGAAATGGTCTACGACCCGAACGGGTCGAACAATTCATCGCTGCTGAGTCTGGTGGCGGGGACCATTTCTTTTGTCGCCGGCGAAACCGCCAAACACGGCGACATGAAGGTGGATACGCCGGTCGCTACCATGGGAATCCGCGGCACCGCGGTGCTGGTTGAGATCGACTTCGACGTTCCGCTGGCAGTGCCAAACCCGAATGCTCCGCCTTCGCCGGGCGCTCCGGTTTTGCCAAATGCGAAATTCCACGTTCTGGTTGAGCCGGACGGCACGACCGGCTCGTACATTCTTTACGACAAGACCACGTTTGCGCCGCTCGCAACCGTCAATCAGGCCGGACAGCAAATTGGCATTAGCCAAGGGGTGCTGAGCATCACGACGGCCCCGCTTTCGCCCGAAGTGCAAAAGCTCATCACCGACGTGTTCTCGATAAAATTCACCGACAACGTAAACCCGAAGATTCAATTCGCTCTAGGCACAAGCGGCAACAACCTTGCGGATCTCGGAAATGCATTAAAGGCGCCGGGCGACGACGCTTTCGATCTGAAGATGCCCGGGATCGGCAAGGGCACAAATTCCAGTGCGTCCTTGGTCGATAGCGCGGCAGAGATGCTTTTCTTTCTGCATGAAGCGAGCAATGGGTCGAGCCTGGTCGAAGACTCGGTGGCGAGTACCGGCAACCTGTCTAGCACGGGGAATGTCATCTTCTCGGATGTCAGTCCGAACGGTGCGTTGAGCGCGACGTTTGCCCTGAAGTCGTCGACGTCCAGCGCGCATCTTCCCGGCTTTACCGACGACGTCAGCCAGATCGGCACCTTTGCCGTCACCGAGATCACGGCTGACCTCAACATCAGCACCATGGTGGGCTGGAGCTTTACAGTCCCGGATAGCGACGCGGTGGTGCAATCCCTGGCGATGGGTCAGGTTTTGACCCAGATCTATACGATCACGCTCAACGGGTCGTCTCAAGACGTTATCGTGACGCTGGTCGGCGCCAACGACATTCCAACTATTGTATCTACGAGCAATGACACGCCGGTGTTCACCGAGGATTCGGTGGCGGCGAAGCTCGATCTATCCGCGGACGGCACGATCACCTTCCAAGACGTCGATTTGATCGATACCCATCATGCGGTGGTCGCGCTGAAGTCGTCCACCTCGAGCGCGCACCTGCCGGGCTTTACAGACAATCTCCGCCAGATCGGAAAGTTTGTACTGATCTCGGGCCCGTCGGGCGTCAGCGAGACATCGACCGACACCGGCAATATCGCCTCCG